>Ga0209542_10012114_pt1 | contig 15156 bp, 19 predicted proteins | sample RifCSPhighO2_01_FD_184028 | JGI IMG/M metagenome (GOLD analysis project Ga0209542, IMG submission 184028) | Soil microbial communities from Rifle, Colorado - Rifle CSP2_plank highO2_0.1 (SPAdes) (version 2) | ecosystem: Environmental > Terrestrial > Deep subsurface > Rock core/Sediment ...
GTTCTCTCAAACGGCGGCGCAGGATCTGGATAAATCGGCTGGAAGTATTGATTTATGCCATCCGAGACATAGGAGCCGTCCGGACCGTCGGTGATCAGAATGATCTTCGGGCCCAGTTTGTGCAGGCCTTGAAATAGCACTTTAGGGTTGTCGTTTTTGATTTTCAGAATTTTTTGCGCTTCTTCGCGATTCACGAACAAGACGTGAACGCGGCGGTAGACCTTGGCCAATTTATCGGCCCCAAGTTTGAGCTGAAAAGTCCCGGGGTTGAAACCCATTTTGATATTTGGGTGTTTGGCCAAATGTTCAGCCAGCTTTTGATGAAACGGGAGGGTGTTTTCCGCCATTGAGGAAAAATATATCCAAGGCGTGTCCCCGATTTTGCTGATATCAAAATATTCATAAAAATTGTGTTTGATGAGGATCGTCCGTTCGGCTTTGTAGTTCAACACAAAATGATAATTGGTCTGGGTGCCAGGATTGATTTTGACGAACTCAGCGCTGACCTTCTCCTTGCGATAAACACCCAAAATCTGCTCGCCATAATAGTCGCGCCCGATCGCCGAGAAAGCCGCGGCCTTGAGTCCGAGCCGCGCCGCGCCGACCGCAACGTTCGACGAGTTGCCGACTGCCGGAATCACTTCCAAACTTTCGTACGGGATCTTGTCCGCAAATGACAGACACAGTTGGCAGTTCTTTTCGTTGAGATCGCAGTGCACTGACGCTTCATGCAAACGGATGAATGCGTCAATCGTGCAGTCGCCTATGGAGATAAGGTCGTATTTTGGTCTCATTTTTTTCTTTTCAAAACCCTGGTTACGGCTTTAATGATCGCGTCCTTACCCATGCCATAATGCTCGATGAGTTCAGCGGGCTGGCCGGATTGACCAAAGCTGTCTGGCATACCCACGCGTTCAACCGGCACTGGGCACTCTTCGGCTAGCACCTCAATCACTGCGCTACCCGCTCCTCCATTGATCTGATGTTCTTCAACCGTGACTACAGCGCCGCATTTTTTTGCGGCCGCCACTATGGTTTTACGGTCAATGGGTTTTATGGTGTGGTTATTGATAACCAGGCAGGAGATACCTTTCTGGCTCAATTCCTGGGCTGCCTGAAGCGCGTTATAGACAAGCATGCCGCTGCCGATGATGGCCACATCCTTTCCCTCCCGAAACACTTCAGCGCGACCGATTTTAAAAGGCGTCACGTCCGTGGTGAAGACCGAACTTTTCTCCCTGCCAAAACGCATATAAGCCGGTCCCTTGATTTCCTGAGCAATGGCAATAGTGGCTTTTTGCGCTTCCACAGCGTCGCAGGGAACAATGACCACGAGCCCAGGCAAGACCCGAGTCATGGCGATATCCTCGAGCGCCTGGTGCGTGGCCCCGTCAGGCCCCACGGAAATGCCCGCGTGCGCTCCGGCCACCTTCACATTTGCCCCTGAATAGCACACGGAAACCCGAAGCTGATCCCAGTTCCGTCCAGGGTTAAACGTCGCGTAAGAGGACACGAACGGGATCTTGCCGGAAAGCGCGAGCCCTGCCGCAATCCCCATCATGTTCTGTTCCGCTACGCCTATTTCGATGAACCGCTCCGGAAATTTTTCCGCGAACCAGTTCGACCGCGTCGATTCAGACAAATCGCCAGTTAGGACAACAACATTGGGATTTTTTTCACCCAGGGACACAAGGCCATGACCATAGCCGTCCCGAACCGGCGCCTGGTCAATATCGGATTTGAACAATTTTCTAGAAAGCTTGGCTTTAGGGTTGATCATGAAAGTTTATATAACAGCAGAACCACAATGCCGGCAACAAAGTAAATCGCGGAAAAATAAAAAAACTGCGGGTTCTTTTTGTTCCGTTTCGCGTGCTCTACGCCGATGAGCGAGATAAAAACTCCGAGCGCGAAACAAATTATCGAAAAAATTCCATAAACCACGCAGAGCGCGCTGTTGATGAACGATTCCGCGTCGAGGGCTGAAAATTTGCATTGCGAGAGCATAAACAGCAGAAACATGTCGAATGCTCCGATGGCCACCACAAACAGAACGAACCAATTGGGACCATGATGCTGCGAATCACTCATGTTCGCTCCTGATCTTGCCGGCCAGAGTGCGCAGCTCCCCGAGAGCCACTTTCGCCTGCTCGGCATTCGGCGGCTTGCCATGCCAGGTAAAATCCTGCTCCATAAAATCCACGCCTTTTCCCGGAACTGTGTGGGCGATTATCAACACAGGACGTTCATAGATGCCGTAGGCCTGATTGCACGCTTCCACGACCTGACGAATGTTATTACCGTCAATCTCGATGACATGCCAGTTAAAAGCTTCGTATTTTGCGCGCAAGGGTTCGAGCGGCATAACATCCTCGGTAAATCCGTCAATCTGAATGTTATTTCGATCCATAATCGCGGTAAGATTGTCGAGTTTATGTTTGCCAGCGAACATCACCGCCTCCCAAATTTGCCCCTCCTGCTGCTCCCCATCCGACATCACGCAGTAGGTCTGATATTTCTTTCTATCCATTTTTGCAGCAAGGGCCATGCCAATCGCTTGCGACAAACCCTGCCCCAAGGGACCTGACGAATTTTCCACTCCAGGGGTGACCAGATTGTGCGGGTGTCCGTGCAAGCGGGTCCCAAATTTCCGCAGTGTGGTCAAAAATTCCTTCCGAGAAAAAAATCCGGCATTGGCCAGAGTCGCGTAAAACACGGGATTGATGTGTCCGCAGGACAACACAAAACGATCCCGATCTGGAAAACGGGGCTCCTTCGGTCGCAGATTCATCACGTGGAAATACAAGGCGGTGAACACATCAACCATGCCGAGCGGACCGGCTGAATGCCCACTCCCCGCGGCAAGCAATGCCGCGATTATATCTTCACGAATCTGAACTGCTATTTTTTCCAGCTTCTGAAGTTTTTTTTCATGGATATCTTCGCCGATCATGGAAATTTTAGAGAAGAAAGGATGGTGTTGGCTTCTTCCTCCAGAGCTGTTGAGCCGGGGCTGTCATAAATATGTTTGAACACAGCGTATCCACGGCTGCCAAAATCCAAAACATGCACCTGATGCGATTCACCGCTTCCTGCGGTAGTGTTCCAACGCGTACTCATAGCCGCACGGCCAGCCAATGTGGCAGGTGTCCAAACCAATTGCTCCGGATTCTCTACCAATGTCACTCCGACCTGGTCAGTGAGCGGCCTCTCCCCGATTTCCGGAAATGCCAAAATCGTCAGATTTATTCCACTATCTTCCACGCTGCCTGGTATTGTAAACACAAATTCGGTGCCATTGTTGATAAATTGGGCTTCAGTTGGATATTTAAGCTCAAAACCATATTCTGTGTTTTTATAAACAGAAATCGCATCATCATCTGCTTGCTGGTTTTGCAGGGAATCCACCCATAGCCAAAAGGCCAGACCAGCCACCAAAACGGCAATCGCCGCTATAAATAGCCACCACTTGGATCCATGGCGGGGCGGTTTGATGATTTGTGGGGGCTGAGCTTCTTCTGGCATATTTTGGTTTCAAATTTACTGATTTGGTGTTTTTATTGTACCAAATTTTGGGGCTTTTGTCATTCTAATTTTTCCAGCAGTTCATAGACGGTCTTTTTGGGGTCGAGATTCTGCCAAATGCCAGAACCGACCACTATCCGATCCGCTCCGTAAGCCCGAACGGCCTCGATATTCTTCTGGCTGATACCTCCGTCAATCTGGAGGGTCGTGTGAGGAAATTTTTTCCGCAAGGCCTGCATGCGATCCAGACACTGGGGCAAAAAAGGCCGTCCCTGAAACCCAGGATGCACGCTCATGAGAAACATGATTTCCGGCGGGGGGATAAGGTGGTCAAAAATCGCTAGGTCCGTTTCTGGATTGAGAACCACCGCGCTTTGAAAACCCAAGGCCTTGAGATTGCCTATGGCGGTCATGAGCTCGGCAATGGTGGGAAAGCTTTCGAAATGCAAATCCACGGTCGTGGCCCTGATTTGCCCCAGATCATAAAAATGCGTAACGGGATTGTCCACCATCATATGCGCGTCTATCTTGAGTCGGGTTTCCAGCCCTAGCAAATCCCCCGGCAGCACTGTTTCATTTGGCACAAACCGCCCATCCTCAAAATCGATATGAACCTCAGTGATCTCCGGAATAGATTCAAGAAGCCGGATCTTCTCCCGGACTTCGTCTGGGTCTTTAGTTAATATTGCCGGAAGCAAGGTAGGCATCTAGTTTTCCTTTTCAATTTCCTCAATCTGCTTCAGACGCCGCTTATACCGCTCTTCCCCGGCAAACGAGGTGTCGAGAAATGTTTGCGCGATTTTTTTCGCATCCTCCAGGGACACGGTATCGGCTGACAAACAGAGCACATTAATATTATCATCAGTCCGCGCTTTTTGAGCTAAGGAAGCGTTCCAAACCTCGCCAGCTCGAATCCCCTTGAATTTGTTGGCCACAATGCAAACCCCTACTCCAGAGCCGCACAGCAAGACGCCGCGGTTATTCGGATCTGCCCTCACCTCTTCCGCGACTTTTTTGGCGATTAGCGGATAATCAACCGACTCCTCGGAATCAGTCCCCACGTCTGTGAGCTGATACCCGCGACCAGTGAGATACTCTTTGAGTTGTTCTTTTATCGCGTATCCGCGATGATCCGCGCCTATGTAGATCATATAAATGCTTTAATGATATTTATAAATTCTTCGGGGTTCAAGCTCGCGCCGCCGACGAGGCCGCCCTCGATAGACCGGAACGCGGCAAGTTCTGGAGCGTTCTTCGCAGTTATGCTGGCGCCATAGATCACTCTCGCATGCGGCTCTGCATTTTTGATGAATTCGATGACCTCGGCTGCCCGCTCCGGTGAAATCGGCTTGGCTGTCCCTGGGCCGCGACTGATAGTCCACGCCGGCTCGTACGCGATCGTGAATTCATCCTTGTTGAAGCCCTTCCCTTTCAACGTGATATCAAGCTGTTTAGTAATAATCCTTTTTTCCACAGGCACGCTCGTGTTCTTTGTGGTGCCATAACCCACGCAGAGGATTGGATGCAAGCCGTGCGCCTGGCACTGTTGAATTTTTTTCGCAATTAATTCGTCTGTTTCGCCTAAAGCACGGCGTTCAGAATGTCCCACTATCACATGCTTTACACCCAGATTTTTGAGCATTTGCGCGGAAATCTCGCCAGTGTATGGTCCTTTGTCCTCCGCGCTCACATTTTGCGCGCCAAGGACCGCGCGATGCACAGAATGTTTGAGGCCTGGCAAATACACGAACGGCGCGCAGATCACTACCTCCACCTTGTCTTTCGGAAGCTTGAGTATCAAATGCTCGAGTATGGCCAAAATCCTTCTGGCTTCATCCAAAGTCCCCGGGTTCATTTTCCAATTGGCAGCAATTAGTTTCATTTACTTTATAATAGCACGGGGATAAGTTTTAAAATACTTTCGCCCCCAGTATCACTCCAAAACATAAAGACGATTTAAAAACGGAAAGAGGTAGCCGAACAATCCTGAAGAATAGTCAATGTTGATCTGACAATCAGACACAATCTCTACACCTGTCTTTGTATAAAAAGTGTAGACGTTTTCTTGCCCATCATATGCTGTGGGACAAATATTCGTAAACGGTCTGGCTCGGACCGAATCAAAGTCAGTCGAGGAAATCAACAATTCGATTTCCTCCATCTTTTCCGGGTTTATCTGCCCGCCATCTTGAACAATTTGGTCATTTTCCTTAATCACAAAAGTTCCATCGCTATTGATCTCGGTGCTTGTTTTGCACATCCCATAAACGCAAAGCCCTCCGATTGCGGCTCTACTTAAAAATAAATTCGTTGCCTGAGCCGACTCGATAAATTTGAAGGTGTTTAGAATTTGCTTCAAGGTATCTTCTCTAATGTCGAGGGCAACAAACATATATGTGCGTCCTTTAAAATTCAAAATATAACTAATATCATCCAAAGCAATTCCCTCTGACTGTATGCGCGTCCACTCATAATCATTAATTGTTACAACTCTCGTTGTTTTTGCAGGCACGTTGTCCTCGGAATTCTTAAAAAATACATCATAACCTGATCCTTCTACTTTCTCTGTTGAAGGATCATCAAACCACAATACATTATCCACTTCGTTCACAGACCAGTTAGAAGGTATTTTGATTTCAAATCCATGCTCCTCATTGCGATAGGTTTGCCAGCCGGCTGTTTTATTATAGTCGGGGTCGTAAACGCAGCTCCAACGTTTGTTCACAATATTGCAACCCAATCTCCTTCCAACCTCACATTCTATTGGTGGTTCAGGTCCGCAAAGTGCCACTGCTTCACTGCCAAATAATTCGCTTTTGTCTACTTCTGGCGGTAAAACACAGCAAAATGAGGACTGCGACAAAACCCAATACCCCACTCCTCCGGCGACAAGAATGATTATCCCCAGCGCAATCCAGAACGGAATGTGGCGGCGATGTGGAGGTACTGGAGTTTGAATTTCAGTTTGGTTTTGATCAGGCATCAGTTATAAAATCTAAAGCTTGATAGCATATGCAGAAAAGTAAATAATGAAGCATCTGTCGCGTTTATCTCGATATTGGGACAGATAAGCAAATCAACTGTGCATTTGCTCGGATCTGGGACCTCAATTTCATCTTCTGGAAAATACTTAAAAAATCTTGGGTTCATAAAGTTATAAACATACCGGTAACGGACCTCATTTGGAATACTGGTAGTATATTTCCATTCCCTAACAAATAAAGATCCTGCGTATCGCGTCTCTTCAGTTGAGGTCGAGAATGGCTTCCCTGGCGATCCACCTTCTGAGGGTGTACCTGACGGCAGAACGGACAAGGTTTCGTTAGTACCAGGCTTCCTGAATGTAAACATACGGCGCAATATTCCGCTGCCCAAATCAAAATTTCCTTTTTGCACATCCATATCGGGTGGGTATTTTATTTCAAAACCATATTCGTAATCCCTGTATGTTTTCCAGCCCTCGTATTCTGCCAAATAATCAGTATCAAACGGTGTAACAAATTTAAATGTTGAGACAAGTTCACCAAATTTTTTTACTGCCGTTTGTGTGTTTAAACCATTGATCGTATATACGATCGCGTAGCTATCGTTATGGGGTTGACCCTTTGTCAATTCAGCAATTACCGTCAGAATTCCATCGTTAAATTTATCTCCCAAGACATGGCGAATCGCTGTTTCCCCAGCAATCGTCACTATGCCTGCTTGCTGAAGTGTCGAGTTGGGGAAACTTTTTGGGTATCCGTAATATTGATTATTAACCTCTATTCGTAAGGATTCGTTCTCTGGTGTGAATAGGGCGACCCCTTCGTTGTTATTAGTACTATTTTCATCACGGACATCAGAAACAACCTTGAAGCTCGGTGGATATTTAAATTCATAACCGGTCACAACATTCCTGTAAGTCTTCCATCCAGTAGTATCTAAGGGCTCAGTCGGGGCAACCGAGTTATCTGATATGAATCTAAACGAAGAAAGAACTTTATTTACATAATCGTCATTTCCGGCATCCCACGTTCCCAACGAAATAACATATAAATAATTATTATTTTTTATGGCTGCATGCACGAAAGGCAGGCCGAGCTCATCTTTACCTTTAGCTATCATGCCTGTTTGTCCGCCTATTTCTGTAGGTTCAAACGTATCGATTTCATAGTTCTCTGCCACGAGCCAAGCGGTTAAATTTACTGAATCATAGGTTTCAAAAACTTGTATTTCATTGCCTAACTGATTAGGTACGACTCGTTCGTCAAAAAACGACAAATGAATCTTTTCACCATCCCCTAACGGCCGAAATGAATTGTTTACTGTGTATTCAGCATCGTACTCGATTTCAAACCCATACTCCTCATTACGGTAAGTTTGCCAGTCGGCGAGTTGGTCTTGAGTCCAACCTTCGGGGATACAGTTGGCAGGAACAAACTTCTCTTCTCCATTTGAATTACGAACTTTGACGACAACATCATGCGTACACCCACCGACATCTCTTGCAAAAGGCACTCCTTGATTTGATGCGCGCCATGCCCAATACCCTACCCCTATCGCAGCGAGGATAATTATACCCAAAGCCAGCCACAGTGGGATGTGGCGTTTACCTGCTGGAGAAGCGGGATGGGGAGGAATTGGGTTTTGGTTTTGGTTTAGGGCTTCCATCATTGTTTCGGATCAATAATTTCTGTACGTCTTTTCCGGCCGCCGTTCAATTTGTAAAATTTTTACCTGTTTACCATGATAACTGAAAATCACTCGCAATCTGCCACCCCGCACACGATATACCTCATCATTTCCTCTAAGCTTCACAATATCCAATCCTAACCAATCTAGATTGATCAAACGGGCAAGAATCCTATCGAGCTGTTTTTGCTCTTTCGGACTAAGCTTTGCTAGACTTTTTGCGAGTTTGTCCATTCGCCAGATACTTTATCATCACTTCTGCCGGAATACCTCCTTTTTTGATCTTCGTAAAATCTACCACGGTCTCCCACCGTTCCACCTCGTCAAGCGGTGCCACTCGAAATATCGGCTTGGATCGTTTAACTACAATAAATGACCGCCCTTTGCTCACTCGTTTGGCAAAGCTCTCGACATTTTCACGGAATTCTTTGAGGCCTACGATAGTTTGGTGCATAATTTTGGGCTAATAATTAGTTTATCTTAAGTTTATCTAAAGATAAACTTTTGTCAAGTCCCAGGATCAGAGAATTTCAAAACCCCACCGGACCTTGCGGCTGGGTGGGGCGTTTGTGTATTTATAATACCAAAACCCCATATTGAATGTCAAGTCGCTCCGGAATTTTTGCGGTTGATTTTTGTTTGGGATTCCCATATTTAGTGAAAAAACTTCGCTGCCTTTTCGGGGGGCATGGGGTTAACGTAAACCTCAGTACCCAGCTCAAACCCGGCCCAGACGTTCACCCGAGGCATGACCACGATGTGCCAGTGATAAGCGTCGTGGTCATTGATGCTCAAGCGGCCCATGGAGAGGCGCTGCGGCAATGTATGGATATAATAATTGTACGAAGGGTTTTGCATGCGCTTATAAAGCCGCGAAAAAACCTCTTTCATAACCACGGCCAGGGCTTTTCGTTCTGAAATGGTGATCCGGTGAAAAAACGCGCGGTGGGTCTTCGGCAAAATGTGAATCTCAAAAGGCATCTTGGACGCGTACGGAGCGATGACCAGAAATTCTGGATACTCCAGAATCACCCGCTTCTCCGCCCGCATTTCAAACATGATCATTTCGCAATACACACATGCCTCGTTGATCTCGTAAAAATCCCGGGTCCCGGAAATCTCGTCCCGGATCCTGTCCGGCAAAAAGGGAATGGCAAAAATCTGCGAATGCGGGTGCGCCATTGACGCGCCGGCCTGTATGCCGTGATTTTGGATCACGTGGACGTATCGCACCTCATCATGCAGCCACAGATCATCAAACCGATCTATGTATGCCTTGAGCGTGAGATCGATGAGCTCCACATTCTGCAGGGCGACCGGCTGGTTGTGCGGGCGCGTGATCAAAACCTCGTGATCGCCGATGCCTGGGCGGCTGACATAAAAATCCTCGGTGCGTTTGCCGATCATGTGTTCCACTGCTTCGTATTTGTTAGGCACAACGCGGATGAGCCAATCCTTACCGCCTGACGGCGCGGTATATCTCGCTATTTCCTCCCCTGACTCGGCTTCCCGCCCAGGACAAAAATCGCACTTTGCGGAGACACCCGGCAGCTCCGGCGGCGTAGCCGCGTAAGTTTGAAAATCCGTGGGCCGCCGCTGGCGTCCTTCCGCTATGAGCACCCAATTTTTGTTTACAATATCCTGGCGAAATTCAGACATGCTAATTAATAAATTTGATACTGCGCACGATTTGTTTAAAGACCCTCGCTGAACCTGCAATATAATACAACCTACCGTCATGCTGCACTAAAATCACATTATGCCTGACTTTGTCAGCCGCGGATTGTCCCGTAAGCCAGCGTCCGACCTCGCCATCAATCACGAAGCTCTCTTCGGTAAAATCATCCAAAGATAACCGGATGGCGGCCTCGAGTCCTGGCTCACGAACCGATGAGGACACATTTTCGCTGAAATTCTTTGGATTTTCAAAATATACGGAATGCGGATCATCCTGATCGATTTCCACTTGCCATCCAGCAGGATACCTAATCTGCATTCCAAAGTCGCTCGATTTCCACGTGCGCCAGTTCGGCTGGTCGAGCGCAACAGTATCATCAATAAACTGAATCTCTGCCTGCTGAATCGACCACATCACAAACAAAGCGATTGCGATAGCAATGGCTATGGTCCAAAAAAACCAGCGATTGTGATGGATGACCCTAAACATAATTAACCTAATTTCTAATTGCTCTAATTAACCTAAATAATTTGCGCATTGGGATTTGTTTAGAAATTAGAATAATTAGGTTAATTAGAAATTTTGTCTAAGTATCTCTCCAACATTTTCTGAGCGACTAAGCTATCAATCAGCTCGCGGTCTGTTTCCAATTTCATTGCCTCCTTTGTGGTGAGGCGCTCGTCGATAAATTCCACAGGGAGATGGGTTTCGGTCTCAAGCCACACCATAAAGGATCGGGTCTTTGTCGTGCTTTCCGTGTCTTTGCCCGAGAGCGCTTTGGGGAGGCCAAGGAGGATTTTTTCGACTTCATTTTCATGGATGAATGTTAGGAGTTTTCGTTTTTCCGAGGCCGGAATATATGGCCTGGGAAACGAAATTGTTTTTGTCTCATCTGACAGAGCGATGCCGATTCGTTTCGTGCCATAGTCAAGAGCGATTATTCGGCCCATCGCTCATTCCGCCTCTCCAAGGGTCACGGAGACATCCCGAACCTCGTCGGCGCGGCGGAACCGGAGCGGCACTGTGTCGCCCGGAGAGTGCCCGCGCATGATCTGTGATAATGAATTTTCCACCGTAACCTTTTGTCCGTCCACCTCCAAGATTATATCGCCACTCCGCAAACCGGCTTTGTCCGCGGGACTGCCCGGAACCACTCCGGGCTCGCTGGCGGTATCACCCGCGACAATCAAAGCGCCGTAATCAACAGCCAGATTTTCCTCCGCGGCAATGTCCGCATCAACCGTAATGTATCGGACACCCAAAAACGCTCGTCTTACCCGGCCATATTGTTTCACGTCCTCTATCACATCTTTCACCTGGTTGATGGGAATGGCAAAACCGATGAGCTGCCCTTCCAGGGACACGGCCGAGTTGACCCCAATGACATTTCCCTCGAGATCCGCGAGCGGGCCTCCGGAATTGCCCGGATTGATCGCGGCATCGGTTTGGATAACCTCAAACAAATTTTCACTTTCTGCGCCGCCTGATGCCGTGATGTCGCGGCCGATGCCGGACACAATGCCGCTCGTCACCGTGTTCTGAAACTCGCCCAGCGCATTGCCGATGGCCACGACGCGCTGCCCCAGTTTCAGACGATCTGAATCGCCGAGAGAAACCACTGGCAGATTTGCCGCTTCGATCTTCACCACTGCGATGTCGTTAAACGGATCGTTGGCCGTGACTCTGGCGGAGTATTTATCGCCTGACTGGGTGATCACAGTATATGCCGCATCCGGGTCGGAAACCACATGTTTGTTGGTGACAATCAGCCCGTCAGCGCTGATGATAAATCCCGACCCAGCGCCGATTTCCTGACGCTCGAGGTCGCCGGAGGGCTCGGAATAATAAAAACCGAAAGGAGAAAAAAACTCATCCAGCTTAGGTAAATCCTTGGTAATCACAATCGAAACCACCGCGGGGTTTACCTTTTCCACAGCGGATATGATGGCTGATTGTTCATCAAAAACGATTTGCGCGCGCTCTTGTTCAAATGGCTCCCGGCGCAGAATATTTTCTTGAAACCACGGCGTGACGAACGCCTGCCCGATTACACCGCCGACGAGGCCTGCCAAAAGCGAGAGGAGTACCAAAGTGTTGCGAAATTCATTTTGTTTCTTGGGTGTCTCAAATGAATCCATAAAAAAATCATACCATATTTCACTCGTTCAGGCAAAAATTAAAAGCATTGATTTGCGCGTTGTACGAAACAATCAGCTCCTTGGTTTCTTTGAGAAGCGCGTTGTACTCTTGAGCCCGTTCATTGTATGCCTGCACCTTCGCATTGTACTCCTCGCCGCGTTTTGGGCGAGTTGCCTCCATCTCCTGCCGAAGCGCGCTCAGTTCATCCTGCATTTCGTCAAGCTTGGTTTCGTTTCCCTCAATGCGGATTTTCAAAAATTCGTCCACACTCGGGCAGTCGGAACGAGGGCGGGCAAAAATTTGTACTGCCAACCAAACGCGCCGACCTTCAAAATCGCCTTGCTCTGCCGCCACCCCGATCTCCGTGAAATTATCTCCCAAAATATTCGCTCGGTGACCGGGACTGTTCATCCAGGCCTCGACCAGGATCTGGTCATTTTCGAAATTACCGAGCGCCAGATTCTCCCCGATGGAAATATATTCATAGCCCTCCTGGTCGGCAAGGTCAGAGGCCCCTTGGCCAAGCGGCGACACGTGCGCAAAGAACTGCCTGGCAAACATGTCTCGGACTTTAACGAGCGCTGCCGCGTTGAGACCAACATCTGGCTCAAGCGGAGACAGATTATTTTCCTCCCTGGCCGCGTTGGTCCACTGAACCGTGCCAGCTCTAGTCAAAAACGCGAGCGGCGAGTCATCCGCGGCCCGCAGAGGATCCGGAGTAGAAATCTGCTTTTCAATGTCAGCCAGAGTGGCGGTGAACTCCTGAATTTCTGGCGGGTTCTGAAAACGGTTGCCGAACGTCCAAAGAGCAGCCGCAAGCAAAACTGTCATGATGATGATCTTGAGATAATGCATCATCTATTTGCGGAGTATACCGAACTGTTGGCGAAATTTATCGAGCTTTGGGTTAATCACAAGCTGGCAATACGGGGCTGACTGGTTATTATTATAATAATTTTTGTGGTACTCTTCGGCATCATAAAACCGATCAAGGGGCTTGATTTCTGTCACAAAGTTCAACTGCAGTAATTTTTCCGCCTCTGTTTTCTGTTCCGGAGTGGTATATAAAATAAGTGAGCGGTACTGCGTGCCAACATCAGCGCCCTGCTGATTTGGGGTTGTCGGATCATGGGTCGCAAAGAAAACCTCGAGCAGATCGTGAAAAGAAATAATACTCGGATCAAATTCGATTTTAATGACTTCCGCATGCCCGGTGCCACCTCCAGAAACCTGATCGTAATTCGGTTTGTCTGACTCTCCGCCGGCGTATCCAGGAATGACACTCACAACGCCCTTGAGCTCCGCAAAAATCGCTTCCGTGCACCAAAAACAACCCCCTCCAAATACTACGGTCTCTAATTTGCTTGCTGCTGCCATTGTTTTATTGCGTCAATTGGACGTATTAACATAATGATATTAACGATCAAGCTATCGCGGATGAAAAACAGGAGGGCTAGATCGAGGAGGACAAAAGCCGCGAGTCCTCCCCACCAGGGCAGTTTGGCAGCCACCCAAAACCCGATCATCATGGCCAGGATATCGCCAACGGAATTGAATATGCTGTCCCCGTAATAATCAAACGAAATAGTGGCTGCCCGGTACCGGTCAATGATAAAACTCGTGTTTTCGAGGACCTCCCAGCCCGATTCTATGCCCACGGCCAGAACCAAACGCTGACCAAGGGTCAGTTTTTTGCGGAATACGAACCAGATCAAAAAATAAAAACCGATGCCATGCAATACGTGTGTCACTGTGTACGGATCGGTTAACTGCTGGGACTGCTGGTTTGAGGTCACATCACTAGACCATACGCTGATAACGCCGCATTTGCAGAATGGCAATCGGTCCATAACAAAAAGTGTGCCAACCGCGAGCACGATAACGATGAGGGAGATTAGTAAATATCGCTTCGACATAATATTTCTAGTTTAACAAAGTGAGCACTTGATGGCCAGTTTCCGTAACTGCCACAGTGTGCTCAAAATGCGCGGCTGGGCTGTTGTCCGCGGTTACCACTGTCCAACCGTCATCGAGAAAACGGACGCGCCAATCCCCGCGCGTAAACATTGGCTCAATGGCAATGACCATGCCAGCTAGCAATTTTTCGCCGGTTCCGGGTTTACCGTAGTTTGGCACATCCGGCTTTTCGTGGAGCGCGTGTCCTACACCATGTCCCACGAGATCGCGGATCACGGCCAGACCATTATTTCTAGCCACACTTTCGATCGCATGTCCCACGTCGCCAATAGTATTCCCGGGCTTAACCTCTTCAATCCCGGCAATTAATGCTAGCTTGGTGAAACGAATTAGCTCGGCATTCTCGCGACTAATTGTCCCTACACCAACTGTTACTGCAGTATCTGTATAGAGGCCTTTATGGATGACCCCGAGATCTAGACCAATGATCTCCCCCTCGCGCAAAATCTTTTCCTTTCGCGGGATACCGTGCACCACCTCATCATCCACGGAAGAACACAGCACGGCCGGATACCGCGGCCCATCACGGCCGATCTGATATCCCTCGAATGCTGGCTCCACTCCAGCTTTTTTCATTGCCTCGCGCGCCAGGGTATCTAACTCCAAAGTAGAAACCCCGGGTTTGACCGCAGCCGCAACCAGGTTCAAAATCCTTGCAAGGATCTGCCCGCCCGCGGCCAGGTCAGCTAATTCCTGCGCTGTCTTTATGAGAGCCATTTTTGATAACCCTCCACAACGATACTGACCACTGACTGCAGGTCCTGTTTTCCTGTGTCGATTACCAAATCAAAATGTTTTTTGTCAGTCACATCCACACCATACAAATTATAATAACGTTTCTTCTCGCTCACGAGTCGCTGAGCTGTTTTTTCACGAACGTCCTCAAACGATGAGCCCTCCTGGCTCACCCGGCCCTTTTTTTGAATATTCGCGAGCGTGCGCTGGGCCGCGGTGTCAAGATCGAGGTCAAGGAAAACTTTGAACGAACGAGGCATCCAGTGAAATGCCATGCGCGAATCAATGACCAAATTGTTTTTTTCCTTGCCCATTTTGACGAGCATCTCGTCCACATCACGGTCTATCTGCTGCTGCTTCTCGGCCGCATAGTTCATCTCTTCCACGGAAATCCCCCGCTCCGCCGCCATTTTCCGAAACAGATCGCCGGA
>Ga0209542_10012115_pt1 | contig 15155 bp, 19 predicted proteins | sample RifCSPhighO2_01_FD_184028 | JGI IMG/M metagenome (GOLD analysis project Ga0209542, IMG submission 184028) | Soil microbial communities from Rifle, Colorado - Rifle CSP2_plank highO2_0.1 (SPAdes) (version 2) | ecosystem: Environmental > Terrestrial > Deep subsurface > Rock core/Sediment ...
CGGTTTAAACGGACAAACACCAAATGAATTTCTGGCCAATTATCAATTAATTAAACCGCCATATGTGTGTGCCTAAAACAAAGGGCCTCTTGTGGAAAACCCCCACACCTTTCCTGGCATCGCTTTTATTCTGTTAAAAAAGAGTTAAAAATAAGGAGATTTTTGAGATAAATATGGTGGATAGTGCAATATTTTGTTGAAAAAGCAGAATAATGCCAGGAAAGGTGTGGGGGATAACGTGGAAAATCAAAAAACCCTTTACTTTTAACCCCCTAAATCCCCCTTATCAGGGGGAAATCATTTTCCTCCCCTGATAAGGGGGGGTCGGGAGAGGTTATGTTTAAAATCTTGTATTTTTTTACAAAAAGGTATACAATACCAATATGTCAAGTATTATTCAATTCACAATTAAAAAAGACGAAGATGGTGTTTATTGCGCAAAGGCGGTTAATCATCCTATTTTTACTTTTGGAAAAACTCTGCCAGAATTAGAAAAAAACATACAGGAAGCAACTGCACTCTATATGGAAGACGAGGATCTAGATTCTATTGGTCTCTCTGCAGAACCCTCCCTACTAGCAAACTTTGAAATATCTCGCACGGCTTATGCCTAATAAACTACGAACGCTTTCCGGAAAAGAAATAGTGAAGTTTCTAGAAAAGAATGGTTTTGCTGCACACTCTACTCACAGTAGCCACACAAAATTAAAAAGAATTATAAATGAACGCACTCAAACGCTAGTAATACCTCTTCATAAAGAAATAGCTAAAGGAACTTTGCGAGATATTTACAATCAAGTACTTGAATATATGCCGGAATCACTAGAATTAAAAAATTTCTTCTTTACCGACTAAAATTTGAAATCTGTTTAGTTAACCTTCAGAGGTGACACTTTTAATTGATAATCTCGCCACTTTTCAATCGGTATCATGCCATTGAGATATTTTCCTAAATGTATTCTATCATAATTGTACCAATGTAAATATTCTTCTAAACTCTTCCATGTTCGGGTTGGGTTCAAGTAATACTCTTGATCAATGACTCCATGAGCTCGTTCTACCGCTCCATCCCATTGCGGTGAAGATTTTGGAATGAAGTAATGAGCGATGCCAATACGTCCAAGAAGTTGATGAAATTCTCCACGATTTTCAGAACCATTGTCAGTCTGTATTCCCAATATTTTAAATGAAAAAGATTTTTCTGCTTCAAGAAATGCGTTAATGGTATCTTCGGCTGTCATAGTGCTTGTAGTAACAGCGAACTGCATTCCAGTCCATATATCAATGAAAGTGCGTTGGTATTTTCGTGTGTTGTCTTCCCAGATGTGTTTAGCATCCATTTGCACCACATCACCCGGACCCTTTGACACCAAAGGCTCTTTTAATGGTGTGTACCATGGAAGTTTCTTTTGCGGTCTTCGAATCAACCCTTTCTTTTTGTAGAATTTGTATATGGCAGTCGTGGAAATATTAATATTGAATTTTCTTTTCACAAACAATCTCATTTTTCTTGGACCATAGTTAATTAATTTCTTTTGTTCCGAAATGAAGATTTTAACCTCTCCCTTGATCTTCGTTTCCGGATGTTCTTTCCTTGAAATATATGCTCGACTTCCGAGATCTTCTCGTTTCCATTTGTAGTATGTTTTTCTCGAAATCATATACATCTTGCATACTTCATCTACACTCTTGTCTGCTTTGTCGACCAAGAAGTACCATTTTGCTCTCACTTTGACCGGATACGCTGGTTCTTGATTTTTGTTTGCCATATGTTTTTCTCTTGCTAATTAAGGTGATTAAAGATGGTTAACCTTTGTCACCCCAATTTAGCATTTTTGTCACCCCATATGGTTAACTCAACAAAATATTGACTATTTGGCGGAAAAAGAGTAATCTTAAAAAAGCCCTGGGAGGGGCTTTTTTAAGAGAATTAATTGGATAGCGTCGCGCTTAAAGGACGGTTGCGCGACATGATTCCGCAGAATCAATGTCAAAAATTATTGAATATTTAAAAGAAACGAAGACGGAATTGAAACACGTGATTTGGCCCACCAAAAGCCAGACCTTTTACTACACTCTGATTGTCATTGCCCTATCCATTCTGATCGCATATTACCTAGGTGTTTTTGATTTTATTTTCTCGCAAATTCTGCAAAAAATAATTTCAATCTAACGGCTATTTAATTTAAATTTATGTCCAAACAAGAAATACAAACAGTCAGAAATTGGTACGCAATACATACTTATGCCGGATACGAAAACGTTGTTCTGCGCAATTTGCGCCAGCGCATTGATTCGCTCGGGATGAACGATAAAATTTTTAGTGTCATTGTTCCGGTTGAAAAGAAAATAAAAATCAAGGGTGGTAAGCGCGTGGAGGTTGAAGAAAAAATTTATCCGGGTTACGTTTTAGTAGATATGATAGTTACGGATGATTCCTGGTATGTGGTAAGAAATACGCCGCGGGTAACGGGATTTGTCGGCGCGGGAGTAAATCCCGTTCCCCTTAAAAAAGAGGAAGTTGATTATTTGTTCAAGAAAATGGATGCTGGCACTGCCAAGCACAACATAGATATGGCGCTGGGCGAAACGGTTTTGATTACCGACGGACCCTTCAAAGATTTGGAAGGCAAGATAAATTCCGTTGATCAGGACAGAGGCAAGGTCAAAGTTCTGGTTTCAATGTTCGGACGTGAAACTCCAGTAGAGTTGGATTTCTTGCAAGTCAAGAAAATTTAAGCTAATCTGTATATTCCAATGGCGAAAAAGATAACCAAAAAAATAAAACTTCAAATTCAAGCCGCCAAGGCCACCCCGGCGCCTCCTTTGGGTCCCGCGCTTGGCCAGGCCGGGATTAATATCGGGGATTTTGTCACCAAATTCAACGCGGTAACTCAAAAAATGGCCGGAGACAAGGTCGGTGTATCAATCACCGTCTACGAGGATAGAAGTTATGATTTTGTCGTTAAGACCCCTCCGGTAACCGGACTTATTCTGAAGGCGGCCGGAGTGGAGAAAGGTTCCGGAAAAAACACCAATACCAAAGTGGGTAAAATCACCAGAGCGCAGGCATTGGAAATCGCGAATAAAAAAAGAGTTGATTTAAACGCCAAAGACGATGAAGGCGCGATAAATATCATTGCCGGTTCCGCCCGAAGCATGGGGATAGAAGTAAAATAATTAAAGCCTTGAAAAAAGGAAATAAACTTCCATATCTGACCAAACTTGTGAAAAAACTGGCGCCAAAAATAGGCGCCAGGGTGGTAGTGGAGCCGGAATGGGGCATTGCTTCGCAGATTATTTACAGAAACGGAGTGGTGCGGTCGCTCCGGATGTATTCTTTGGACCTGAATCATATTGCTTCTTCGGACATTGCGCGAGACAAAGATTACGCGAAATTTTTTATGAAGAAAAGGGGTTATCCGGTCGCGCTGGGCGTTACCATTTTTGAAGATAACTGGGCGAAAATTATTAAAAGCAATCGCACTATTTCCTATGCCGTAAAATATGCCAAAAAGCTTGGGTGGCCGTTAATCGCCAAGCCCAACAACAAGAGCCAGGGAGCAGGCGTGTCTCTGGCTTGGAACAAACAAGAATTGGTTTCTGCGCTCAAAGAGATTTTTAAAAATGACCGAGTGGCTTTGGTGGAAAAGTATTTGCCAGGACATGACTATCGTATTGTGGTTTTAGATAATGAAATTATTTCCGCTTATGAAAGAATTTCACTTTCAGTGCTTTGTGACGGCAAGAACTCTGTTCTTAAACTTTTAAAATCAAAACAAAGAATTTTTATAAAAAATGGCCGAGACACCAGAATTGACTTCGGTGACAGGAGAATCAAATTAAAACTTAAGCACCTGGGGTACACACTTAACTCAGTTTTACCCAAAGATACAAGGGTTTACTTGCTTGATAATGCCAATCTCTCCACCGGCGGGGACTCGGTGGATGTTACCGATGTCATGCATCCAAAATTCAAAAAAATTACCATCAACCTCACCCGTGATATGGGGCTCCGGATTGCCGGCGTGGATATCATGATTACGAAGGGGGATATTACGCAGACCCCAAAGAAAAACGGCTATTATATTATTGAAATCAACGCTGCCCCGGGGCTCGACCACTACGTCACGACCGGCAAAATGCAGAGAAAAATCGTGGAGAATATGTATTTGAAAGTTCTCAAGGCGCTTGGAAAAAAGGATTAGGAGGAGTATATTTAAGAAATGAAAAAAGGTGCTAAACAAAAAAGGCCTTCCTGGGATGAGTATTTCCTTAAAATGGTTGATATAGTTGGATCGCGTGGTACCTGTGACCGGGGGCGCTCGGGTGCGATTTTAGTTAAAGAAAAGAGAATTCTGGCTACCGGATATGTCGGTTCACCCGTTGGTATTGCTCATTGTGACGATGTGGGGCATGAAATGCATACTCTGACAAGAGAGAACGGAACAATTTCTAGGCATTGTCTTAGGACCGCTCATGCTGAGTTAAATGCAATTGCCAATGCCGCGCGTTTTGGTGTTGCCATTAACGAATCAACATTATATTGCAAGATGGTTCCTTGTTATACTTGTGCAAAAACAATCATAAACGCGGGGATTAAACGCGTTGTTGCCTTGAAGGATTACCATGCAACAAAACAATCAAAAATTGTTTTTAAAAAAGCCGGAGTAAAACTAGAAATTATAAATAAAAACATTGAATCATATAAAGACCAATAATTTTATGATTGACTTAAAAGAGCTACAAAAAGAGGTAATGAGAAATAAATTGGAAAAAGGTTTCAATACCACCGATACCGCCTTGGAATTTTGTCGGGCGCACGAGGAACTCTCCGAAGCGTTTTCTAAGCACAATAAAAATCACTCCGGCGTAGCCGAAGAGTTCGCCGATGTAATGATATTTATTCTCGGAATGTGCGAAAAGTTTGGTTTCGATTTAGAAAAGGAATTGGTCAGGAAAATTGAAATAAATAAACAGCGAAAATATAAAAAAGAAAAATCTCCTGAAGGCAAAGATGTTTTTATTAGAATCAAGACCGACGAAGATCCTTAGATTATTTTAATACAATGTCATGCTCTCCGCGTTTGATGTCAAATCTGTCTATTTCTTTATCCAGGTGCATCACCAGCCCGAATTTGCCGAAGAGTTCCAGTAAGCTGTCGGCCATCATTTTTGCTTTTCTTCTTAAAGTCGGGTGAACAAATTGTGTCGCTCGTAGTTCCGACAGATATACCAAGGCAGGGATGTTTCCGGTTAATCTATTGGAAATTTTATAGCCCATTGCTATGTAATATTGTTTTTCTTCTTTGGAAACATTGAGTTTGTTTATTTTTTCTTCCTGTTGTTTTAGAAAGATGCCAACTTTTGACGAGATCTTTTTCGGCAATTCTCCCAAATACCATTTTTCAAACCCAATTTCCGTAGTCAAAAGCGGCATCCGCTGGACGACGGCGCGGTGTCTTTGAATGTCGCGGAATGAGCCGAAGTCCAGAAGAAATTTAAACTGCAATGTTCCCGCCTCCGCCATATATTTCGGTAGCTCCGTTTTCATCGGCCTATTCGCTAAAATTTCCCTAGGCAACAGATCCATATTTATAGAATTATTTGTAATTTTAAACTCCGGGCAATTTTTATCGTGATAATAATAATCTTTTTCCATCCACTCCTTGTTATAATTTTCCGTATTCTTATACTGCTCATGCCCGAATGAATTCGGGAAAGCCGTTTGTAGGGCTTTTTCCACCGCTTCCGCCATATCTCTGACTTCAACCAGAGGATGGTGGCGGAGCAGCATTATTTTATCTGCTGCCTGCCTTAGGTTGGTATGCCACGCAAAATTGGTGGTTGAACCGGCCGGAAGAAATCCTCTCAAGATATCAAAAGCTCGGGCAGCAATCGCCTTGGCGTAGATTCCTTCTTTTTCTCCGGCTCTCATCGGAAATTGCGCTCTCAGGTATTCCTTAGTTGGTTCCAGCGCCTCAATATAAAATTTTCTGTATGCTTCCAGAATTTCTTCTCCTTCCTTTGTTCCGGCCGGATTTTTAAATGGCTGGGTCTGAAAATCAACATACCTTGTAGAAGATTCTTGTCCCGAATAAAGCGGCCAGTCCTGTACCGCTTTTGACGCCAGCATTGAGACCCCTTCAATAAATATAGATGCGGTCCCGCAGTCCCCGATGGATTTATGTCCATAGCCGACATAAAAGTTCTTCATAAAGTTGTCCGGTCCCTTTTCGGAGAGAATTTTCAAATGGCTTTGTAGCCCTCCGACAGAACGAGAATGAAGCGCCTGAAGCATTGCTTCCGCCTCCGGACCTATCACAGCGCCGGTATCGAGCACGATAATTTTGCCTCCGCCTTTGATTTGTATTTGGCTGTGTTTTAGATTATCTATATTTATATTCGGCATATTCCAAGTATAACTTTTTTCATGGATTTAATAAAATTGACAATCAAGCATTGATATGATATTCTTTAGATATCATTCTCATCTACTAATTAAAGAGAGTGACCATCCCGCCAGAGGCGAGCAAGTATGTACACACGTCACTCCGTAGCGTCCAAGAAATTTGGACGACCAGCTTTTACTCATAAAGCAAAACCACATTTTAATAGTAAATTTAAACCTCGTTTAAAAAGCAACCACCGCCAAGGCGGAGCAAGCAAAAGGTCCCGTGGCGAGCGGATTAATTTTTCTCATTTCATTAAAAAAGGCACTCAGGTAGAAGAAAAGCCGTATGTTTCTACGCGTACTTTTGCCGATTTTCCGTTCAATCCACAATTGCATAAAAATATCACGAGAGCGGGATACATAAGCCCGAGGCCTATTCAGGACCAGGCAATGTTATCTATCATAGAAGGTAAGGATGTTTTCGGCCTGGCCAATACCGGCACGGGCAAGACCGCGGCCTTCCTTCTCCCTTTGATTGAAAAAATTTCTAAGACCAAGGGACAAAACAAGAGGGAAACCGTCCTGATCATGGCTCCGACCCGCGAACTGGCGCTCCAGATAGAGTCGGATTTTAAAAATCTCGCCTTCGGCTTCGGGATGTTTTCCGTCGCTTGCGTGGGTGGATTGCCGATAATGAAACAGATCAGGGAAATAAAAATGGGGGTTTCGTTCGTTATCGGCACACCGGGACGTCTGCGGGACCTGATTGATAAAAAGGTTTTGGATCTGTCCAACTGCCGGAGCGTCGTGCTGGACGAAGCGGACAGGATGCTTGATATGGGATTCCGCGACGATATGGTCTATATATTGGGTTTTACTTCCAAAGAGCGCCAGACGCTTTTCTTTTCGGCGACTCTTTCTCCGGAAATAAAAAAGCTGACGGAGCAATACTTAAAAAATCCGGTTTTCATTTCGGTGATTACGGGCGTTACGGCTAAAAATATTGACCAGGATGTTATCCGCGTTAGGAACAAAGAAGAAAAACTGGAAAAGTTACATGAGGTCTTGAAAAAAGATGGCTCGGATAAAGTCCTCATTTTTCGCGAAATGAAACACAGCGTGGATACGCTCGCCAAAGAACTTAAGCATATGGGATTCAAGGCGGAGGGAATCCACGGCGACAAAAGAAGCCGTGAACGCATTAAAATTTTGGATTCATTCAAAAAAGACCGCATCAATATACTGATTGCGACCGATGTGGCGGCCCGCGGGCTGGATATTCCGGACGTAACCCATGTTATCAACTACGATGTGCCGCAGACCTACGACACCTATGTGCACCGCATCGGCCGCACCGGCCGCAGCGGTAAAAAAGGCACCGCCCTTACCTTTGTTCCCCTCTAATTTTTATTTTGTCTGTATCAGTCCAGCTTTAAGGAGTGTGGAGTAGGCGCCGCGCTTTTTCATTGTACGCATGCCGCGGGCGCTGACTTCCAGATTGATAGTTTTACCCAATTCAGGAATAAAAAGACGCTTCTTTTGGAGATTCGGGTATTTTCGGACTTTGCCGGTCGGGTTGAATTTGGTGGCGCGGGTCCGGTTGGAATATCCGCCCCCCACAATTGAACCCTTTTTGGTTATGGCGCACACTTTTTTCATAATTTTTTTATGCTATCATATAACTCACATGGACGCAACCAACGCAATTTTTTATATAGCCATACTGATTATGTCTATCGTCATTCACGAGGTCTCGCACGGCTTCATGGCGGAATACTTCGGCGACAATACCGCTAGGAGCGCCGGCCGCCTGACCCTGAATCCGATCAGGCATTTGGATTTGTTCGGCTCCATAATTCTGCCGGCTTTCCTAGTGATAACTCGCGCCGGATTTCTTTTTGGTTGGGCCAAGCCGGTGCCATACAATCCGAACAATTTAAGTGATAGAAAATGGGGGACCATCTGGGTTGCGGCGGCCGGCGTTCTTTCCAACTTTCTTATCGCAATAATATTCGGGATTATTATCCGCGCGACATCAGGAATGTCATTGTCGCCCGGCTTTTATTTCATAACTTCGGCAATTGTAATTGTAAATTTAGCTTTGGGAATTTTCAATCTGATTCCGATTCCACCGCTAGACGGCTCCAAAATACTCTTTTCCTTTTTACCCGAGTCAGCCTTTTCTTATATGTTGGCTTTGGAGAGATATGGATTAATTTTACTGCTTGTTTTCATTATTTTCTTTGCCGAATATCTCTTTCCGGTACTAGCTTTTCTTTTTCATTTCATTACCGGATTACCGCTTTAATATTTGCAATTTTTCTTGTTTTGTATTATATTATCGCATGAGTCTTCGGACTCTTTTGTTTTAATTTATGCCGACAATCAATCAATTAATCAAGAAGAATAGGATCAAAGTGCACTCCAAGCACAAGACCGTTGCTTTGGCCCGGGGGTTCAATGTCCTCAAAAACAGGCCGGTCTTTTTTCCGGCGCCGTTTAAAAGGGGTGTTTGCGTCAAGGTCTCAACTACCACTCCCAAAAAGCCGAACTCGGCTTTGCGGAAAATCGCCCGCGTCCGGCTGACCAACGGCATGGAAGTTACCGCTTATATTCCGGGCGAGGGGCATAATCTACAGGAACACTCGGTGGTAATGCTCCGCGGAGGGCGCGTAAAGGACCTGATTGGAGTCAGATATCACATCGTGCGCGGAGTTCTGGACACACAAGGAGTTGAAAAGCGTCGACAAAGCAGATCACTTTACGGAAACAAAAAGCTCAGAAAAGACGGGAAAGCCAGAGTGGAGCCCAAAGCAGAATCCAAAGTAGAACCCAAAATAGAACCTCAGGCGGCTTAAAAATTATGCGAAGAAAAATAAAAAATCGTAATATTGTGAATCCTGATTTTATTTATAACTCCCAAAAATTGGAGAAGTTTATCAACTACATTATGTGGTCCGGGAAGAAAGAAACCGCCCGCAAGGTCATGTATTCCGCTTTTGATGTTATTAAAGAAAAAACCGGCAATCCGAACCCGTTGGAGGTCTTTGATTTGGCGCTCCGCAATGCCGGTCCAACCACTGAAGTGCGCTCCAAGCGCATCGGAGGCGCGAACTATCAGGTGCCGATTGAAGTCCGTCCCGAGCGCCGGGTCGCTCTAGCCATGCGTTGGATTCGCGACGCGGCCCGTGGAGGAAAAGGCAAACCGATGCACTTGAAACTCGCCGATGAGCTGATTGCCGCTTCTAAGAACGAAGGCGCCGCTATCAAAAAGAAAGAAGACACGCACAAAATGGCGGAAGCCAACAAGGCCTTCGCTCATTTTGCCTGGTAGTTCGACTATGCTCACTATAAATAATTAAAATAATATGGAAAGGGATTATCCGCTGGAAAAAGTCAGGAATATTGGAATTATCGCACACATTGACGCGGGCAAAACGACCACGACCGAGCGCGTGCTTTTTTATACCGGCGTTTCGCACAAAATCGGCGAGGTGCATGAAGGCGATACGGTGACCGACTGGATGGAACAGGAGCGCGAGCGCGGTATCACTATCACTTCCGCGGCGGTAACTTGTTTCTGGACGCCGACCTATACGAGTCCCACCGACAAATCAAAAAAACACCGTTTTAATATTATTGATACTCCGGGACACATTGATTTTACCGTAGAAGTGAAGAGGTCTCTCCGTGTCTTAGATGGCGCCGTAGTAGTTTTTGACGGAGTGGCCGGAGTTGAACCCCAGTCGGAGACAAACTGGCGCTATGCGGACGAAGCAAAAGTTCCGCGCGTCTGCTTCATCAATAAATTGGACCGCATCGGCGCCTCTTTTGAACATTCATATGCGACCATTTTAGACAGATTGAGCAAGAAAGCCGTCCGCATGCAGATTCCGGTTGGGCTGGAGGAAAAGCACGAAGGTGTCATTGACTTGCTCCGCATGAAGGCCTACTACTTTGAAGGCGAAATGGGTAACCAGGTTATTGAAAAGGAAATTCCGGAGAATTTGAAAGCGGACGCAGAAAAATACCATTCCGAACTGATAGAAAAAATCGTTGAAATGGATGAAGCGATGATGACTGAATACCTGGAAGGGGTAATTCCCGACCTTGATATTTTAAAGAAAACTCTCCGCAAGGCGGTGATCGCCAATGAAATTTTTCCGGTCTTTGCCGGCAGCGCGCTCAAAAACAAAGGCGTCCAGCTGGTGCTGGACGCCGTGGTGGATTATCTACCGGCGCCGACGGATATTCCGCCGATTCCGGGCATAAATCCGGACACCGAAGAACACCTGGTGCGGCATGCTTCCGACTCCGAGCCCTTTGCGGCACTTGCTTTCAAAGTGGCGACCGATCCGTTTGTCGGGCAGATTATTTTCTTCCGCGTTTATTCCGGTTCCCTCTTGGCCGGAAGTTATGTTTACAATCCGCGCACGCGCAACAAGGAACGCATCGGGCGAATTTTAAGAATGCATGCTAACGACCGCGAAGAAGTGAAACAGGTTTTTGCCGGAGAAATCGCGGCCGCGGTTGGGCTCAAAGATACGATTACCTCGGATACCATTTGCGACGAGAACAATCCCATTGAATTAAACAGAATCGTCTTTCCGGAACCGGTCATCTCTCTTAGGATTGAGCCGAAGACCAAAGCCGACCAGGAAAAAATGGGCATGGCGCTTAATCGTCTGGCACAAGAAGATCCTACTTTCAAGGTCTCTACCGACCAGGAGACAGGCGAGACGATTATCGCCGGAATGGGAGAACTTCATTTGGAAATTATCGTGGATCGCATGAAGCGCGAATTTACGGTAGAGGCGAACGTAGGGAAACCGCAAGTCGCCTATCGTGAAACCATCACCGGCAAATCTGAGGCCGAAGGAAAATATATTAAACAATCCGGCGGACGCGGAAACTACGGGCATGTGAAGATAAAAGTAAAGCCAATGGAAATGCTCTCCAAAGAAGAGCTGGAGGACCTGCCGAAGAACACCAAGCGCTCCGAAGGATTTGAATTCGTTAACAACATCAAAGGCGGAGTTATCCCGCAGGAATATATTGTACCTTGCGAAAAAGGATTCAAAGAAGGCCTGGACCGCGGGGTCTTGGCCGGATTTAAGATGGTTAATGTGTCGGTTGACCTCTGGGACGGGTCCTACCACGAAGTGGATTCCAACGAAATGGCTTTCAAAATTGCCGCGTCCATGGCCATTCAGGATGCCTGCAAGCGCGCCAATCCGGTAATCCTGGAACCAATGATGAAAGTGGAAGTTGTCACCCCGGAGAAATTCATGGGAGACGTTACCGGCAACCTTTCTTCCAAGCGGGCGCTGATTGAAGGCATGGAAGATCGCGGAATGAACAAAGTCATCAAGGCAATCGTGCCTCTCTCCGAAATGTTCGGCTACATGACGGGTCTGCGTTCTATGACCGAAGGCCGCGCTTCCTTCACAATGGAATTTTTTAGGTACGATATAGTCCCACAAAATGTGGCTGAAACTATTATTGCTGCGAGAAAATAAAAACTACTCAATTGAGTAGTTTTTTGCTACTATACTAATAATGCTTCACACGCCCTTCTACGACCCGGAAAAATCATATGAAGAGAATTTTGAGCAAGGTCCTTTCGGAACTTTTTCTGACGGACAAAGTGTGCAAAGTGTGCAAAGTGTGCAAAGTTCGACTTTGCACAAATATGATTTTCTCGGCTTTAAAGTTAATTCGCCATTTGGCATTCCGGCTGGGCCGCTTATCAATGGGAAATTCGTGCAAGCGGCGTTTGATAAAGGTTTTGATATTTGCGTTTACAAAACGGTCCGCAGTAAAAAATATCCGTGCCATCCGTGGCCCAATGTGCTTTCGGTAAAAATTGACGGAGATTTAACTCTGGAAAAAGCAAAAGGTAAATTAATTGCGGACAGAAATTATCATGAACCCCTCTCCATTACCAATTCTTTCGGTGTGCCTTCTTTTGAACCGGACTTCTGGCAAAAAGACCTGGCAGAGGCCGTAAAAAATGCGCAACCGGGGCAGGTCGTTGTCGGTTCTTTTCAGGGTACCAAAAAAGAAGGGCAAAGCGTTGAGGATTACATCAACGATTACCGTATTACGGCTAAAATGCTTAAAGATACCGGAGTGAAAGTGGTGGAAGTAAATTTAAGTTGTCCTAACGAAGGAACAAACAATTTACTTTGTTATGACACGAAGCGCAGCGTATTGGTGGCTCGGGCAATCAAGGAAGTCATCGGGAAAATTCCTTTGATAATAAAGATTGCATATTTTAAAGACAGCGAAGAACTGAGCAATCTGGTAAAAGAAATTGGCAATATTGTGCAGGGCATTTCTGCTATCAACACTATTCCCGCAGAAATTGTGAATGAAGCGGGGGAGCAGGCGCTTCCGGGGGAAGGAAGGTCAAAGAGTGGGGTCTGCGGGCATGCCATCAAATGGGCCGGACTGGAAATGGTCCGAAAATTAAAGAAGCTGCGCGAAGAATTCGGATACTCCTACACCATTATCGGTATCGGTGGAGTGATGAATGCGGATGATTTCTTTGAATACCGCAAAGCCGGGGCAGACGCGGTGATGTCGGCAACCGGGGCGATGTGGAACCTGCATCTTGCCAAGGAGATAAAATCCCGACTCTAACAAGTCGTGGATCCTCGACTAAAGTCGGGAGAAAAGCTAGGATAAAGCCATGAGTGAAACTATTGACATTCTTAAAAAGACCGGAGCGTTGCTGACCAACGGCCATTTCGTAGGGACATCCGGCCGGCATATTGATACTTATGTAAACAAGGATGCTCTTTATACCCACCCCAAAGAAACTTCCAGAATTTGCGAGTTGATGGCGGAAAAGGTAAAGAACCTTGATATTGACGCAGTTGTCGGTCCCGCGCTCGGCGGAATAGTTTTATCGCAGTGGACCGCCTTTCATCTGTCCAAAATCAAACAGAAAGATATTTTAGCTCTTTATACCGAAAAAACTTCCGATGGCGGGCAGAAATTAACTCGGGGTTACAACAAAGCCGCGGCAGGAAAAAATATCTTGGTGGTGGAAGATGCTCCGACCACCGGCGGTTCGGCCAAAAAAGTAATTGACGTTGTGAATACTGCCCAAGGCAAAGTGGTTGCCATGAGTGTGATGGTGAATAAAAATCCGAAAGAAGTCACTTCTAATTTTTTTGGAGTTCCGTTTTTCCCCCTGGCGGAGTTTGAAATCCAGTCCTATGAAGCGGCCGATTGTCTGATGTGTAAAAAAGGTATTCCGATAAATACTACGGTTGGCCACGGAAAAAAATTCTTGGAATCCAAAAAGTAAACTAGAATTAATTGTATTATCAAAATTGACGGCCGTCAAAAGTGATAACAAAAGTAAAATGAGTATCCTGGACAAATACAACAAAAGAGCCAAAGAAATAAATTCACTTCTTTGTGTGGGGCTGGATTCGGATTATAAGAAAATACCCGACAGATTTTTGACCAATGAGATGCCACAATTTGCCTTCAATAAATGGCTGATTGAGGAAACCCAAGAATACGCTGCGGCTTTTAAAATAAACATCGCTTTCTATGAGGCGCGGGGAGACCAGGGCCTAAAGGAACTGAAAGAAACCATGGAATATTTACGGGTTTATTATCCGGACATATTTCTAATCTGTGACTCTAAAAGGGCCGATATCGGCAATACCAATCAGGGATACGTTAACGAACTTTTTGATTGGTTCGGCTTCGACGCGATCACTTTGCATCCGTATCTGGGCGGAGAGGCATTACAGCCATTTTTGGACAGAAAAGACAAGGGCTGTATCATTTTATGTCGAACCTCAAATCCCGGCGCCGGAGAATTGCAGGATTTGGAATTAAGAAAACCCTTCAATTCCGCTCAGAGCAAGCAACTTTGGCAAATTGTTGCCGAAAAAGTTTATTATGACTGGAATAAAAATAACAATTGTATGCTGGTTGTCGGCGCGACTTATCCGGAAGAAATGAAAAAAATCAGAAACATTGCCGGCGACATGACTTTTCTGGTGCCCGGCATTGGCGCGCAGGGGGGCAGCGTGGCAGAGGTGATGAAAGCGGGACTCAATAGCCAAAACCTCGGCCTCATTATCAATTCTTCCCGCGGCATAATTTTTTCCGAAAATCCCAAAAAGGAGGCCCAAAGGCTTTGTGAAGAAATTCGCAGATTTATGTGATATAATTAAATTATGAATTTAGAAAGAAAAACAGGAGTATCGGAACAAAAAAAAGAGATACGCCTTTCCTGGTTTATCGGCAACGGCAGGGAAGGTGTCGGCATAGAGTCCGTATCTTTTTCCACGGAATTTGCCAATCTGGATGAAGCAAATATTATCCGGTGCATGATGGAGGGAGGGGAAGAGAACGAAAAAACGGTAAAAAGAATAACGGGTTTCAGTATTGATGAGCTAGAGCACAAAAGGATGGAATTGGAGAGGAGATACAAAGGAGAGACAAAAGCCCCGTTCAATTTTGACCTGGTTTAACGATTCCGCTCCGCCGTAATTGCCGAATATCTCCCTATTTGACAAAGCTTTTAAATTTGTTAGTATACTAATAACTGCACTTTTTTGCAGTTTTTGTTTTGCCCGCGCTTAAGGCGGGGTAAAATTTATTAATTATTAGTTAATTTTACTAGTAATTAGGCCTTAGCGACTGGTTCTCGTACGTTAAGTTTTAGTTATTAGCCCAATTTGTATATGGCAGAAGAATTTAAGAGAGACAAGCCGCACATCAATGTCGG
>Ga0209542_10012117_pt1 | contig 15154 bp, 18 predicted proteins | sample RifCSPhighO2_01_FD_184028 | JGI IMG/M metagenome (GOLD analysis project Ga0209542, IMG submission 184028) | Soil microbial communities from Rifle, Colorado - Rifle CSP2_plank highO2_0.1 (SPAdes) (version 2) | ecosystem: Environmental > Terrestrial > Deep subsurface > Rock core/Sediment ...
ATCTGGTCGCGCCCCGCTTCTTTTTCTCGTGACCGCGACAATCGCGGTCAGTGCATCAAGACTGCAGTCTTGATGTCGTCGACGAGCTTGCAAGCTCGTTCGTCGAATTCGACATACCTCCGACCCGTGAATTCCGGCGGGACGGTGATGTCGAGCACGATCGCAGCGCACGGCCGCGATCTGTGTGCGAATGCCAGCCTGTCCTGTTTGAGCGTGGCATCCAGGCGGATATCCTGATATTCCGAGACGAATTGCGTTACTGCCTGATGTGCCGCCTGGCAAGCCGGCCGCAGATCCTTTTTCGCGTCGATAGGAAAAGCCACTTCAAGATGTGACCTTCCCGCTCGAGTCACGACCCGTAACTCGTACGGTTCTACGTTCATGACATCTTCCTTTATTGGTTACGCATCCATCTGACATATTCCCGCAGACGGCACGGGTTCCTATCCGTACCTAACACCCCTTCACCTGAGGTGTCAACCCCGTTAGAGGCTAACCGTACCATGTTTTCTTCATTTTTTGATGATGAGTGATATATTTCTCGAAGCCTCTAACGGGGTCAACCGTTCCTATTTGCTAAATGAAGATTTTTAGCCTATATTACGCGAAATTATTGACCATATAACCGCATTATGAACGCAGACATATATCTTTGGTACGCAGTGGGAGCAGGGCTCTTGGCGCTCGCATACGGCACATTTTTGATAGTGAGGATCTTGGCGAAGCCGGACGGCGAAGGAAAAATGGTTGAGATCGCTGAGGCCATCCAAGCCGGTGCAAAAGCGTATCTCTCGCGCCAGTATCGCACGGTTGCGATCGTCGCACTCGTCGTCGTGGTACTCATGTATTTGACAAAGTTCTCTGTGAACACGATAGAAGGATTCGTGTTGGGTGCTGTGCTATCAGCCGTTGCGGGATTTGTGGGCATGCATATTTCCGTGCGCGCCAACGTGCGCACCGCCGAGGCAGCGAAGAGCGGCCTTGCTCCAGCGCTCTCGATCGCATTTCAAGGCGGTGCCGTTACCGGCCTTTTTGTCGTCGGCCTTGGGCTCCTCGCGGTGACCGGCTTTTACATGCTTACGCGTGACCTTGGCGCGCTTGCAGGATTAGCCTTTGGCGCCTCGCTCATCTCTGTCTTTGCTCGTCTTGGTGGCGGCATTTTCACCAAAGGCGCAGATGTCGGGACCGACATGGTCGGCAAAGTTGAAGCGGGCATTCCGGAAGATGACCCAAGAAATCCAGGCGTTATTGCAGACAACGTTGGCGACAACGTCGGCGATTGCGCTGGCATGGCTGCAGATCTCTTTGAGACGTACGTCGTCTCGGCGGTCGCCGTCATATTGCTCGGCGCGTATCTCTTTCCCGGCTACATCAACGCGCTCATCTATCCGCTCCTCATTGGCGCCGCCTCGATCGTCACGACCATCGTCGGGACGTGGTTTGTGCGCTTGGGCTCCTCAGGCAGCATTATGGGCGCCTTGTACAAAGGGCTCATTGTCACAGGTATTCTCTCGGCTGCCTCTTTCTATCCCCTTACGTCTCTCCTCATGGAAGGCAACGGCCTCTATCCTGTCCTCAATCTCTTCTACTGCGCGCTCATTGGCCTCGTCGTTACCGCAGCGATCGTCCTTATCACCGAATACTACACGGCAACCAAGTACCGCCACGTGCGCGACATCGCAGAGGCTTCGACTACGGGGCACGGCACCAACATCATCCACGGCCTCGCGGTAGGCATGCAGGCAACGACGCTCCCTGTTCTCACCATCGTTGCTGCGATCTTGCTCACCTATCACTTGGCCGGTCTCTACGGCATCGCCCTTGCGGTGATGTCCATGCTCTCGCTCACGGGTATCATCGTCGCGATCGACGCCTTTGGCCCCATTACCGACAACGCGGGAGGCATTGCGGAGATGGCGAAGCTGCACAGATCGGTCCGCGATATCACCGACCCGCTGGACGCCGTCGGCAACACCACCAAGGCCGTTACCAAAGGCTATGCGATCGCCTCAGCCGGGCTCGCTGCCATGGTTCTCTTTGCCGCATACACCGAGGCCTTGCGCGGGAGCGGTATTTCTACGGTGTTTGATCTCTCCAATACCAGAGTGCTCGTCGGACTCTTGATCGGAGGCCTCTTGCCATACCTCTTCGCCTCGCTGGCGATGAGCGCGGTCGGCTATGCGGCCAAAGCGGTCGTTGAAGAAGTGCGCCGCCAGTTCCGCGAGATCAAAGGCATTATGGAAGGCACCGGAAAGCCAGATTACTCCCGCGCTGTTGATATCGTGACCAAAGCCGCGCTACGGCAGATGATCGTGCCCGCGCTCATTCCCGTCGTCGTCCCGATCGCGGTCGGTTTGCTGCTTGGGCCCGCAGCGCTTGGCGGCCTTCTGGTCGGCACCATCGTGACGGGGCTCTTCGTCGGGATCTCCATGACGACCGGCGGCGCCGCATGGGACAATGCGAAAAAACACATTGAAGAAGGCCACCATGGCGGCAAAGGCTCGGATGCACACAAGGCCGCAGTGACCGGCGACACGGTCGGCGACCCGTACAAAGACACCGCAGGCCCCGCGATTAATCCAATGATAAAAATAATCAACATCGTCGCACTCCTCTTGGTACCGTTCCTAAAGCCGTAGTGCGGTTGTCCCCTTTCTGTGACACCATGCCTGGCACCTGACCGCTATACTAGCGGTATGCCTCCGGGTAACCAAACTTCTTTCGACCCGACCGATCACCTTCTCCCAGCAGGACGAAAATCTTCTGCCGGCCCTATCATCGGCACTATCATCATTATCGCGCTTCTCATCGTCGGCGCGCTTTATTTTTGGGGCGCGCATTTGAATGAGCAACAAAATCCCCCGCCCTATATTCCAGGTGATTCGCTCTGCACTCCTTCTGATACATTTGGCCCGGCTGTTGCGGAGAAGAAGATGGCTAACGGTTGTTCTATCTGTTCATACCGCACACCGATAGAATCGACAGGCGAAACACTCACCCATGTTGAGAAATGCCCACAATAATTTGGATTAGGTAGTAACTTTTGCTAGACTCCCCCGATGCAATTGCAGAACGTACAAGTCTCGCGCGACGAGGAGCGTTGGGAGATCGAAGTCAAGGCGGAGATTCCCGCGGAAGCGATGCTCCACTATCGCGCGGGAGCGCTCAAAGAGATCCAAAAGGGTGCAAAGCTCGATGGCTTCCGGCCGGGAAAGGCGCCCGAGGAGCGTATAGTCGAAGTGTATGGCGAATCCGCGATCCTGCGCGAAGCGGCAGAGCACGCGATCCAGCATGAATTGCCAGAGCTTCTCGCGGCGCAAAAAGCGATGATCATTGAGTCCCCGCGGGTAACGACCGATGCACCACAAGCCGGCAAGCCGCTCATATTTACCGCGCGCGCAGCCTTAGCCCCATCAGTAGAATTGCCTGACTACAAAACAATAGCCAAGAAACACACCGATCAAAAAGAGGAGATCTCCGTATCAGATGAGGAACACAAGCAGGCCCTTGTGCACTTGCGGCGCGAGCGCTCACGCATCGAAAAGATAGAAGCTGGCGCCGAGGCACAAAAAGCGGCCGAGGAGTCGCGCGCCGCTGCAGAGGATGATCTGCCGGCGCTCGACGATGCGTTCGTGCAATCGCTTGGATACGAAAACGCCGAGAAATTTTCTGAAGTGCTGCGAACGAACATCAAGACCGAAAAGGAAATGCAGGCATCCGAGAAAAGACGTGCTGCGATCCTCGATGAGCTCGTGAAAGATTCGACGATCCGCTATCCGCTGGCGCTGCGAGATCACGAGCTCGGCGACATGGAAGCGCGCCTCAAAGACGATCTTACCCGCGTCGGACAAACGCTCGAATCATATCTCGCGCAAGCGAAGAAAACGCGCGAAGAGCTTCTGGCTTCGTGGCAAGACGCTGCAGACAAGCGCGCGCGAGTGCGTCTCATTCTCACCGAGATCGCACGCAAAGAAGGGATCGAGCCTGATGAGGGTATGCTCATGAAAGAAGTTGAGAACGCCCGCAAGCACTACCCCCAAGCAGACCCGAATGCTCTGCGAGCCCATATCGCCCATGCCCTGAGAAACGACGCAACACTGCGGTTTCTTGAGCAAAACTAGCTCGCTGAATGCCCCTCCCTCTGTTAAGGTAAGTAAGATTGATATGAAAAAAGCGTCTCAAGAAGAGCGGGAGAAGGAATTTCTCGCTGCATATGATGCACATTCGACCGCGATCTTTCGCTTCCTCACGATGAAGATATCGGACCGCGAGATAGCTCGCGATCTGACCCAAGAAACGTTTACTCGCGCATGGGACTTCTGTGTCGAGGGCGGAGAGGTGCGGGAGTGGAAACCATTCCTCTTTCGAACTGCATACAATCTCGTCGTAGATGTGTATCGCAAGAAGCGCTCGGTCTCGCTTGATGCCTTGATCGACGATCAGGGATTCACCGTGCAAGAAGAGCAGGAGAGTGACAAGAAAATGATCGCGCGGGCTGAAATGACTCGTGTGAGGAAAGGTATTGATCAGCTCGATGAAACGTATCGCGACATCATACTGCTGCGATTCACCGAAGACCTCCCACCCAAGGAGATCGCGCGGATCACGGGCCTTTCGGAAAATGTTGTGTCGGTTAGGATCCACCGCGGCATCGAGAAATTGCGAATCATCCTAGGGCCAGACAACAAAAACAAGATCGTATGAAATTCACAGACTTTTTCAAAATAAAACAAGGTCGCGATGACCCTGTGGTTGCGGCGCAGATTAAGGCTGCGACGGAAGTCGCCCTAGAGCCTCAGGAGCGAGCGTTAATGCGCGCGCACCTTTCTGAATACATGAAAATCCGCCCGATACGATCTCCTATTTCCGAGGAACGAGTTTCGCAGGCACCTGCGTATTGGCGCGCGCACACGAGCTCCGTGTTTGCAGCAGCACTTATGCTCGCTCTGGGCGTAAGTACGGCAAGCGCGGCAGAAACGGCGCTTCCGGGCGACATACTCTATCCCGTCAAAGTCCACGTTACGGAAGAAGTGCGGGCAGCACTCATGAGCGGCCCGAAAGACAAGGCCAACTGGGCGGTAGATCGCGCGAGCCGCCGCTTGCAAGAAGCCGCGACTCTTGCCGTCCAAGGCAAACTCACCGCACGTGCGCAAGCAGAGATCAATTCGAACTTCGAGGAACATCTGAAGACTGCTATAGCGGACCGCGCAGAGCTCGAAGGAGACAATGACCTTGCGGCGGCAACCGAGATCGAGACCAACATCGGCGCAACACTTCGCGCGCACGAAGAAGTGCTTGATTCCGTGCGGGCAAAGCTAGCCGACGGGGACAATGTCAAAGCGCACGTGGAGGCTGTCATTGATTCCGTACACATCGCGGCAGGGGTGAGCACCGATAAAGAGACGAGGCTCGAAAATAAGATAAAGGAAGGCACTTCTGTTTCAGTCGGGGCCGTCGCAAAAGACAAACGATCATCTGCAAAGGCGAAGATCGACAACACAAAAGATCTACTCGTGCGCACCCAAAAGCGCCTCAATGCGCAGGCAAAAGCGCAGGCGCAAGGCCAGCTCAAAGTAGCACGAGAGGCGTTTGAGGCTGGAGAGCGTTCCGATGCGCGCGGCGACAAGGCAGGAGCGTTCTCGGATTTCAGCACGGCACTGCGCACAGCAGTTGAAACAAGCGCATTCGTCGCCGGCGGCGTCAACGTCGCGGATAGTTCTGAGCACAGGGACCGCAGTGACGAAGACGAGCACGCGATCAGCGCGACAACGATTACTACTACCTCTTCAAGCAGCACAACGATAAACGCTACCACTTCCTCCGAACTAAATTCCGGCGGCAAAATCGACCTCGGTAATTAATGCCGTTTTGAATTCGAGGACGAATCTGCTAGGATGCCTCAATGACAACCGCCACCCCCCGTTCGCAATTAGGCGCAACACGTTCGCAAATGCTCGTGCCCATGGTCATCGAGAAAACCTCGATGGGCGAGCGCGCATACGACATTTATTCGCGCCTGCTCAAAGAGCGCATTATTTTTCTCGGCGGCCCTATCGATAGCGAAGTTGCCAATCTCGTCGTGGCACAGCTGCTTTTCCTCGCATCAGAAGATCCCAAGAAAGATATCTCCTTCTATATCAACTCCCCTGGCGGCATGGTGACTGCTGGCCTCGCGATCCTCGACACCATGAACCACATCCAGCCCAACGTCTCGACGGTGTGCGTCGGTATGGCTGCTTCGATGGCAGCGGTACTCCTCTCGGCCGGAGAGAAAGGCAAGCGCTTCATCCTTCCCAATGCAGAAGTGATGATCCACCAGCCTTCCGGTGGCGCCGAGGGCCAAGCGACCGACATCGAGATAACCGCGAAGCAAATTCTGAAGCTGCGCGAGCGGCTCAATAAAATATTAGCGAAAAACACCGGCCAGAAGCTCGACAAGATCGCAGCCGACGTGGACCGCGACTTCTTCATGAATGCAGATGAGTCGGTGAAGTACGGCGTCGTCGACAAAATCTTGACGTAGTTAGTAGATAGTAGTCGGTAGTTAGTAGTTGCGAAATGGCTTGTATTTGCTGGGTATTTTCGCTATTTTCTACTAACTACTTTCTATTTACTAGTTAGATGGTATACTCCGCCCGTACCCCATTAGTATGTGTATGAAATTCAATTTTGTTTCCGCCTGTGAGCCGCATGTAGCCTCAATTCAACTTACTCATGAGTCCCAAATCTTGGTAGTTTTGATGCGCACATAAAGACTCACGCGGCATAATCCGCGTATGTCATTAAAAATCATTTTCCTCCTTCTCGCCCTCTCGGGTGTCGTTGGTATTGCCGTTGGTTACTTTTTACGAATGCTCATCCTCTTGGGCAAGCGTGGTTCGATGGAGCTTCAGATCCGCAAAATGATGCTCGACGCGGAAGAACGCGCCAAGAAAATCACTGAGGAAGCCGAGCGAAGCGCCAAAGAGAAAGAGACGCAAACATCCAGCGAGCTCAAAGAGCGTGGCCAGGAATTAAAGCAGGTAGAAGAGCGTTTGGTGCGCAAAGAAGAGATGCTCGACAAGCGGCAGGCCAATCTCGATTCGGAGCAAGAGACGCTTGGCAAGAAAAGTGACGAGCTTGTAAGCGCGAAAGTGAAGGCCGAAGAGATGGCGCGCGCGCAGCAGGAAAAGCTCGAAAAGATCGCCGGCCTCTCCGCTGAGGAAGCGAAGAGCGATCTTATCAAGTCAGTCGAGAAACAGTATGAATCCGACATCGAAAGTCGCATGCGCAAGCTCGAGATCTCCGGCAACGAGAAGCTCGAGCAGCGCGCCAACGAGATACTGGTGACCGCCGTGCATCGCCTCGGCAATTCAGTCGTCTCTGATGTCTTGGCGACCACCATCTCCCTTCCCAACGACGAGATCAAGGGCAAGATCATCGGCAAAGAAGGCCGCAACATCCGCGCCTTTGAGCGAGCGACTGGTGTTGATGTCATCGTCGATGATACGCCGGGCACCATTACCCTCTCATCCTACGATCCTATCCGCCGCCAGATCGCGCGCATCGCTCTGGAAAACCTGATCTTGGACGGACGCATTCAGCCTGCAAAGATCGAGGAGTCGGTGCAAAAAGCCGAAGGTGAGATCAACAACATCATCAAGAAAAAAGGCGCCGAAGCCGCCTTCAATGCCAAGGTCCCCAACATCGATCCGAAACTCCTGATGATCTTGGGCCGCCTCTATTTCCGCTCAAGCTATGGCCAAAATGTCTTGGATCACTCCGTCGAGATGTCGCACCTTGCTGGCATGCTCGCCGAAGAGCTTGGCGCAGACGTCGGCGTCGCACGCGCAGGCGCGCTCTTCCACGACATCGGCAAAGCGGTGGACCACGAGGTTCCGGGCACGCACGTTGAGATCGGGCGACGCATCTTGCAGAAATTCGGCGTGAGCGAGGAAGTGGTAAAGGCCATGCAGGCGCACCATGAGGAGTATCCGTACGAGACTCCGGAGAGCATGATCGTGCAGGTTGCGGACGCGATTTCCGGCGCCCGCCCTGGCGCTCGCCGCGACTCGGCCGAGAATTACATCAAGCGTTTGACCGAGCTTGAGTCCATTGCCAACTCGCAGCCTGGCGTCGAGAAAAGCTATGCGATCGCAGCCGGGCGCGAAGTGCGCGTCATTGTGAAGCCAGAAGCGATCTCCGACCTCGAGGCTCGCAAACTCGCAAGAGATATTGCGGACAAAATTGAGAAGGATATGCAATACCCCGGCGAGATCAAGATCAGTGTGATAAGAGAGACTCGAGTAATTGAGTACGCTCGCTAATCGCGTTGTGTTATACTGACCCCATGAAAGCGGCAAAGCGACAATTCAAAATCGTGATAGAGAGAGACGAGGACGGGTACTTCATCGCCGATATCCCAGCACTTCCCGGATGCCACACGCAGGCAAAAACGATGGAGGAACTCAAGAAAAACGTGCGCGAAGTTATTGCCTTGTGCCTTGCAGAATCAAAAGCGAATCCAGCGTATCGTCGCCAGATCAGAGAATTCTCCTATGAGCCGTCGTTCGTAGGGATCGATACGGTAATTGTCTAGCACGAGTATGGCTTCCGGCCGTATGCCGATGCTGAAAACTCGCGACCTGATCCGCGTCCTGCGACAGCTTGGCTTCACCAAAACAAGGCAGGCTGGATCACACGCATTCTATGTGCATCCCGACGGCCGCGCGACAGTGGTCTCAATCCATGGCGGTGAAGACATCGGCCGCGGATTACTGCGGAAAATGTTGCGGGACATTGAAATACTTCCAGACGAATTTTTGAATTTGCTTTGATCTTAACGGAAAGAGCCTACCGCTACCGGCTTTCGCCTGATCTGATCGAAATACTTTTTGTTCCGATACGTAAAACGGTATCGTTTGGTATCGATTTTAATATGCTGTTTTTCTCTTTTAGTTTTGTATTCATTTTGTTTTATATAACAAAAACCCTGTATAACGGGGTCGCCATTCTTTTTGTGACGAAAATATATTTCGGCTAGCTTGCCGTTTACTTTTGCAAAACACCAGCCCATGCACGCATTATACTTCCGCCGACAAGATAGAAAAAGACATGCAATACCCCGGCGAGATCAAGATCAGTGTAATTAGAGAGACAAGGGTTATCGAGTACGCGCGATAAGAGTTATCGCCTGCCCTTTACCTCCCCTTTTCCCCATTTATCTATCCTTTTTGGGTTCAGGGGGATACGCAAGGTAAAAAAGAGCGACCTAGTGTGGCCGCTCAGCTCAGTTAGATGTTCGCGCTACCAGATATTGAAGTATCGAAGGGCGGCTGCCCCTCCAATAAATTGGATCGTTAGCAGCGCGAGTTCTCGGATAAGCTTGTTTGGAGGATCAATCGCGAGCAAAAGAGCAAAACACAAGATGGCGAGCAGAAGGTGTGCATCAAGCATTTTTCTTCTCCAATCGTTCGTTAAGCAGCTTTTGAAACAACCGCTCCTTCTCCTCTTCGTTCAACTCGCTAATCTTTTGGTCTACGACTCGCTTCACTTTTTCTATAAACCTTCCGCGCCGTCGATCGGTGATGCTGTCAGCCAAGACGAAACTTCCGGCTAACAACACCATGTACAGTGCGGCATACAGTATTCCCCACGCGAATAGTTCCTGACCCGTTGTGCATTCCATTGCCGCTCTCCTTTCATAAACTAATGACAGAGTTGCTGTACAGCCGCTAAACGTCAATAAATTTAACTGAAAACGAGGTGTTTGAAGGTATCTCTGCGAGGGGGTAGCGAACAATAGCAGAAAATAGTCAAAATAATTGACTCTTTTCATTAATTGCGTAGGATGCGCGTATGTCGAGGCAGGCGGGATTTACAAAAGAGCTGGAAGCAATCGGGCTTACAGAGAAAGAATCAGTTGTGTATGTAGCACTGCTTTCCCTGGGTACGGGCACTGCATATCGAATTGCAGAAGAATGCAGCGTCAAAAAGCCGACGGTGTACGTGATCTTGGAGGATTTACGCAAGAAAGGGCTCGTGCTTAAGGTGCCGCACGCCAAGAAAGCCCTGTTTGCGCCGCGGGACATCTCTGAATATCTCGCCGAGCAGGAATCAAGGCTCAAATCGGTGCGAAGCATCGTGCCGCAACTGCACTCGCTCGGCGGCCGGAGGCCCGACGTGCTATTTTTCAACGGTGTGAACGGAATTGCGCAGGCGTGTGATTACAAATATGACAAGCTTATCGGCAAAACGCTCCGTTGTTTCTATAGCAACCTGGAAGATGTCGATGAAAAAGTCCTCCGCTTGTATGAGAAGTGGGATAGGAAAGCCGTTGCCGAAGGAATTTCTTTCCAGATCGTCGTAGAAGAAGGTAACACCGAGAACGACATGGTCAAATTGGCCAAGGACCATGAGAATATCAAGGTGAAATACCTCAAGCATTACGAGTACCCGCCTACCCAGTCGATCGAAATAGCCGATGACTTCGTACGGATTACCAACGAACGCGAGCTGCAGACGACCATCATCGACGACAAGCAGACAGCCGATGCCATGCGGCAGATCTTTGAGATCGTGTGGGAGAAAGGGGTTTAAGGTAGCTTTTGAGCCATATTTTCATGAATGATTCTGTGGCTCAAAAGCTGTGGTTTTGGGGCGTTTGTCAATTGACATGCCTAAATATTGGCTCAAAATGGGTGCTGGGAAGGTCGAGTGCGCATATTTTAATTATTAAATAACTTCCTAACACACAACATTATGGCAAATAAAATGGATTTGGTGGAAAAAGTGGCAGCGACCATCGGCTGCACGAAGGCTGATGGCGAGCGCGCAGTAGAAGCAATTATCGACATGATCACGAATACCCTGAAGAGCGGTGATGAAGTCTCGATCGCAGGCTTGGGCATCTTCCAGGCGAAGACACGCGCAGGCCGCACTGGCCGCAACCCTCGAACGGGTGCGACCATCCAGATCAAGGCGATGCGAGTGCCGAAATTCCGAGCATCGAAGACGCTCAAAGACGCAGTAAAATAACTTTTTGATCGTTTTGCGCAAAATCCCGCCATAGAGGCGGGATTTTGCTTTTTTGTGCGGGATGGAGGATCTCCCGCGACTAAACATTTGCCGCCGCAAATGTTTGTCTGGGCACCGCCTCGCGATCGCGCAAGCTTGCGCGATAACGCTCCGGCGTTCGATTCCCCACACATCGCACTCAAGTGCGATGTTCATCTCCCATTCGCTTCGCTCATGCGGGATGGGGGAATCGAACCCCCGACCACAGTTTGGAAAACTGTTATTTTGCCATTAAACTAATCCCGCCTTGCCCGCCCGAAGTGTCAACGAAGGAGGGCGTTCGAAAAAGCATACACCGAATCTCTTTTTTGCGGAAACCCAAAAGAAAGCGTATATTCGAGATATGCTTGGCCGCTTCACGACACCGCTCGCGTACCTCGGTGCGATTGCCCTCATCGCTGCTGGGTTTTATATTCTCGTCAATCGAGGTGCCTCTGCCCCACAAGCGCAGCTACCCCCTGCCGACAATATCGAGCAGGTTGCAGCGGCAGACCTAAGCTTCCAGGCACCTCCCCCACCAGTGGACGCTACGACCACTGCTCCTGTAGCATCACCCAAAAAAGCTCAAGCGACGACGACTGTGCAGGCCGTTGCGGAGGCTCCCCCGGCCGAAAAGCCTATCGTCCAGCAGCAAGCTGGCAATGAAGTATTCCGTACCAAAGATCCATACCCCTTCCCTCCCGCATCATTCGAAGGCATAGATTCTTCGGCACGCGCGGCACTCGTAAATATCTTGTGCTCGCCGCGCGCTGGCAGCACCCTCTCGCCTATTTCTGGCTCCGGCGTCCTTATTGATCCACGTGGCGTTATCCTCACCAATGCCCACGTCGCCCAATACGTGCTCCTCTCGCAAAGCCCGCAGATCAATCTCACCTGCACGATCCGCTCAGGTGCTCCAGCTGCAGCCCGGTGGAAGGCAGAAATGCTCTACATTCCATCGGTGTGGGTAGAGGCACACGCGCACGAAGTGGCTGATGCGCGTCCTGTAGGGACCGGGGAGCACGACTACGCTCTCCTTCGCATTACGCACTCTCTCGACGGCGTGCCGCTTGGCACCCTTCCTTTCTTGCCCATAGATACACGCGAAGGCATCGGATTCAAGGGAGATAAGGTCCTGGCATTGAGCTACCCTGCCGAATTTCTGGGGGCCGCCGCGCAATTCAATCTGTATCCAGCAGCTTCTGTGACGACCGTCGGTCAGTTGATGACCTTTTTTGAGCGCTCGATTGATATGCTGTCGCTTGGCGGCATCGTAGAAGCGCAAAGCGGCTCTTCGGGCGGAGCGGTTATCAATGCGTGGGGGCGCCTCATCGCACTCATTTCGACGACGAGCGAGGGCGAGACCACCGCCGCGCGCGACCTGCGCGCAGTGACGCTCAGCTACATCAGCCGCGACCTTGCAGCACAAACGTTATTCGATCTTCCGATGATCCTTGGGGGCGATGTGCAAGCACAAGCGCTGGATTTCAATACGTATGTCTCACCGCGCCTGATTGAGCGGTACCTCAAGGAGATACGCTAGGCTCGCATTGAAAAAATCAGGTATCGGGGTGCCCAGAATCGAACTGGGTCAGCTTGCTCCCAAAGCAAGTGTACTACCGGTATACGACACCCCGTCTTTACGTGTGCATGCTAGCACATTAAGAAGAAAGCGCCTCGGCCGAAGGCCGAGGCGCACGGTTTCCTTTCTTTTAGAGGATCTCAAAGCCGGCGGCTCGTACCGCTTCACGCTTTTTCTCGTTCTCGCTTACGAAGCGAATGTGCTTCGCCACTCCGAGCTCCTTCAAGGCGAGTGCCTCGAGATCGAATTCGCGAAAATCGCTTCGTGGAAGCCCAAGCTTGAAATAGGCCTCATCCATCCCGCACCTCTCCGGAGTGGTGATCGAGAACAAGGATATAGCGGATTTGTTCAAAAACATGCACGAATTCATCTGGAAAGCTTGCAAGCCGTAAAGGACACCCTATAGGACATTCATGTCCTATAGGCTCACAGGTTATCTTCCAATACCTGTTCAAAAAGCTTACAGCGCGCGATTCGTGTGACTTCGTTCATTACCACAGTAACCGCATCTATCTGAAATTCCCGATTATCCTGTTTTCCCTCCATGTACAGGGCTGCTGTGCGGGCTACTTTCCGCAGTTTTGTGGTGTGGATGAGTTCCTCAGGCCGATAGGAGGGATTTTCACGTGAAACCGTCTTTACTTCGACAAATCTGACCGTCCCTTCCTTTTCAGCGATAATGTCGATTTCGCCCCACTTTTGGCGGTAGTTTCGTTCCACGATCTTGTAACCCTTGCGCTCGAGGAATTGACAAGCAATATCCTCGCCTCCCTTACCCACATTCTTGCGGATCTCATCCGGGAGAGGGCCTTTCATGCGCCTATAAGCTTAGCACGCCCTAGACGGTTCACGCGAAACACGCTGGAAAACGTTACGTTAGTAACGTATCATGGCCAATCTGTCCTTTAAACTTCATGAACATAAAACATGCCGGTGGCTCAGAACCTCGCTAATACAGAATATGAAAGGACGTTTTAGTTCATGTGTTGTCCTTTATCCACATGTCCACAGACTTTTCCACAGTTCTGAAGAATAAAAAACGTTGCAGATATTTGCGTTTCTGGCCACAGTGGAAAACTAAGCGACGTCCCAACCAGACCCGATGATCTGTCCTTTAGATTTTTTGGCTTTAATGCTGGTAAAAATCGTGCGTTACAACACAAATTTGCCTTGACTCCAATATCATTTCCATACTAGTTTTGCCACATGGAAAAGATTGCTGTTCGAACGGTCCATTATTACAAGACGTATCAAATGCTCCTTTTTGTTCTTGTAACTTCTGCTCTCTTCCTTTCGGTCACATTGCCGCTGCAAGCATCGGCTGACACGATTTCGACGCAGACCCAGCAGGTCTTGCCCCCAGGTAGCAATACATGCGCTCCCGTCTCGGCAACGAACTTCACCCCGTATATCTACGATGGAGCGCTCCACTCCTTCGAATTTTCGCTTCCTGACCCGTCCTACGTCGCGCTTCTCGGCACCGCAGGGAACACCTCAATCCCTTTCAACCTGATGACCCGCAAGGTTGACGCCTCGGGCGTTCTGCGCATTCACGTTGATACCCCAAGCATCCTCGTGGTTGGCACACTGCCCATCCAAGTGACGTTGATGTCTGCGCGCTCTGGGCAGCCGGTTTGCGTAGCATTAGTTACCATGAGTACAGGATCGGGGCCAGTAGCCCCCGGAAACAACCCTCCTTCGTACGTGCCGCCGACAACCGGCACGCCCTCTACGCCACCGTATGTACCACCTACAGTGCCACCTACGACAGGTGGGACGCCTGCACCCGGGACGGGTAGCACTGGTGGGGGATCGGTCAGTACGGGTAAAACGGGCACTGGCAAACAGAGTGTGCCCCCGCCAGTGAGTACGACCTCTACAACCTCAACATCCACTGCCACCACCGTGCCAGTCGTGGGGGTTACGCAAAATCCTCTTAAGAACATATGCGCGTCCGATACGAGCGCGTACCGCTTGTGGCTTATTCTCCTTGTCCTCTACGCGCTTGTCGTGGGGGCACTTCTGTGGGCTGAATTCCCAATGTCATTGCCGTGGGCCCGTACCCCAGAGCGTATCGCAGCGATCATTCTTATTCTCCTGCTTCTCCTCCTTGGATTCTGGTACTTCTCGATCTCTTGCAGGGCAGCCTTGTGGATGCCGCTCGTTGCCTTCCTCATAGCAGTGCTTGGGTTGCTCGCTGCATTTTGGAACCATCCGCGCGTGACCAAGATGCTCCTGGTCCAAGAGACTCCGAAAAAGCTCTAGGTATTGGGCTTGTATCTCGCGTTGCTGGTGCGGGGCGACGCCATTGGCTAGACCGCACGTCGTCTCTCGCCTCGTCGTCACTCGGCTCGGGCTGGGCACCGCCTCGCTGTCTCGCGTACTCGCTCGACATCGCTCCGGCGTTCGTTTCCCCGCCGCGGTGTGCGCAGGCACACCGCTTATCCGCACACTCGTGCGCTCCGCTTACTTCGTGTGACTCTATACAACCACGCTCGAACCTATTTTACCAACCCCTGACCTTCGCGCGCTCCGCGC
>Ga0209542_10012118_pt1 | contig 15154 bp, 16 predicted proteins | sample RifCSPhighO2_01_FD_184028 | JGI IMG/M metagenome (GOLD analysis project Ga0209542, IMG submission 184028) | Soil microbial communities from Rifle, Colorado - Rifle CSP2_plank highO2_0.1 (SPAdes) (version 2) | ecosystem: Environmental > Terrestrial > Deep subsurface > Rock core/Sediment ...
TGCCAAAACTTCGGCTGATTTCCCGCCCGCAGAAAGGGGTCTGGGGAATGAATGCGGGCGGGATTCGGAATTTCGCTTTTCGGAAAATTTGCGCCTAACTAATTTGAAGCTAGGTTTTCGGGGTTTTTCTTTGGCATTGCCAAACAAAAACCTGTGCTTACCGCAATAATGAACAATGAAGCTCCAACAATCCAGACCGGCTTATCAATAATGTTTCCGTAGATGAAGAGCGGAACTCCAATCACGAAAGCGGTAAGCACTCCCCAGAAAACGCCTCTCGCATCCAATCTGCTCCAGTACAAACTCAAAATCGTTGGAACAACTACACAAGCGGCAATTGTGTTAAAAATCCACCATAAGTGTTTTAGTCCGAAACCAGGAATGTAGTTTGCCCCAAGCGCGACGAGAAATCCTAGAACAGTGATACCAAACATCGCCCAGCGAGAATTTCGCACTCCTCTATTGTCCAAATCTTTCTGTATTTTTTCCTCATCGGGATTTAGCGGCAAGTTCTCATCTGATTTTTTCAAAACTTCTTTTTCTTTGTCGGTGTACTTCACAACATCGGTTACATAAAGAGAACTTGCCGCGTTCAAGCCAGAGTCAAGCGTTGAAAACAACGCACTCAAAAGCATAACCACAAACAGCGCGAGAGCGCCGATAGGCAAGAATTGACTTACCGTAGCAATACCAATCATTGATACGTCCACGCCTTGTGGCAAACTAATTCCTAAGCTGGTATTGGCAGCGAGAAAACCGAGAGAAGAAAGTGCAACAGGAATAATCCCGAACATAACCGCGCCGAACGCAAAAGATTTAACAAGATTTTCTTTCTTAATTGCAAACGCTCGCTGCCAATACTGCTGATCGGAAATTGCTCCGGCAATCAAACCGATTGCCGTTACGATACCAAATGAGAACGCAACGCCGGGGTCAAATATGTTTCGGAAGTTGCCGCTAACTCCGCCCAATCCCGCATTTATTGCACTCCAACCGCCAGCCATAGAAATCGTCCATGGGACAACAACCGCAACACCCACCACAATTAAAATAAATTGAACAAAGTCAGTAACAATCGAAGATTCAAGACCAGAAATGAAAGAATAAATCAAAACTATTACTGCCATAATGAGCATGGCGTTGATAAACGGAATACCTGTGAGAAGCGAAACAAGACCACCGCCTGCAAACAACTGAACTGCTACTGCCATTAACTGATAGAAAAAATATGGGAAAAGATAAATTTTGTGTACTTTTTCACTTTGCAGGCGCTGTTTTATGTATTGCGGAAGCGTATAGCCATACGGCATTTTTTCGCGGATTTTTGGTGCGAGCCAAATATAAATCAAAAGTGCAATAATGTTTGGGAATGTGAACCAAAAAATTCCAGGTAATCCCTGTTGATAGGCAAACTGCACTGATACGAAAAGAGCCGGTGCCCAAATCCACGATGAAGCGATACTTGTTGCGCCCAGCCACCATTTCACATCACGACCAGCAACCAAAAATCCTTGAATTGATCGATAGCGTTTCCAACGAGCGAAAAAATATGTAATCGCTATCATGAACACGCCATAAATGGCGAGAAGCAGATAACCTTGTGAAGCAGTGAGCGTTAAAAGTTTGTCCATATATTATTGAAGTTAATTATAAATCTAATTTATTAAATCATCAACGCTCACATCAAGGGCTTTCGCAACCTTTTTGAGTGAGTTTAATGTTGGGTTCTGGTTTTCTCCCGATTCCATTTTGATAAGCGTGTTATTAGCGACATCGGCCAATCTCGCTAATTTCTCTTGCGAAAGCCCCTTAGCTTCTCGCAGTCTCTTTATATTGTTTGCTAAATTTTGGTTGCTTGACATATAATCAATAGAAGATTAACATTATATTGAAGTATCCATTTATCTGTTACTACTATGATGTTACACCAAAATTTTAGCAAAATCAAATTAAGGAATCATTCTAGTTTTGTAGGCGCAAATTTTCCGAAAAGCGAAATTCCGAATCCCGCCCGCATTCATTCCCCAGACCCCTTTCTGCGGGCGGGAAATCAGCCGAAGTTTTGGCAAATCCTTTCCCCAGAAAATAGTTTTGCCAAAACTTCGTCCGCAGTGAAGCCCCACGCACTGCCCGAATACTTGGAGGGCAGAACCCCAAAGAAAAATGTCCTTTCCATTTTCAAGAAAAAATTCACCCCCGCCAAATCAAAAAAGCAAGAGACATTTTTCTTTGGGGTTGTTGGCGTACTCGCCAGTGCGTGGGGCTTTCTCGGAATCATTTGTTTTGAAAGTAGGTTCGAGCTTGGTACAATAGAGACACACATTGAAGTCTCGGTTACCTAGTGTGCAAGTATAGATAAATATCCTCAAGCGCCTTAACAGCATCACCGGCAGCGATATTGTTCTGATGGTAAAGACCGTCTGTAGAGTCTCCAGCGGCCCAGATGCCATCTACTGAAGTCTTTTGGGTCTTGGCATCAACTGGAATCTGCCCGTACTTATTTAAAGGAATCAAATCTTTGACAAAGTCAGTGGTAGGCACTAAACCGATCTCAACAAATATGCCTGTGACGGGGATTTCTTTCTCTACACCCTTTTCTTCATAAATTAACAAATTAACAAATTTACCACCTTTTATTTCCTTTGGTATTGCATTCTTAACAACTTTCATCTTCGGATGAGAAAGTACTTTCTCTACGGTTACTTCGTCCGCCCTAAATTTATCAGACCGAATCAGAAGGGTAACCGACTTGGCATAAGCCAGCAGTTGAGCCGCAGTTTCAAACGCAGCATTGCCCCCGCCGATGATTACCACATCCTGACCAGCGAAAAGGGGGCCGTCGCATGATGCGCAGTAAGTGATACCCTTGTTTTCAAACTCTTTAGCTCCTAAGATGTCGAGTTTTTTCCTCGTGCTACCTGTAGTGACAAGCACCGTCTTGGTTGTATAAGAGTTGCCGGATGTCTCAACTTTGAAGCCATTCTCTAGTTTGGAAATATTGGTAACCCACTCTCCCGTTTTTATCTCCAAGGAGTTACCGGCGCATGATCGCAGGTGTTCCTCAAGCATTTTGCCAAAGTCGAGACCAGAAATATTTTTGGTCCCGATCCAGTTTTCCACACCGGTCGATTCAGTACTCTGCCCGCCAAAGGATTCTGTAATAAGAATAGTTTTCAGCCGTTTGCGGGCCGCATAAACGCCGGCGGCGACGCCGGCGGGTCCTCCACCGATAATAGCTAAATCAAACATTCCACTATTCTACTTCAATTTTGATCTGCGGAGAAATGCTGGGACCGCACTCCAATCATCATCATTGTCTTCTACTGGCGGAGGAACTGGTTTAGGTTCAGGTTTCTTCTCAGGTGTAGCTAGTTTTGTCGGAGTTTCTTTGTGGGGCTGAACGATAGTATTGAAAATTTTGCCCTTGCTCTGTCCCTCATCATCTTTACTTCCAGCGCCGAAAGTTTGGAAGAGTGACGCTGCTTTTCTTGGATAGTTATCTGAGAAATTTGAGGCAATCACGGTAATCTTGACCTCGCCCTTCTTAAGTTTATCATCGCGTACGGTACCGAAGATAATCTTGGCATTAGGGTCAACTGATTCAGTAATAACCTTGGCCGCATCTTGAATTTCAAACATGGTGAGGTCGTCTCCTCCTGCGATAGAGAAGAGCACACCCTTGGCGCCGTTGATTGATATCTCGAGAAGTGGGGAACTGATAGCGGCTCTGGCGGCTTCCTCAGCGCGATTTTCTCCGGAAGCAGTTCCGATACCCATGAGAGCGGCTCCAGCGTTTTCCATCACTGAACGAATGTCCGCAAAGTCAATGTTAATAATACCGGGAGTAGTTATGAGGTCCGAAATGCCTTCAACCGCTTCTCTTAAAATATTGTCGCAAATTGCAAATGCATTTTTGGCGGTAATATTTTTATCTACTGTCTGGAGCAGGCGGTCGTTTGGAATAATAATGAGGGCATCAACAGCTTGTTTGAGTTCTTCAATTGCCGCCTCTGCTATTCTCATCCTCTGTTGTCCTTCAAAGAAGAATGGTTTAGTCACAACAGCCACAGTGAGGCATCCGTTCTCCTTGGCGGTGCGAGCGACCACTGGCGCAGCACCAGAAGCCGTACCACCGCCCATACCACCAGCGATAAAGACCATGTCTGCGCCCTTGATAGCTTCCTGGACTTCTTCTTTGGTTTCTTCTACCGCTCGTTTACCAAGTTCTGGATTCATGCCGGTACCGAGGCCACGAGTCAGGTTCTTGCCAATATGAATTTTCTTCTTAGCAAGCGAGTGGTGGAGATCTTGAGCATCGGTATTAACCGCGATAAAATCAACCCCCTTAACCTTCGAATTAATCATGTGGTTGACAGTATTTTTACCAGAACCGCCTACTCCGATGACCTTGATTCGGGCAAAAGATTCTACCTCTGGTTTGATTTGTGGCATGCGCTTAAATTAAATTTAGATGGGCATATCTTAACACCCTAAGTTTAAAAGGAAAGCACTTGCCTTGATTCGAGAAGTATTCTCCTATTTTACCCGCTCTGGCGGGATTTAAGGCAAAAATTGAGAAATCCAGCGTAAAATTATCTTGCCCCAACGTTTACCATCTGCCGCAATGAGAGAACCGTTTCGAATGCCGATGGAGCGTTGTTCGTTGTCTGCATTGAAACCTACTATCGAGAGACCGCATGCAAGTGCCCAAGTGCGGTCCTTAATCTTGTTCTCTGTCGGAGTACCAAAATAAATTTCCGCTAATTGAGAGGGAAGTTTAAGAGAACTTTCCGCAATACTTTTTATGTCGAGAGTGGCAGCGCCTCCGCCGGCCAAGATAGAACCTCCTGGCAGGAGACCATCACGACCAATCGATTTCAAATGAGCTTCAATGAGTTCAAAAAAGTCTACAAGTCGCGCTCTCACTATTTCATCAAGTTTCTTTTTCGAATACATAGCTCTGCCGCTGCCAAGTTTGAGACTCTCCGCTTCTTCGAGTGGAACTTTCAGACCAAGGGCGATATCGTTAGTGATATCACTGCCACCGATAGGGAAAACCTCGAGAGAGATAAGGTTATTGTTCTCGAAGACGACGATGGACAATGTTTCGGCGCCGATATCTGCAAGTAAACAGCCGACCCGTTTCTGTTTTTTGGAAAGAGTGACGAAACTTAGGGCCACTGGTGCCGCTACTACATCGACCACTTCTATACCCGCTTCCTCCACGGTGTTGATGAGATCGGTGAGATGATGTTCTAGGCAAGTGATGAAGAGTGCTTTGACCTCTAGCTTTTGTGCCTTTAGACCAAGGGCCTGGCCCCAAACTGCTTTGCCATCTATTTTATATTCAATAGGAACGGTATTAATAATTCTTTTATTTATTAAAGTAGCTAGAGGTATAGCACTCTCAGCTTTCTCAAGAACTAAGGCGAGGTCTCTATCGGTAATCTCTAAGTCGGCTCGTGAGATGATGACCGAACCCGTGCTCACCACACTACCAAGGCCAATTCCGCCGAAGGAGACATAGGCACGTTTGACTTTGACCCCACTAACTTTCTCTGCCCGTCGGACAGCAGTCTCGACACTTCTTGACGCTTCCGCCGCATTGGCAATGTAACCTCTGTAAACACCTCTAGACTCAGCAGAGCCCGTACCGATAATCTTCGGTGCAATATGTCCATTAAGAATTAGTCCTTCGGCAATAACTACCTTGACTTCAGAGGTTCCTATATCAATGCCCACTACGATTTGACGTGCCATGTAATAATTTTTTTTCCGCTTGCTCCATTGTAGCCCCGTGTCTCATTCCTTTCAAATGCAATAGTCCGTGGATAAAGAGAAATGTGACGAATTTTTGGAAAGACATTTCAAATACCCCCGCCTCCTTTTTGGCAGTGACTAAGTCAATAAAAATTTCCCCGGACTTTTTCGATATTGGAAAACTCAAGACATTCGTAGGTTTATTCTTCCCACGATACTGTGCATTGAGTCGGCGCGAGAAAGTGTTGTCAATGAAAACTAGAGAGAGTTCGAAGTCTCGTCCCAGAACAGTATTCTTGAGACGAGTGAAGGGTATAGAAAATTTTTGTTTTCGTTCCACTTCTTAGTTAACGACGACGAATGAATTTAGATACTTCACTTATCTTTCCTAGTTTGATGAGTTCGGCAGTAACCTCTTTCTTTTTTATAGAGACGATGGTTTTAGCTCGTCTGGTGTTGCGAGAAGGAGTGCGTTCGGTATAGCGTTTCGAGCGGACACGCGGCAATACTCCAGCTGCTTGGACACGTTTAGTGAAGCGTCGAAGTACGCTTAAATTATTTTCATTAGATCCCTTCACGACCTCTATGTTGACCATCGTTTGCATTGCGAGAGATACTTTAACATAAGATATTGGTCAGGACAAGAGTTACAAACTAGAGCGTGATGTGCTTGAGGTAGTTGGGTAGGTCGGCCATGCTAATAGTGTCTTGGGCACGGGTGACTATATTTCTAATAGTGGCAGTATTGTCTAGAGCCTCTTTCTGTCCGATGATGATGAGATGAGAAACTCGCAAATTTTCAGCGTTTGAAAGTTGAGTAGTAATTTTATCTTTACCCAAAAAATGGTGTACCGGTATGCGATGTAGTCGCAATGTTTCTATGAGAGAAAGAGTTTTAACCTTTGCTTCTCGGCCTAATTGAACTAAGTAGAACTTTGGTCTTGGTAGTTCTTTGTAAACTCGCTCTTTCGCCTCATTCTTTTCAGTGTGGAAGATAGTCACGCCAGCCATGGGAATCTCTTTCCTTAAACCGAAATATCTTCCCAGTCGCGAATAACGATAACCCACAGCCAAGGTATCTCTAGTCTCAGCGCCAATATTTTTAATAGCAAAGATGGTGTGGGAAGTGTGGTTTTTCTCACCCACAAGTTCTGGTGCTAGGCGGAACTCAATACCTAGCGCCTCAATATATTCCAATACTTCTTTGAAATAGATTCGGCTCTGTGGAGATAGGAAGGTGATAGAAGAAGGAGCTAATTCGCGCAGACGCAATATTTCTGGCGCTTCTAATCTAAAGAGATTAAAAATATCTTCTTTAATACTTTGTCTTAATTCATCCGACAGGTCGGTGCTCGACTTACGGGCAAAGCCAGCCAGTTCTCGTTCGTAAGCACTGATAGATTCTTTGTCACCAATACAATTTATATCTACCATCAAATTTTTATGTCCTTCTTCCGAGAGGATAGAAAGTGCAGCTCGGATAAGAGTGGCTTCTGCGATGCCGGAAGGAGAACCAATGAAGTGGAGAGTGTGCCCGCCGAGACTCTTTCTCAAAATGGGCCGTTTATAAATTAACGCAAGCGGGTGCGGCAGGGAAGCCAAATTTTGTTCCAAATATGTTCGTATAACAGCCGCCTTTTCAACAGCATCATAATGCGGATAATCGCCACAGTCTCTAGTTAGTTCAATATCCTGCTTGGTAATTTTGGGCGCGGTAACAGGACGGAAGCCAAAGTAGGTCGCGATGACAAGAGCTTTGTCATATCGGTCGAGCTCTCTTGCTGGTCTGTTACTTAGTTTTAACATTATTGGGTATCTATTATTTTCTCATTCACATATTCGGAATGATCACCGGGGAAAAAATTGGGAGGAAAGAAGCGAATGATGGGTCGGCCAACAATATTTTCCTCCGGTACCGGACCCCACATCCTTGAGTCGGCACTACCGATACGATTGTCTCCTAGGACAAAATATTCATCCGGGCCGAGTTTATAACTTGAGTTGTCACTTTTATTCAACGCTACGTATGGTTCGTCGAGCACAAAACCATCTGGATTTAGAGTGTTAGTAATACTTAATTCACCGTTGGTGATGACAACCGTCTCATTTGGCAGGCCGATGACGCGTTTGATAAAAGATTTTCTGGGATCCATCGGATATTTAAAGATAAGGACAGAACCGCGCTCTGGTGTCTTGAAGCGGTAACTAATTTCATCAACAATGAGATAATCTCCCGTCTCGAAGGTTGGATCCATGGATGCTCCGTCGACAATGAATGGTTGGGCGATGTAGAAACGGAAAGGTACTACTATAAGAAGAGAGAGGAGAATGAGCTTAATGAGTTCTCTCCAGAAACCTGATTGATTTTTTTCTTCAGGTGTTTGTGAAAGAGTGGGATCATCCATAATTTGCTAAGATTGTATTATCTTAATTGATTTGACACAATAGCGACATGTATATCATCGTAGGTTTAGGTAACCCAGGGAACGAGTACGAGAGCACTCGACACAACACAGGGCGCATGGCCCAAGATTATATTTCGAAATCAGGCGTTGTCGATGCAAAATTTGTCGTTCCAGATACTTTTATGAATAAATCTGGCGTGGCAGTGGCGAAAGTGGTTAAGAGTAAGAAAGCTGCGGAGAAATTAATCGTGATTTATGATGACTTAGATCTCGCGCTCGGCACACTCAAGATTTCTTATAACCGTAGTTCAGGTGGACACAAGGGAGTGGAGTCAATAATTAAGGCGCTCAAGACCGAAGCGTTTATTCGTATTCGTATTGGTATCTCACCAACTACTCCGTCGGGGAAGATTAAGAAACCTCAAGGTGAGAAGGATGTTGAGAAGCACATTCTCAGTCCCTTTAAAAAGTCCGAGATGGAAATTTTGAAAAAAGTCTTCAAACGCGCCAAAGACGCCGCCGCTACTATCGTCGAACATGGTGTCGGCCCAGCTATGACGGAGTTTAATTAAAGTTTTATGAAAAAGCAGATAGTCGTAATCCATGGTGGAGATACTTTCGAGACCCAGGAAGAGTATTTAAAATTTCTTCACAACTACGAGATTAATATTGAGAGGTATAAAACAGGTGTAGATGACTGGAAGCCATGGTTGAGAGAGGTATTGGAAGATGAGTATGAGGTCATCTTGCCGACGATGCCGAATAAGACCAATGCCAGTTTCGAAGAGTGGAAAATCTGGTTTGAGAAATTCATCCCATTCCTGAATGATGATGTGATTCTCATCGGTCACTCTCTAGGTGGATCATTTTTAGCTAAGTATCTCTCGGAAAATAAGTTTCCAAAGAAAATTAAAGCAGTTCATCTGGTGGGAGCAGTCTATGACAAAGATAGTGAAGGGTATTCACTCTTGAGCTTTACTCCACCAATTGTCTTAGACTTCCAAACTGAAAAGATCTATCTCTACCACAGCAAAGATGATCCTGTCGTACCTTTCTCTGCGTTAGAGAAATACAAACAAGCTCTGCCAATGGCTAAAACTAGAGTTTTTGAAGATCGAAAGCACCTAAATCAACCAAAATTTCCGGAACTTCTAGAAGATATTAAAAGTTTGCAGTAACTCTTACTTCTTCTACATTGTCCAAAGCTCGGCTTTGGACATATAATAAATTGCATGCGATTAATTAAAATTGCCCCGGATGAGTATTATCATGTTTTTAATAGGGCAGTAAATAAGCAGGTGATTTTCCATGACACTGGTGATTATTTTAGATTTCTTTTCTTAATTCTATATTTACAGTCGTCAGTTGTATTTCAACAACTAGGTAGAAAGGTAAAAGAATTTATCCAAAGCCGAGCTTTGGACAGTGGTGAAGAGGATGAAATCATAAAGAAGCGTAGAGTGGAAGTGGTGGCATTTTGTATTATGCCGAATCATTTCCATTTGATTGTCAAAGAGTCAGATGAAGGTGGTATAGCAGCTTATATGCAAAGGGTTCTCACCTCTTACTCAAAGTATTACAACACTAAGTACGAGAAATCCGGTCACGTTTTTCAAGGTCCTTATCAAGTAGTGCATATAGCAGATGATCCTCAGCTTCTTCACCTTTCTGCTTATATCCATCGAAATTGCAGAGAAATTCCTAAATGGTTCAAAAAAGAAGGTCAATATCCTTGGTCCAGTTACCAAGACTTTATAAGAGAAAGCCGTTGGAGTGGCTTGCTTGTACCGGATATCATTTTGGGACAGTTTAAAAGTAAGGAAAAATATCACAATTTTGTGAATACTAGTCCAGCAAAGCTTTTCGAAGGAGAGTTGGGGTATGAGGTTAAACTATAGTTTGTCCAAAGCTCGGCTTTGGACACTTTGGATATTTAGAATAATTATTTTTCCACGTATGACAATGCCATCTTCTGTTCTTTAGGATCGAAGAGGGTGATCTTGAAGGTGTAAACCTTGCCCATTTCTAATTTCTCACGGAGCTTCTCTTCAGAACCGAATTCAGAGACGTGTACCAGACCGGCCACTCCTTCTTCGATAGAAGCAAGCGCTCCGTGTTTGTTGAATTTGATAATCACACCCTCCACAATGGCGTCTTTCTGGTATTTCTTCTCCGCTTCTCTCCAAGGATTTTCTTTCAATGCCTTAATAGATAGAGAAACCTTATCGTCTTTGATCTCAATCACTTTCACCTTTACTTTCTCACCAATCTTAAACATTGTTTTAGGATTCTCGACGAGACCCCAGTCAATTTCTGAAATGTGTACTAAACCCTCAAGCCCCTCTTCAAGTTTGATGAAGATTCCGAAGTCGACGAGCCCCGTAACTTCGCCCGTGAGCTCATCACCTAAAGCGTAATGGGCGACAATGTTTTCCTTGTCCTTGGTCTCTGGACTTTTCTCAGAGAAAATAAGTTTACCTTCCTTAGGACTGACACCGATAATAGTGACTGAAAGTTTTTCTCCCACCAATTTCTTTAGTTCATCGAGAATCTTATCTTTGTCTCCGTCTGAAATGCGAGGATAGTGTTCTGGTTTAAGTTGTGAAGCAGGTAAAAATCCTGTGAGACCTTGCCAGTTGATGATAAGACCACCTTTGTTGGCATCTGTAATAGGAAGTTCGAAAACACGTTTTTCTCGTATAGCCTCTTCCGCCTCGCTCCAGATAAGTGCCTGACGTGCTTCCTTGAGAGAGATTTCTATATAACCTTCTTTGCCACCGATGCCGACAATTTTGCCAGCGACAATGTCACCAACATTAATTTTCTTAATAATGTCTCGAGCATTCTGAAATTCTCGGCCATAAATAATACCCGTGCCGAAAGGCGGTAAGTCAATGTAAATTGCGCCTTTATCAATAGAAATAACCGGCCCTTCTACAAGGTCATCGATTGATGGGGGATTGGGAATTTTCTCTAAATACGCTTCAACTTCTACAGTGTTTGTAGTCAAATGGATTGGCCGATTTCGGTCCTAAAGCTTCATCATTGGTTGCCAGAGCTTTAGGGATAACGCAATCGGGGGCTGATAAGGAACGGGCTCTATAGTATCAAAAAGTTAAAAATTTGTACATACATCTATTTTGTACTATAGGTAAATATTAATGTAATTAGAAAGTATTAAAATTAAAAGTTAGGTAAGAAAAAGGGCGGATCCGTGAGGATCCGCCCTGGGTTGGTTCGGTGCCGCCGAGTGCGGGTGCTAGATCATGACGATGACATACTCGCCACGATCTCCAGCGTTTTCTGTCTCTGCCCACTGGAACACGCCGAGGGGTGTTTCCTGATCACCAGTATAGCCGGTGACTCGGTATCCCTGTGCCCCAGCGTTGTCGATCGCGATGTGATCGTAAGGACCATATCGCTGGAACGTCGCGGCTGGGATTGGCGGTGGCGGTGGAGCTGGAGCCGGCCCCGCTACGACAGGATGAGGTCCGAAGTGTCGTGGACGAACCGGGACAGCAGGTACAACCGGTTGAGGTTGTCGTGGCGCCCCCCACCCGTAGCGAATCACTTGGTATAGCTCCCTACCAAGTAGATAGGCTAGGGCCAAGAGAACTGCAATCAACGCAAGTATTGCCAGAAGCATTAGCAGGTTGAGCAATCCATTCCAGAGAGAACGAATCCACTCCGAGATCCTGTAACCGCTACTCGCTCCCTGCGTGTTGTTGTTTCCGCTCGTGCCATCACCTGTCGTGGCTGTCGTCGCGAGGTGTGGACCAGCACACACAACATTGGCTGGACAGATGGGGTAGGGAATGGGAACCATTGCTCGATTGCCGCAGTCCTCGATGTAGACGACCTCCCCCGCCTCGTTGACCCACACCTTTCGCTCCTTGCGCATGGTGTCGAGCCAGAAAGCATGATGAGTGGGATCTTCATTGTGGAGAACGGTGCCAGCTGGCACCATGCTCAAACGAAGTCGCATCCCCATCACCTCGCTTTCAGTGAGTTTCCGGTTTGGCCTTCGGCTGATGATCGGGTAGCGCTCCAAGTCCATCCCTTTCGGAACGGCCCAAGAGACGCCATTGATCGTTTGTGTGGTGAAGGCTGGCCCCGAGCCAGCGCTCACCTCAATAGTGCGTTCGCCGGTCGAGGCCGGCTGCGTGGTGCAACCGATACCGACAACAAGTGCGAAGAGTACGACGACCAGTGACGCAATGTGTTTGTAGTTCACTTCTGCCTCCAATTTAGCTGCTATCTCACTCCGTTAGTGGAATGATTGACAACATTAGTCTGTTCAAAGTGTAGCATACTACACTCTATTTGTCAAGAAAATTGAACATAAGATTTAACGGCCACCTGCCGGCAGGCAGGAAATACTGGTAAATACAGGCTTATTATGTTAAAATGAGGGAATGATAATCAGTTACCACGGCGCAGAATGCTTCAAAATCTCCCAAGGAGACCTCACTCTGGCGCTTAACCCAATCTCGAAAGATTCCCAGTTAAAACCCACCAGATTTGGGGCCGATATCACTCTCATCACTACGAAAGATGTTGATTTCAACGGTCGTGAACAAACTTCTCGGGGTGACAAAGAATCCTTTGTCATAGACGGTCCAGGCGAATACGAGATTAAAGACGTTTTTATAAAAGGTTTCCTATCAGCCGGACCTAATAAAAAGATGAATACGATTTATCTTATCTCTTTCGAAGGGATGAATCTTTGTTTTCTCGGTGCACTTAAGGATCCAGCTTTGCCCACCGAAACGCTTGAGGCGATAGAAGATATTGATATCCTGTTTGTGCCGATCGGTGGTGGCGAGGTGCTCGATTCGGCTTCTGCTTATAAACTCGCAGTATCACTCGAACCGAGTATTATTATTCCCATGCATTATACGAAAGCCACTTTGGAACAATTTCTTAAAGAGGGTGGCGAAGCGAAGACGGAGTCACTGGATAAATTTGTGGTAAAAAAGAAAGATCTTGAAGGCAAAGAAGGCGAGATTGTGGTATTAAAAGAAGAATAGAAAAATAAATATGAGAAAATATTTATCCACACTTCACGAGAAACCAGCGGGCCACAAGAAACGCTTTGCGCTCTTAACTTCTGGCGCCATCACTCTTTTTATTTTTGGAGTCTGGTCTCTTGCTACCTTCGGTATGAATAGTATTGGTATCAACAAAGAAATTTTTACTAGAAAGGACGATGTTCCCACACCTTCCGTAAGAGTGGAAAATGAAGTGAGTCCGCTCGGGTCACTCTATAAGAGTTTGGTAGCTAGTGTTGCAACTCTTCTAGATAGCTTTGGAGAATTGAAAACTAGTCTTGAAACCGGTCTTGAGAGAGTTGATTTAGAAGCAGAATACAAAAAGGTAGAAATGGGTACGTTAGAGATTTATGGCGAATAAGGACCCCAAAGGACAGCAAGCTGCCTTCGGGGCAGGCGAAACTAGAGTAGTGGCTCGCTCGATTACGAGCGAGATGAAGGAGTCATTTATCGACTATGCCATGTCGGTTATTACCGATCGCGCGCTACCTGACGTGCGCGATGGTCTGAAGCCGGTGCATCGCCGCATTCTCTATGCGATGAATGAGATTGGATTGAACGCCGGAGCGAAGACGCGTAAGTCAGCGACAGTTGTCGGTGAAGTGCTTGGTAAGTATCATCCGCACGGCGACGTGGCCGTCTATGATTCCATGGTCAAGATGGCGCAGGATTTCTCCATGCGTTATCCCTTGGTCATTGGACAAGGAAACTTCGGTTCTATAGATGGAGACAGCGCGGCAGCCATGCGTTATACAGAGGCGAAGATGAGTCGTCTCGCTGGTGAGATGCTCAAGGATATCGACAAGGAGACAGTTGATTTCCGCCCAAACTACGACGGTACGCAGAAAGAGCCGGTGGTACTCCCGGCCGTAGCGCCCAATCTACTTTTGAACGGTACACTTGGCATCGCTGTGGGTATGGCCACCAATATTCCTCCCAACAACCTTTCAGAAGCTGTCGATGCTACGATGCACCTTGCCGATAACAGAGACGCGACTACAGAAGACCTACTCCAGTTTATAAAAGGACCAGACTTCCCTACCGGTGGAATTATTTTCAATGAGAAAGATATTCACCATGCTTATGCCACCGGCCGGGGCGGTGTGGTATCTCGCGGGGTGGCGGATATTACCGAGAATAAAGCTGGGCAATCCCAAATCATCATCTCTGCCATCCCTTACCGCGTCAATAAATCTGTCTTGATAGAAAGGATCGCAGATCTCGTGCGCGAGAAGAAGATAGAGGGGGTGAAGGGTCTGCGCGATGAATCAGCCAAGGACATCCGCATTGCTATTGATCTCAAGAACGGCAGTCAGCCTCAGAAAATTTTAAATGCTCTCTATAAACATACTCAACTCGAAGAAACATTCCATTTCAACCTCGTGGCATTGGTTGACGGTGTGCCACAAACGCTCTCGCTCAAGAGTATGTTGGTCGAATTTCTCAAACATCGCGAGATAGTGGTCAAGCGTCGCACTGCCTACGACCTGGCGCGCGCTGAGGAGAGGGAACATATTCTGCTTGGTCTCACCATCGCGCTCGACAACATAGACAGAGTGATCAAACTCATTCGCGCTTCCTCAAGTGTCGACGACGCTCGCGCTGGTCTGATGAAAGAGTTCAAACTCTCCGAACTACAGGCCAATGCCATCCTCGAAATGAGACTCCAGAAACTGGCCGGTCTCGAACGTAAGAAAGTCGAGGATGAATTGAAGGAAGTGCAAGCCTTTATTAAAGAAATGAAAGAGTTACTAGCTTCGGCCACCAAGATTTTAAAGGTAGTTAAGAATGAACTCGAAGATATTAAGAAAAAGTATGGTGACGAACGTCGTACCAAAGTAATTAAGGGCGGAGTGAAGGCTTTGTCTATTGAAGACTTAGTGCCGGAAGAAGAAAATGCTCTAGTGCTAACCTCAGGTGGATATATTAAGCGCACGA
>Ga0209542_10012121_pt1 | contig 15152 bp, 13 predicted proteins | sample RifCSPhighO2_01_FD_184028 | JGI IMG/M metagenome (GOLD analysis project Ga0209542, IMG submission 184028) | Soil microbial communities from Rifle, Colorado - Rifle CSP2_plank highO2_0.1 (SPAdes) (version 2) | ecosystem: Environmental > Terrestrial > Deep subsurface > Rock core/Sediment ...
CAGGAAAAAGCCAAATTAAAGAAATTGATTCTGAAATTGAATTTATCAAAAAAAACAAAGAAAAAATTTCCGCAATTGGCGAGGTTGGAATAGACTTAAAACACGCAAAAGAAGAAACTTTGGAAATTCAAAAAGAAAACCTGACAAAATTTGTAAATTTAGCCAAAGAATTAGATGTTCCAGTTGTTATACATTCGCGAAAAGCTGAAAATGAGTGCATTGAACTATTAGAAAAATTAAATTATAATAAAATAATTATGCACTGTTTTAGCGGAAATATGAAACTAGTTGATAAAATTATTAAAAATAACTGGAGTTTGTCAATTCCCGCAAATGTCAAACATTCAGAACATTTTCAAAAAATAGTTAAAGAAACTCCAATTAAACAATTATTCTGTGAAACTGATTCTCCATTTCTGCATCCAGATAAAAAATTTCCAAATGAACCTTCAAATGTTATTGAAAGCTATAAAAAAATTTCAGAAATAAAAAAGATATCTTTAGCTGAAGTTGAAAGAATAATTGAAGGGAATTATAATGAATTATTTAGTTAAATTTGAATTACATAAAAAAGACAAATAAAAGAATATAGAATATAGGAACTAAAATAAACATAGTAAATTCTGTAAATTCATGCAATTTTTTAACTAACCTAATATTATGCCTTTCTTGCAATTCTAATAAAAAAACATTAAAAACAAAACTCATTAAAATTATAAAATAAGTTAAAATCATAAATTTGTCAATAAAAGTCAGATAACTTACTGGCGGGATTTGATTGCCCAGAGAAATATGAAACATTACTGATGCAACTAATGCAGAGCCAACCATCGCCAGTCTTGTAGTTATTTTGTCCGGATCAAGAACAAAACTTGAAAGCATTACAAAAATTATAAAAATAATTGGAAGAAAAGTTTTGAAAATTGCATTAATCTTAATTCTTGAAATAGGAATTGTAAAAACATATTGTGAATAATCTTCGTCATATACTTCATAGCTGTGGATTCGCGCTTCAGCTTTCCAATCTTCAAGCTCCCAGCCAGTAAATGTTACTGAATCGTCAATGCCTGTTGCTTCAAAATCAAGAACATATTCTAATTCTTCAATTGTTTTTTTCTTGTCTTCTATTATAATTTGAATGTTTTGCTGATCAAATGGAAATTTTTTCAAATTAACCGGGCTGTTCAGATTTGCTTGTATTCTGTAAAACTTTTCAGAAGGAGCATCAATTATTTTATCAACTGAAGAAGCTCTGCCATTCATAAATTCAAAGTCCTGCTTCGGACAAACACTCTCACATTTTAATGATAAATAAAAATCTACAGTAAATGCACCTGTTGAAACATCAAATTTTCCAAGGTTTAAAATATAAACTCCAACTTTGATTTGGTTTTCTGAATTTAGATTTGTTGTTTGGTTTTCTGTCTCATTTGTTCCAGCTTCGGTTTTTGAAAGGACGATTATATTATTAGTTAAATTATCCGCTAAGATTATAGGAGCAAGAATTAATATTATTAAAACAGCTAAAAATAATTTTTTCATGTTTTTTTATTACATTCTTTATTTTTAAAGATTATTCTGATGTAAAATAATTATTTAGATTTTAAAATGCGCGAGCCGGGATTCGGACCCGGGTTACCTCGTTGGCAACGAGGCGTTCTACCGCTGAACTACTCACGCATATAAATCAAACTAAATAAGATTTTATTAATCTTTTGAAAGAATATCTAATCACTTTATTTTTCAAAATTTCATTCCTTGTCAAAACGTATAGTGTTTTTGCTAAAATTGTAAAAATTAAAATTTAAACTACTTACAAAAAAATTTTAGCATTCAAATTTCAAATCAGATAAATATTTAAATATCCGTTGATAAACACATTTAAACACTCCAAAAGAATTACATGATAATGTGTAAACTTAATAATAACAACATTAACGAAAGATTTATAAAGCCCTTTTTCATGAACTATAACATGACAAAAAATAATCTTGTAAAAAAGATTTTGAATGCAGGAAAAAAAGTTGCTCTTGGAACATCATTGTTCGCTTTACCTTTGATGTATTCTAATAATGTAAATGCTCAAGTTTCTACATTAAACGAAAAAGGAAGCGAAACAGCAACTAAAGTTTTACAGAAAGATATGCTTAATGCTTATGATATTCCAGGTTATGTTATTATAGATAAAACTGAAAAAGAAGGAAAAGAAAAACCTTCTAGTATAGAAACAGTAAGAGTTTATCCAACTTTCTCAACCATGAGAGGCAATAACGAACTTATTCCTAGATTAGTATATTCTCCTGTAAAAGCGCAAGTTGAAGGACAGGATGTTGATGTAATAAAATATCGTGCAGATGAAAAAGACAGAAAAAGCATTGAAGAGCTTTTTGCAAAAAAAGGAGAAGGCGGTGGAGTTATAGTTCTTAGCGGAACTGAAGCGCAAGCAGCAGGATTCCATACTATTATAACAGACAACGGAACTTTTGTTTATTTTCCTATTGATTCAACAAACACTTTAACTGATGATGAAAAAGAAAAAGTTACAAAAGGAAAAAGAATCGGCGTTATTTTCCCAGCAGAAGGAATGGTTATTTTAGAAGATATTAAACCTATGGATAGAACAGTAGAATATTTAGTAGGAAAACCAAATCAAGTTTATAATCTTGATTTGAATGAAAATGAAATTATTGATCAAAAACTTCATAAAGAAGGAATAGAAGCATTGGATTCTTTAGGAAGAAAATATTTAGCTTCTGAAACAGCTAAAAATATTTATTTAAATGGAAATTTAATCAGAGGTAAAGCTTATGATTTTAAGGACTTTGCATTTTTAAACGGAAAACAAGAAGCTCCAAAAGAATCAAAAAAAGAAAAGGAAAAAACATCTGGAAGAATAAAACTTGGAGCAGGAGTTACATCACCTTTAGGATATCAATTAGAAATTACTCCTCAACTTCAAATCAGTGAAAAAGCTTTTTTAGGCCCTTACTTTTCATATTCAAATTCAACAAAATCTCTTGAAAAAATTACTCAAGAAGACGGATTTAGACAATTAATAAACTTACCTGCTCAAATGTATTTTGTAAGCACAGGAACAGAAGTAAAAGAAAATACTAAAATTACAAATACTCTTGGTCTTGGATTAAACTTTTCATATGTTGTTGCTCCAGCTTTGGAAGCAAATCTTAAAGCAGGACTTTTAGGACAAAAAACAAAAAAAACAATGACAAGCGTAGGCGAAGAACATATGGAAAAAGCAGGAGTTAAAGACCCAACATCTGTTCAATCTTACAATGAAACAAATACTTTTGCAACAAATAAATCTCTTTTCAAAGGAAGCCCAGTTTATGTTGGAGCTAATTTAGAATATTTTCCTTTATCAAAAAAAGAAAATGCTTTAAAGAATATTTCAGTTTATGGTGAGTTTGGCCATGTATTCGGAGAAAATTCAATGAACCTAGGTTCATTAGGAATAAAATATACTTTAGGAAAATTAGGAAAATCAAATAAAGAAAAAAAATCAGAATAAATTAAAATAAAATGAAAACAAAAAATATATTCAGCGCAATTTTCGGAATAGCTTTTTTCTTAGCTCTTGCTTCAATGGTTTCTGCAGGAATTTGGTTTGATTTTGAAGCAGACCCAAGCGCAAATTCAATGACAGTATCACAAGGAGCTCAACTTAATCTTGTATTAACTGCTTCTTCACATAATAATATAGTTGTCTCTTCAGAAAAACTTGAAGCAGTGGGAATAGGAATGCTTAATTCATGGAATGAACAAGGAACAAAATATGGTTCTACATATTTATGGACTAAAACACAAGCTTTAGATACAAATACTCTTGGAGTAGGAACTTTTACTCTTAGATTTTCAGCTGTAACAAATAATGGAGTAGAATCTGCGGACCTAACTCTTATAGTTAATCCAGTTGATACAACTGCTCCAGTAATTACTATATTAGGAAACAATCCAGAAACTGTTCTTCTTAATAGTATTTATACTGACGCTGGCGCAACTGCATGGGATAATGTTGACGGAAATTTAACTTCACAAATTATTACTGTAAATGGTGTTGACACAACTATTGCAGGAGCATATACAGTAAATTACAGTGTTTCAGATTCAGCTGGAAATTCAGCAACTGCAACAAGAAATGTAACTGTTCTTCCAACTTCAGATATTAATCCTCCAACTATTATAATTACAAGTCCTACAGCTATAACTTACACAACTGCTGTAACAAATATTACTTATATTCCAACTGATGCTGAAGGAAATTTAAAACAATGTTGGTATTCTTTAGATGGTGGAGTTACAAACTCTACTGCTGTAACTTGCGTTAACGGAACATCAAATTTATTTTCAGGATTAATCCCACAGCAAGGAACAAATACTTGGACAGTTTATGCAAATGACATCGCTGGAAATTTAGGAAACACTTCAGTTACATTCACTGTAAATGATTTAATAGCTCCGACAATAACTGCTGTTGCTCCATTAAACAATGAAGAATTAGACGACACAGACGTTACACTAAAAGTTTCTACAAATGAAGACGCTGTTGTTAAATATAGCATCAACGGCGCAGCAAATGTAACAATGACAAAAACTTCAAACTTAAACTTTTGGTCAGCTCTATTAAAACTTGATGACGACGAAGAATACACAGTTATTTACACTGCAACAGATTTAATGGGAAATACAGCAAGTTTAAAAATCAAATTCAAAATTGATGAAAAAAAATCAAATAATGGAAACACTGAAGACCCAACTTCATTTGGAACAGAAAATAATACTGGAATAACAATAAGTCCATCAATTAACTTAAACGAAGAAGAATCAGGATTAAGTTGGTGGCAAAGATTCATAAACTGGTTAGCAAGATTATTTGGATTAGAAGAAGTTTATTAAATTATTTTCTTATTTTTTAAAATGAAAAACCTTCTTTCAACTTTATTTCTTGGAGGAGCTTTAAGTTTAGGAATTTCTGAAAATATTAATGGACAAGATATAATTTCTACATCTCAGATGGATAGTGTAGAAAAAGAGATTGATAATTTATTACAAAGCGCTGTTAATAATTACAATGATGGCAAAATAAAATATAATAAATGCGCTGAAGATAAGAGTTACTATAAACATTGCGCAGATACTTTAGTAAACCATCTATTAAATTCTAAAGAAGCATTAGAAAAATATGATAAAATGATACAAAAAAATAAAGAATATGAGTTATCTTATGGAACAATAAGTATAAGGAGAAATTTAGATTCTGAAGAAACCAAAGAATGGATTAAAAATGAAGACAAATTAATGCAATTAATAAAAAACTTTCTGGAAAATCCTTCTATAGAAAAACAAAAATTATGGATAAATCAATATATTGATACAACAAAATTATTAAATTCCTGGTTTTCTGAATAACTATTCTTCTCCATTATCAATAAATTTCACCAAGTCAGTAACATAATCTCCCTGCTGAAGCTTGACAATTCTTACGCCTTGAGTTGCGCGGCCCATTATTCTTATATTCTCCAAAGAAGTTCTAATCACAATTCCCTTTGCTGTTGTGATTATAATGCTGTCTTTTCCATTTACTGACGCTGTTGTAACAATTTCTCCTGTCTTATCAGTTATTTTTAAATTAATCACGCCTTTGCCTGCTCTTGCAGTTTTTCTGTAATCTTCAACCATGCTTCTTTTTCCATACCCTTTTTTTGTAATTGTTAAAATTGCCTCTGTATCTAAAACTTCCAAGCTCACGACTTCATCATCTTTATCTAATTTAATTCCTGTAACTCCATAACTTGCCCTCCCCATTTCCCTAACATCTTCTGCATTAAATCTAATCGCTTTTCCTTCTTTAGTTGCTAAAAGAATTTCTTGTTTTGGCTTGACAACTTCAACACCAATCAAAACATCTGATTCTCCCATAGGAAAATTAATTGCTTTAATCCCGGAAGCTCTCGGCTTTGAAAAATGCTTTAATGAAATTCTTTTTACTACGCCTTTTTTTGTCGCCATAAACAAAGAATCATCAAAATTTTTTACTGAAATAACATTTGTAATTTTTTCATCTTTTAATTCCATTAAATTTGTTATCGCCCGTCCTTTGCTGTATTTTTCAGAAGCTGGAATATCGTAAGCTTTCAACCAAAGAACTCTTCCTCTTGTGGTAAAAAACATAAGAGAATCATGAGTTGAGCAAGTAATTAGTTGTTTAGTAAAATCGTCGCTGGCGAGAGTGCTTCCAATAACTCCCTTGCCTCCTCTCTTTTGCTCTTTATAATCCTGAATATCCATTCTCTTGCAATATCCTTTTTCAGTTATTGTGATAGTCACTTCTTTTTTCTGAATCAAATCTTTTTCAGAAATTTCCCCTATTTGTCTTTTTAATACTTGCGTTTTTCTATTGTCGCCGTATTTTTCTTTTAATTCTCTGACCTCTTTAATGATAATTTTAAGAATCTCTTCAATATCTCCTAAAACCTTTTCAAGCTCTTCAATTTCTTTTTTTAATTCCTGCTCTTCTTTTTCTAATTTAGAAACTTCTAGAGAAGTTAATTGCTGTAATTTAATATCTAAAATTGCCTGTGCTTGAACTTTTGTTAATTTATATTTTTTTATTAATCCTTCAGAAGCTTCAACTGCGCTTTTTGATTTTTTAATTAAAGCAACAGCGCCGTCAATATCATTTAAAGCAATCAGCAATCCCTGCACAATTTCCTGTCTTTCTTTTGCTTTTTTTAATTCATATTTAGAACGATTTGTAATAATTAATTTTCTGTAATTAACATATGCATCAAGAACTTCTTTAAGATTCATAACTTTTGGCTGGCCAGAATGCAAAGCTAATAAATTAACATTAAAAGAATCCTGAACTCTTGTATATTTATACAAAGCATTAATTACAAAATTTGAACTAACTCCTTTTTTAAGTTCAATAACAATTCTTGTTTTTCCTCTTGAAGATTCATCCCTTAAATCAGAAATATCTTTTAATTTTTTATCCTGAACAAGACCGGCAATTTGAGTGACTAAAAGTGTCTTATTAAGCATATACGGAATTTCAGTTATTATAATTGCTTCTTTATTTTTTAGCTGTTCTGTTGTAATTTTTCCTCTCATAATTAATTTTCCAATGCCTGTTTTATACAATTCAAGCATATCACCCTGAATGCTTCCCCCCGTCGGAAAATCTGGTCCTTTGACAATTTCACAGAGTTCTTCAAAAGATATATTTTTATTTTTAATATATGCTACAATCGCGTCGCAAACTTCTGTTAAATTATGCGGAGGAATATTTGTAGCCATGCCCACTGCAATTCCTGACGCTCCGTTTAATAATAAATTTGGAAGTTTTCCTGGAAGCAATTCCGGCTCTTTTAAAGAGTTATCATAATTCGGAACAAAATTAACAGTTTCCTTGTCAATATCCTGCAATAATTCTGAAGAAATATCCATTATTCGCGCCTCTGTATATCTCATGGCTGCTGCACTGTCTCCATCAACTGAACCAAAATTTCCCTGCCCAAAAACAAGAGGATATCTTAATGAAAAGTCCTGCGCCATTCTTACCATTGCTTCATAAACAGCAGTGTCGCCATGTGGATGATATTTACCAATCACATCTCCGACGATTCTTGCTGATTTTTTTGTCTGAGAATTTGGCTTTAAACCAAGCTGCTGCATTGCATATAAAATTCTTCTCTGAACTGGCTTTAATCCGTCTTCAACTGACGGAATTGCTCTTGACACTATAACGCTCATAGCATAATCCAAATAAGCTTTTTTCATCTCGCTTGAAATTTCAGTCTGGATTACACCTTTCTCTTCTGTTAATTTTTTTTGAATTTCGTTATTTTCTTCTGATGTCATTTTAATCTTCATCTCCAAAATCTTCGCTATCAGTGGATTCAATTGTTTTCTTAAAATCTTTCTTTAGTTCATTTTCATCCGGAAGTTCAACCTTTTTATCATCTAGATATTTCATAAATTCATCCTCTGTTAATTCTTTTTCAATGATATTTGCCCCTTTCCATTTGCATTTTCTGCATTCCCAGTCGCACTTTCCGCCTTTGCATTCTTCTCCCGTAATCACTATTCCAACCTCGTCGCTTTTGCACTTTGGACATTCTTTAATTTTAAAAGTTTTTTCTTCCTTTTTTTTTATTGGCTTTTTTCCACCTTTTAAAATCCAATCCGGTGTTGCAAGTTTACTTTTATTTGCCATTTTTATTTATTATATTTCTCCATTATTTCTTTAACTCGACCACGCTTGGGCGAGTTTGTCAAAAAATTTCCTTTATGCCCTTCCTTAGGGTATGTTTTTTGTTCCATTTTTATTTATTATATTTCTCCATTATTTCTTTAGGAACATCTCCACTCAATTGCTCTTTTACGCGATAACTATCACTATCAAAATGTTGTGTAGAAAATTCAAAAATAACTGAATCTTCTAATCCACTAAATCTGTGCAAGTTTGTTTTAGGAATTTCAATATATTCTCCAGCGCTCAAAACTCTTTCAGAACCATCTAATTCCATTAAAATCTTTCCTGATTGAAGATAAAAAGTTTCATCTTTAATTTTATGATGATGTAAACTGCATCGCTTGCCTTTATTTAAAATTAATTTTTTTCCGCAATATTTATGGTTATTTGCAATCCATTCTTCTCTTCCCCAAACTTTCTCGTAGATTTCCGGCTTTAAATTTTTATTTTCCATTTTAAACATCTAACTCCGCATTTTTTGCATTTTCTTGGATAAATTCTTTACGAGCCTGAACATCGTCGCCCATGAGCATACTAAATGTTGCATCTGCTTCAACAGCATCTTCAATATAAATTTTTTTTATTTTTCTGTTTTTTGGATTCATCGTTGTCTCCCAAAGCTGGTCAGAAGACATCTCACCCAACCCCTTAAACCTCGTCACTGCTCCAGAAGATTCTGAAACATTCATTTCTTTAATAATTTTTTTAAGCTCTTCATCTGAATAAACATAATGATCTTCTTTTTTTCTGACTCTATACAAAGGAGGCAACGCTGCATAAACATTTCCATTTTCAATTAATTGAGGCATAAATCTAAAGAAAAATGTTAAAAGTAAAGTCATAATGTGCTGTCCGTCAACATCTGCATCAGTCATAATAACTATTTTGCCATATCTAAGATTATTTGCATCAAACTGCTCACCAACTCCTGCTCCGATTGCAGTAATTAAATTTGTAATCTCTTCGCTTGAAAGAGTTTTTGACGAAGCTGCTTTTTCGACATTTAATATTTTTCCTTTTAATGGAAGAATCGCCTGAAGTTCTTTATTTCTTGCCATTTTTGCACTACCGCCAGCACTCTCTCCCTCGACGATAAATAATTCAGTTTCTTCTGATTTTTTTGAAGAACAATCAGCTAATTTTCCAGGCAATCCTCCAAATCCAAAAACACTTTTTCTTCTGACTAACTCTCTGGCCTTTTTAGCGGCAAGTCTAGCTTTTGCAGCATCTAAGCATTTTGTAATAACATTTTTAGCAGTATTTGGATTTTCTTCAAAAAATTCCGCTAAAAGAGAAGTAACCATCGAATCTACAAAACCTTTAACTTCGCTGTTTCCTAATTTAGTTTTTGTCTGTCCTTCAAACTGGGGCTCTGGAATTTTAATGCTGACAATTGCTGTCAATCCTTCGCGGACATCTTCGCCGGACAAACCCTCTTCGCCTTTTAACAAATTTCTCTTCTTAACATAATCATTAATTACCCTCGTTAAAGCAGTCTTAAAACCTGAAATATGCGTCCCACCCTCAACAGTATTTATTGTATTTACAAATCCAAAAATATTTTCATGATATCCTGAAATATACTGGATAGAAATTTCAATCATTACTTTTTCCATCTCTTTTTTAAAATAAATTGGTTTTGGAAATAACGGCTCCTTTGATTTATTTATCCATTTCACAAATTCAACTAATCCGCCTGTAGAAAAAAATTCTTCTGATTTGTTTTTGGTTTCATCAACTAAATTTATTTTTAATCCTACATTTAAAAAAGCAATTTCTCTGAATCTATTCTCCAAAAATTTATAATCAAAATCAAGAGTGGAAAAAATTTGCTCATCCGGCCAAAAAGTTATTTTAGTTCCTGTTTCATCTTTACCGGCATTTCCAATAACTTTTAATTTAACTTTTACCTCACCGCGAGAATATTCCTGAGAATAAATTTTTCCATCCCTTTTAATTTCCAAAATTAATTTTTTTGAGAGAGCATTAACACACGAAACACCGACGCCATGCAACCCCCCTGAAATCATATAAGATTTCTTGTCAAACTTTCCTCCCGCATGCAACTTTGTCAGAGCAACTTCACAGGCAGGGACTTTATATTGTGGATGAATATCTACGGGAATTCCTCTGCCATCATCATCAACTGTCACAGAACCGTCTTTATTTATTGTTACAAGTATCTTTTTACAAAATCCTGCAAGAGCTTCATCAACACTATTATCAACAACTTCATAAACCAAATGATGCAACCCCTCTTTTCCTGTTGAGCCAATATACATAGCCGGGCGCTTTCTTACTCCTTCAAGCCCTTCAAGAACCTTGATTGATTCTGCTCCATAGGAATCTTTTTCAGTCATTTTTTTATAAAATTTTATAATTTATATTAAAATAAAATCAACTTGGTTTATAAAGCTTTCTTTCATTTTATCGTCGATAAAATTGTTTTTGAGAGTTTTTAGCATTTTATTTTTCCACTGAAAATCAAAATTTAATATAACGTTTCGGGGCTTTATGCAGGCGGGAATAAAAACTCCGTCTCTGTCCAACAAAACAAAGATAATAGAAAGCAAAAAACCTTCAACTTGCTCGTCAACCCGCTTGCATTAAAGCCCTTGTTGGGTGTCAGTTTTATTTTTTTGTCCTTGTTAATTTGTTGAGTGTCAGTTAGTTGTAAGTTTTGTCTGGTTGTTAATAACTTATTGTCAAGGTTAAAAGATTCTTTCGTAGATTCATCCTGTCAATTAAATAATTTTCTTAACCATTTTAAAACCTAAAACTATGGAAAATTCAAACATTAATTTCGCGAAAATCGTTTCTGAATCGAAAACAGGAGCAGTTTTTCAGGGAGTGGGAGATAAAGAGATGGAAACTCACTTTACATTTGTTAAAAGAAAGGGCTTCCATGTGTCAACTTACTTAAATGATTCTTTGATGTCCAATTCAGAGAAAACAAATCAAAAAGGAAAAGTAAACCAAACAAATTTTTAGAAAAGATTAAAAAGCCCTGCCATTTCCTTTTTTTATGACGGTTGGAAATATTAAGTGGCAGAATTTAAGTGAGACAAAAAAATTTGAAAGACAAAATAAAAGAATCAGCTCACTTAAAAGGGAAATAGAAGATTGTCTTAAAAAAAAAGATTACAAAAATCTTTCATTGAAAATATTGTGTTTTTTAAGAGAAATATTAATTACTGCAACAGATAATTATGCAAAGAAAGATGAATTAAACGATGAATTGTATTGGCTTCGTTATTCATTTGTAGACAAGGATGAAGATTCATTTCTTTTAGATGAAGTTTCGACAATCTTTTTTGAATTTCAGACAAATCCAAAATATAAAGAATTAATCAAAAAAATTGATTCCATTAAAAAAAATATTAACTAGTTTTCGTATTGCCCCGCTTATTTTGTCCGCTGTCTGCCTTTTTCCCTTATTTTTCTCTTGTCCAATTGTCCCAGTTTGCTCATTGTCTGTCCAATGGAAAGTTGTCAACCGAGAAAAACTGTCTGTGCAAGAACTACTGTCCCACGAGAAATTTATTTATATTTTTGTCCTTTTGTCTGCCGTGTTGTCTATCTTTTAAAATTGCACCCAACATTTGCGGGTTTGCGAAGTGCGCTTTAACTTAAAAAACTTATTCTGAAAAAGTAAAAATTATTTAAAATAAAAATTGTCCTATGAAAAAAAGAAACAAGCATTGCGCAAACCTGCTGTTATATCTATTTTTTATCCTAACCGGAGCCCGCTAATCCCGTCTAAAAATCATTCTAAAACTTGCTTTAAATCTTTTTCGTTAGAAAAAGTTTAGGCGAAAATTTCCTGTTTTCAGCTTATTTTTTTCTGCATTAAACTCAAATTTCCCATTTGAGTTCCGCAGGACTTGTCCGAGGACATCAAAAAAAGATTATCTCTTATTCCAAAACTTGTTTAATCTTTTTTTGCATTTCCATTTCTAAATCAAGTTTCTTTCTCTTAATTTCCTGCTCATGTTTTTGAAGTTCCTGTTTTAATTTCAAGTCATACTCGCTTTCTAGTCTTGATTTAAGAATTCTTTCTTTTTTTACAAGCTCTGCTTCAAGCTCTTTGTGAGATTGTTCAATAAGTTTATTTTTTATTTCTTTTACTTCTTTTTCTTCCTTGTTTTTAAGCAGTATTTCTTTATTGCGGGCTTTTTCATCTAATTTCTGTTTTTGATTTTCAAGCTCACTTCTTGCAATTTTCTTTAATTCAGATTTATATTCGCTGTCCACTTCTGCTTTTTCTTCTTCAAATTTTTTATTGAGTTTTTCCCTAAATTTTTCAGAAATTTCTCTCTGCAAATCAACTGCAACCATTTCATCAAATTTTTTTTGAGATTCTTTTTCAAGTTTTTTTCTTAATTCCTTATTCTTTTTATCTATTTTAGATTTTTCATTTATAAGATTTTCAAATAATTTCTTATGTTCTTTTTCTAAATTGACTTTTTTGTTTTCAAAGTCAAATAATAAATCGTCATGTTTCTTGCGATATTTTGCTTCTCTATCTCCTAAATCCATTTTCAAAAATTCGTCTATTTCTTTTTCCTTTTTCTCAATTCTATCCGACAGAGCTTTTTTCGTATCCCTCAAAAAACTATTAAAATTAGTGTCTACCAGAGTATCAACGCCAGAATCGAGGTGAATTTTTTGCTTAGCCGATTTTTTAATTAGCTCAGAATCTTTTTCATGGGCTTTTTCTATTCTTTTTAATTCTTCTTGAATATTTTTTAACTCTGGCTTGCTTAAAACCGGCTTATAAACTTTTTTAGATTTTATTTTTTCTAAATCTTTCCGAATATCTTCTAATCCTTTTTTAATTTCTTTAGTTTGGTTTTTCTTTATTTTTTTTGGCTTGTATTTTTTGTTAATTTTTAATTTTAAAGATTTAAGCTGTCTTTCAATAGAAGGAATTTCAGAAACCTTTTTCAATTTTGTTCTTATAGCTTGTTCTTCGCCGGCAAACCCGCGAGTATCTAAAGAATTAAATTCTTTTTCAAGTTCCTTTAATCTTCCAACTCCAAATTTAAATGTCTCAAAATCTTTTTTGGAAACAGAACTCACCTTCTGTTTTTTAGACTTTAGGGAAGTTTTCTTTTTTTTCACCATCTTTATTTCTATTTTTAAGGACTTTTTAGTTTTTAAATATTACTTTAAGGGAGGTTTATTCAAATTTGTAACCTGCATTTTTCCACGATTTTATCTGTTTGTTAATGCTCTTCTCTGGAATTTCTTCCTTAATTTCAGGAAATCCATATCCTTGTTTTTTCCATTTTTCTAATTGAGTTTTAATTTTGTCTTTTTTAACGCCTTTCTTTTTTAATCTGCTTAATTCCTTTATCTGTTTTTCCTGTCTTTTCTTTATTTTTATAACAACTTTTTTCTTTGCTTTTTCAAACTTTTCTTTCTTGGCTGGAATTCTTTTCTGAACAGCGCTGATTAACTCAATATTTTTTGTCAACTCTCTTGACTGCTGTTTTCTTAATGCTAAAAGCAATTCGTCTCTTGATTTTATAAAATATATAAAAAGAATAACAATTAAAATAACAAAAGCAAAAAAAACTAAAATAAGAAGATTAGTTTTTTCCAAGAAAAACTTATTTTGTTTGGGTTTAACTTCAAATAAATAAGATGAAATACTCTTTAACCCGTTATATTCTATTGAAGTAACTAAAACATATTTTCCATAAGGAAGTTCAGAATTTATATCAAAAACTTTTGAAAAAGAATATTCATCTCCAACAATTAAATTTTCTTCATAATAGAAAACTGATTCTTCTGAACTTAATAATTCATAACTGGCTTTTACTTCTTTAGAATAATCTTTCACCCCAAGACCAAACACATTTATATCAACTCCTAACTTCCCTCCAGGATAAACCTCAAAATATTTTGGAATTGGTTTTTGTATTATTGAAAATAAGCTGGCAGAATCTCTAAAAGTCAAAAGAACAGGAATCTCTTTTTTAAAATTTGTATTAGTTACAATTAAATTAGCAAAATAAACATGGGAAACATTTTTAGGATCATCAAAAATTATTTTAATTTCATTTGATTCTTCTGGTTCTAAAGAAAATTCTGTCTCACTTACCGAAGCTATTCCATTTAATCTATCTAATTCAATTTTAAAGTTATGAGGTTCTTTTTCATTATTTGTAATTTTTATTGAAGTTCTTGCCTCCGCCCCAGAAATTAGATTCAGATTAATTGGATAATCTGGAGTTATGTTAAAACTTGCCGACTGAGAAAATTTAAAATAAATTCCTATTGCAACCGCTAAAACAATCAAGATTACTCCTGCTATAATCAACCCTTTTTTTTTTGACATCTTAACTTAAATGAATAGGTTTTTTATCTTTATTAATTTATTCCTATAAATGAATAATGCAAAAATTTCCTGTTTCGCTTGACGTCTTCGGAAAGCGAATGAAAACTTCCTGTTTGCTTTTCGCTTTTTAAAAGTTGTTTATTCATCTGGCTCTGTTGAAAATGTTTTGAATTCGTAACTTTCTTTGGCTCGGATATTAAAAATTAAAGGGCGGGTGTTGAGCGTTAGCTCAATTTTAGCGGGAATTAGAATTCAAAACGAAATGTAAAAAAGAGATTTTCAACAGAGCCTATTCCCCTATCTATTTCCCACTCTTACACTTTCTCAACAACTCAGTAAGTTTCGCATTATTTGGATTTATTTTCAAACTTTTTTCAAATGCGCTAATTGCGTCGCCAATTCTACCCTGCGCAAGACAGCAACTTCCAATTCCCTGCCATCCCTGCCAGAATTTATTATTAATTTCAATGCATCTTTCAAATTCTTTTAACGCATTTTCATAATCTTTCTTAGAATACAACCAAGCTCCGC
>Ga0209542_10012122_pt1 | contig 15152 bp, 15 predicted proteins | sample RifCSPhighO2_01_FD_184028 | JGI IMG/M metagenome (GOLD analysis project Ga0209542, IMG submission 184028) | Soil microbial communities from Rifle, Colorado - Rifle CSP2_plank highO2_0.1 (SPAdes) (version 2) | ecosystem: Environmental > Terrestrial > Deep subsurface > Rock core/Sediment ...
TTGATACAAATATTGGGGGTGTAGGGGCATCGTAGCAACATCGCAGAATCTTTGCAATACTACCAAATGCGGAACACGCGCGGAACTATGCCGAACAAACGCATACTGCGGCCAATGAGTTACTTGGGGGTTTCACCCCCAAGGGGGTGAAACCCCCAAGTAAACCGCCAAATACAAATACTGGATATGAGAAAAATTATATTGGCCTCTGCCTCGCCATGGCGGCGCAAAATTTTGGCCGATGCCGGTATTTCTTTTTCTGTTGAAAAAAGCGGATACAGAGAGAATATGAATTTGAAGCTTCCTCCCCCTGCGCTTGCAAAGAAGCTGGCTCTTGGAAAAGCTCTTGCAGTGGCAAGGAGGCACAAAAATGCGATTGTAATCGGCGCGGACACGCTCATAGTGCACAGAAAGAGAATCCTCGGTAAGCCGAGGACGCGAGCGCTCGCGCGAGCGATGCTCCGGTCTTTGAGCGGGGCGACACACACAATAATCACTGGATTTGCAATTGTAGACTCCAAAACGGAAGAATATATGATGAAATCGGCGGCTACCAGAGTCGCATTTAAAAGACTTTCCGCGCATCAGATAGACGAGTATGTGCGAACGGGCGAGCCGCTCCGCGCGGCGGGAGGTTATGCCATCCAAGGCGGCGGCTCCAAACTGATAAAGGATATTAAGGGGGACTACAACAATGTCGCCGGCCTGCCGTTGAAAGAACTCATCAGAGAGTTGAAGAAATTAACCAAGCCGTAGGATACCAAGGACGGTCCTTGGTATGGAAAAAGTTATACACACCCTGCTGGAAAAAACATATTGACGCAGTAATCCGTTATACAATGGTGGACGACATCCCCGCTATGTGCGGGCGTGTTGTCAGGATAGACATTAAAAAGTCAAGTGATAGTTTTATTAGCGTTTTTATTATTAGTCAGTAATTAATAACAAGAATAATTATGAAAGTGATTTCTATGTTTAGGAAGGAGGGAATAGTGCCGGTAACGATCGCCGCCACTATTTCTTTGTTTTTAGTTGTTTCCATGGTTCAAGCAGCTACGACGATCAGTACGAGCATCACGACAGACGGCGCTTTGAGTGTCGGCACTACCGCAACTTTAACTGGCGCGGTATCAGCAGGTAGCACGCTCGGTGTTACAGGAGCATCGACATTTACAGGTCTTGTCTCCGCAACCAAGGCGTCATCTACTCGGCTCTCCGTCTTTGACATCGCGTACTTCGGCGGTTCGGCGACATCAAGCTTCTCGAGTGCTGGTGTTCTTACTCTCACTGGTATCACAAATTCCCTACTTTCCGTGAGTAACGCGGGAGTTGTCGGAGCCACGACAACCCCGACGGCGCAATACTTCATCGCGACGTCAACGACGGTCGCTTCAACATTCCCATACGCATCAACGACAGCTATTACAGCGACGAACGGCTACATCACGACGGCTACATCAACAACCGTCAACTCCAACACAGCTAGCATCGGAACACTGACCGTTGCCGGCGTCGGCACCTTCGGCACCGCAACCTCAACAACTCTTAACGGAAATACAGCTACTGTAGGTACCTTGAGCGTTAATGGTCTGTCCACTTTCGGTTCCAGCGGTTTCGTTTCGCAGGCATCTTCCACTGTCGTGGGTGCCCTAACCGTAACCGGTACATTCAGCCCAGCCCAGACATCAGCGTCAAGCTTTACAGTCAGCGGCCTTACTACTCTTGGACAGGCGTCCTCAACGCGGCTCTCCGTCTTTGGCACCGCATACTTCGGCGGTTCGGCGACTTCCACATTTAATTCCGCCGGCAGCTTAAACGTTGTGGGAACGCTCGGAGTGACAGGTCTCACCACCCTTGGCCAGGCCTCGTCAACAATATTCTCGTCATATGGTCCCGCTTACTTCGGCGGCTCGGCAACGACGTCAATCAACACTGCTGGAGACTTAAATGTCGGCGGATTTGCAACGACGACCGCAACAACGGGCGCATTTGCGACACAGGGCGCGATTGCCGCTTCAAGCACTTTGCAGGTCACGGGCAACCAGAGGAACTATGGGACTCTGACTCTCTCCGATGCCCTCACGTATGGCGGTATTGCGCTATCGAATGCTGTCACGGGAACCGGCAACATGGTACTCTCCGCAAGTCCGACGTTAACCGGCACTGTGGTACTCGCCGCCGCGAACTTCAGCGGCCTCGCGAGCACCACGCAGCTCAGAGTCGGTAATGATAACGTGAGTACAGTTTCGGGCATAATTTCAGGTGTTTGCAGTATTGCGCAGATTTCGAGTCTCGTCGCTTCAACAACGGTACAACTCACATGCTCCGGCGCGACAGGCGTTACTACAAGCTACAAAGTGTTCGTGCAGGCAACGAGTTCAATTCCTTCACAAATTGTCATACAATCGGCGACTTCAAGCACGGATGCCATCGAAGTTAGATTCCTAAACACCGGCATTAACGGTGGCACGCCTGCGTCTGCCGCCGCATCCCTCAACTTCTGGGCTGTTCGCTAACGAGTAGCTTTTATCAGCTAATAGCGAACACATATGAAGAAATTCTTACTTTCAAGTTCAATCGCGGCGTTGCTTCTGCCCGCGCTCGCCTTGGCCGCGTATAACGACGTAACGGTGGCGAGCGACACCATCGTAACGGCTAACGGGGTCTCGGTTACCGTAAGCGGTACAACGGCGGTCATAGAATCCATTGTCGTCGGGGCATCAAGCTTCACGGTTACGCTTCTTCCGGGCTCGTACATAGAGGTTCAATCAACCGACCGCAAGGTGATTGCGACAGACGCGCCGGCGGGGTTCATCGTTACAGACACATGCAGTGCGACAGCGTCCACGCTCAAACTTTCTTCAACAATTAGTACGGGTTCAATGACGATTACGCCCTCTGCTTCCACGTGCAGTGGAAATGCAACCGGCAATTCTACGACTATTGTCTCTACCGGCAGTGGAAGCGGTTCTTCTGGAGGAGGCGGCGGGGGAGGCGGAGGCGGGGGATACACTCCGCCAGCCGCTACGACACCAACTGCCACAACGCCAGCCGCCGCAACTCCTGCAACTCCTGCAACTCCTGCAACGCCAGCCGCCGCAACGCCTGCATCCGGCTCTCTGACTTCGGATTTCGGCGTTGGAGCGGAAAACAAAAGTGTTGAAACCCTGCAGACTCTTCTAGAGTCTAAAGGATTCCTTACAATGCCCGCCGGCGTTTCCAAAGGATACTACGGCGCCCTGACGCGCACTGCCGTTCGTGCATACCAAAAGAGCAAGGGCATTTCGCAGACCGGTTATATCGGTCCGCTAACTCGCGCCGCAGTTAATGCAGAACTTGGCGTTAGCGCCCCTGCGGCAACTCCAGCAACTCCAGCAACGCCTAGCGCGAGTGCGATTGAAAGCGCAAGTGCAAACGCGAGCTTCAATCGCGATTTGGAGACGGGCTCAAGGGGAACAGACGTGAGGGCACTTCAGGCGTACCTTAACAGCCACGGATTCCCGGTCGCGGCAAGCGGCGCGGGCTCTCCGGGGAATGAAACAGACCTCTTCGGCGGCCTCACGCGCGCGGCTCTGGCCAAATGGCAGGCGTCGGTCGGCATTACGCCGGCGGCCGGATACTTCGGACCGAAGACCCGTGGCTACGTAGCAGCGAACCCGTAGAGCGAAGTATCGCGTATCGCGTATCGCGTATAAAGCGGCCCCGATTCGCCGGTTGGCGAATCGGGGCCGTCTTTTATGTCCTGTACTTTGCCCCAAGTTCTTACCAAGGACCGTCCTTGGTGCTAGCCGGTTCGCGAGATGCTGTTACATTACCTTTTCTGATGTTAAAGTTATCCGATGAAAAAAGTTGTCACTATCGGCGGAGGGACGGGAAGCTATACCGTATTGCGGGGACTCAAGAAATTTCCGCTTGATATCACGGCAGTGGTCAGCATGTTTGACAGCGGAGGGTCTGCCGGCGTCTTGCGGGATGAATTCGGCGTTCTCCCTCCCGGAGATGTCCGCAGATGCATCATTGCTCTTTCGGAAGGAAAGAGGCGGCCCATTTTGCGCGATCTGTTTAATTTCAGGTTTGAGCAAAAGGGGAGCCCGCTAAACGGGCACAGTTTTGGCAATCTCCTTCTTCTGGCCCTTTCCAGAATTTACGGAAGCGATATAGAGGGTATACGAAAGGCCTCCGAGCTCTTAGATTTGAAAGGGAAAGTCCTGCCCGTATCTCTTGATAATGCGCATGTGCATGCAACTCTGGAAGACGGGACAGAAATTGTGGGCGAAGCGAATATTGATGTGCCGAAACACAATGGAGAGCTGAAAATTAAAGACCTGCGTCTGGAACCCTGCGCGCGCATTTTTGAAGAGACACGCACAGCGATTCTAGAGGCGAATTTCATAGTTATCGGCCCGGGCGACATTTATACCTCTATAATTCCAAATCTTCTTGTCAAAGGCATGAAGGAGGCGCTAAAGAAGAGCAAGGGGAAGACCGTGGCTATATGCAACCTCATGACAAAGTGGGGCGAGACCAACGATGCACCGGCATCTGATATGATGCGGGAACTTCTAAAATACAGCGGGCTTAAAAAATTTGATTATATTATTTGCAATACGCAGAAAATGGACCCCAAGCTCGTAGCCGCATACGCAAAAGAAAAGAAGTATCCGGTTGTTTGCGACGCAGAACTGAAAGATTGCGCGAAGGAGATAATAACGGGTGGCTTTTTCTGGAAGGTAGATATCGCACGGCACGATTCCGGAAAGATAGCGAAGGTTTTGGCAGGACTATAAGACCTGTCCCGTTAGAAGCCCTCTTGCGGAAGTTCTGACAGATGGTCGGGCAACGAAATAACGATTAAAATTGCTTGTGAAAGAAGAAATTTCTGACGGGATGAGAAATGCACGCTGTATCAGGGCTCGGAAAATAGTCTCCTACCTAAAAAGGGCATATCCTAAACCCAAAAGCGAGCTCAAATATGAAACACAGTTTCAATTCGTTGTTGCGGTTATTTTGTCGGCGCAATGCACCGACAAGGCGGTTAATCGCCTGACGGAAAACCTGTTCAAGAAATATAAAACTGCGAGCGACTTCGCGCGCGCAGTACCCGCAACTTTCCAGAAAGAGATTTCCTCGGTTCCATTTTTCAGAAATAAAGCCAAACACATTATTTCATCTGCCAAAAGAGTATGTTCGGATTTTGGCGGAAAAGTGCCTACCGGTGCAAGATTGTTACAGACACTTCCCGGTGTCGGATACAAGACGGCACACGTCATTTTGGGAGAACTCTACGACACCTGGGAGGGGATTCCGACCGATACGCACGTCAAACGTTTTGCATATCGTTTTGACCTTTCGCGTGAACGCGACCTCAAGAAGATTTCCAAGGACTTGGAAGCGCTAATCCCCAAAAGAGATTGGAAGTATGTAAACAACGGGCTGATTTTATACGGGCGATACGTGTGCCCCGCGCGCAGGCACGATTGCGCGGGGCATCCACTCACGAAGCTGTGGCCGGAAGCAGCGAACCGATGGATTCCCGCAAAATAATGTACTATAGCCTGATGCGTTGCATAGTAATGGGCTTGGCGGTTGAATACGAAGACATCGGGACCGGAAAAACGGTTGTAATGTTGCACGGATGGAAAGACGACCTGCATACATTTGACGATATTACACAATCACTTTCAAACTCGTTTAGAGTAATCAGGATAGACCTGCCGGGGTTTGGCGGGAGCGAGCCGCCGCCCTGCGACTGGATCTTGGATGATTACGTTGGGTTTGTAAAAGATTTTTTCATCAAGTTAAATATTAGGCCGGACATTTTGGTCGGACATTCTTTCGGTGGAAGGATAACGATTAAAGGAATTTCTACGAATAAGCTTATTGCAAAGAAAGTCGTTCTTATTTCTTCTGCGGGCGTTGCACGCAGGAAGACTCTAAAGAATTTAATACTAGCGATGCTGGCAAAAATAGGACGTGTGGTAATGGCCATTCCCCCCATTAGCTTTTGGAAGCAGAATATCCGCCGGAGATTGTACAAGCATATCGGAAGCGATTACTTTAGAGCTGGCGCTTTGAGCGGGACGTTCCGTAACATCATCAAAGAAGATTTAAGCGAAATCGCTAAGAATATAAGTGTTCCGACGTTGATAATTTGGGGGAGTGAGGATGACACGACGCCGATTAGCGAAGGGAAGCGTTTGAACAAACTCATCTCCGGCTCTAAGCTTGAAGTTATTAGCGGAGCAGGGCATTTTGTGCATCAAGAACGTCCAGAAGAAGTTGTAAATCTTATCAGTAAATTTTCAATATGATTACTCACTTCTTGTCTCGGTATCGCCCGCGCCACATACGTTCTCTTATCTACATGCTCCAATCGTGTGAATATAACGTGCACGATTATTTGGCGTGGTATTGGAGAACCAAAGATTTTAGCCGGGTAGAGCGCCGTAAAACACTAGTAAAAACCCCCAAGGTTTTAATCCTGACTGCGTGTGCCTACGCCATAATACTCTTACTAATTGTTCTTGCGGGTATAACTTTTCAGTCAGCGCCAATTATATCTTTAGCCACCGTAATCCTAGCTCCTTATATACTGGCGTACGGAATAATAATTCCTGTTTGGCTAGCAGAACTATTACAAAAACCTTTTGAATACGGATTGATGATTCAAGCTAGCAAAAAACTTGCAGGACATAAGGGATTAAAAATTGCGATTGCCGGAAGTTTTGGCAAGACGAGCATGCGCGAAATCCTAAAAGCCGTTCTAGGAGAAGGAAAGCGCGTCGCTTCGCCGCCCTTCAGCTACAATACCCCGCTCGGAATCTGTCGATTCGTGAGCGGGCTTAAGGGTGATGAAGAAGTGCTTATTTTTGAGCTTGGAGAATACTATCCGGGGGACGTGAGGAAATTATGCGAACTTATAGACCCGGAAATCGGCGTCATCACGGGCGTAAACGAGGCGCACTTGGAGAAATTCAGGACCTTGGAGAAAACGACCGGCACCATCTTTGAGCTAGCGGAATATCTTAAAGACAAGCCGGTGTATGTGAACGGCGAAAATGAATTAGCGCGCAAAAATGCCTCGGAAAAACACATTATTTATTCACGCGATGGCGCGGGAGTTTGTCGAGTGGAAAACCCACAGACCGATTTGAAAGGCGCTTCTTTCACGATAGTAAAAGATGGCATCGGGTCGCGAGTCAGCTCCAAACTCCTCGGCTTGCACAATGTGGGGCCACTCGCGGCTGCGGCACATATTGCGTATCGGCTAGGGGCTACAGATAAACAGGTCCAGTATGGCATTGGAAACACAAAAGCTTTTGACCACCGCCTTCTGCCGCGCGAAGACCAAAACGGCGTAATCACGATTGACGACAGCTACAACGGAAATCCCGATGGGGTTCATGCGATTATTGATTTTCTCACATCATTGCGCGGCCATCGCAGATGGTATGTGACCCCGGGGTTGGTTGAAATGGGTACGCGGACAAAGGAAGTGCACAAAGAAATCGGGAGGCGGCTTGCGCGAGCCGGAATAGAGAGAATTATTCTCATAAAAAATTCGGTAACCCCGCATATTGAGCGGGGATTGAAAGATGCCGGATACGCAGGCGAGCTTTTGTGGTTTAACGACGCCCTTCAGGCATTTTCCTCGCTGCCCCATTTAACGGTAAAAGGGGATGTCGTGCTGTTACAGAACGATTGGCCGGATCAGTATGCATAAATAGGGTATTCAAAGGTGAATCAAGGACTCCCCTTGATATGACCTATAGACGCACCCAAAATCAAGGGGAGCCCTTGATCTTGGTGTACAATGGCCGGATGGATAGAAAAGTCCCCTTTCGCGAAGACGAGATTTATCACCTTTACACACGTGGAGTCGAGAAGCGCATTGTGTTCAACACTGATGAAGAACGCAATCGCTTCATGCTCCTCCTATACTTGTGCAATGACACGGAAGGTTCACATCTCTCCGTATTGCTAAAGCGATATCAAGGGGAGTCCTTGATTAAGATTTTTGAGAAGGAGAAGCGGGCACAAACTCTAGTGGACATCATCGCCTACACTCTCATGCTAAACCATATTCATCTCATTGTGCGTGAGAAAATAGCGGGAGGAATATCAAAGTTCATGCTCAAACTCATGACGGCGTATTCTATGTTTTTCAATACGAAATATGAAAGAAGCGGACCATTGTTTACGCGGCCATTCCGTTCGAAGCACGTGGACAGCGATGAATATTTTCAGTGGCTTTTTGCATACGTTTTGCTGAATCCGCTTGAATTGTTCGATTCGAAATGGAAAAAGAGCGGAGTCCTGGAACATGAAAAAGAGGCGGGTAAATTCATGCGCAATTACAAATATTCGAGTTTCCCTGATTATTTTGTTGGGAAACGAATTGAATCAAGAATCATCGACAAAAGCGCTCTCCCGATGGAGGCGAAAGAACTTGAGAATATGGATGACTTACTGACGTGTCTCGCAAATGGAAAGGGTGAATATCAAGGGGAGTCCTTGATGTGAGTCCTTGATGTGAGTCCTTGATGTGAAGAATTAGAGTAAGAAACCGAAATCAAAAACCGAAATCAAGGGGAGTCCTTGATTTCGGATAAACTCGCCCATTTTGTTAAATTGCGTACAATAGGTTACATGCAGACAATCGCCGTGATTTTTGGAGGTCGGAGCGTTGAACACGATGTCTCCATAATAACTGCGCATATCCCAATTATTGAGGCACTTCTTGCAAGCGCAAAGTTTGATGTTTTGCCTGTTTACATTGGTAAGGACGGGTCTTGGTATTCCAGCCCTGCAATGAACGATTTGGCGTACTTTAAAAGTCCAGATTTTGAAGCACAGCTTGCGCGAGAAAAGAAGGTACAACTTTCTTTTGACAACGGTCTCTCTCTCGTATGGCCCGGACTGCTCTCAAAATCCGCGCGCATAGATGTTGTTTTTCCAGCGATGCACGGGACATACGGAGAAGACGGGAGTCTTATGGGATTGCTTCGCATGGCGGGCGCGCCGTTCGTCGGTTGCGACATGGCCGCTTCAGCAGTCGCCATGGACAAGGTGCTTACCAAACAAATTCTTGCGCAGGAGGGTATTCCGGTCGTTCCTTCCGAATGGTTTACAAGGAAAGAGTGGTCGGACGACAATGCAGCCGTGCTCGGCCGAATATCAAAACTAAAGCTGCCTTTGTTCGTCAAGCCGGCCCACTTGGGTTCTAGCATCGGAATAACGAAAGTGAAGAACGTATCTGAACTTGAAAATGCTCTGGAGGTGGCCCTGTATTACGACGATAAGATTCTCGTTGAGGAGGGAATACAGAACTTGATAGAAGTTACCCTACCCATAATGGGCGATAACATACCGCGCGTTGCCCTCGTTGAGCGACCGCTCAACAAAACGGAACTATTTGATTTTGAAAGCAAATACATGTCCGGCGGGAAAAAGGGGGCGGGCGCAAATAGTGCGTACAGCCGGATTCCGGCGGATATTGGAGAGAATATGACCCGCGAGGTTATTGAACTGGGCAAAAAGGTATACCGAATACTCGGATGCTCCGGTATTGCCCGCGTTGACTTCCTTATAAACAGCGCGGCGAGAAAGGTCTATGTTATAGAGGTGAATACCATGCCCGGAAGCCTGTACCACCACAACTGGAAGAAGGCTGGAGTTTCAAGCATGGAACTTGTCTTGGGCCTTGTACAACTGGCCGAAGAGCGTTTCAAATCGCAAAAGAGCACAAACTACACGTTTCGTTCCGAGATATTGAGCAAAATCGGCGGACCAAAGGCTCAATAATGATGAACGAAATATGGCTAAGGCAAAACAGGTATCATTTCCGAAAAGCAAGATAAAGATTCTTCTTTTGGAGAATATACATCCGGATGCGGTTGCGTTACTTCGTAGTGAGGGTTTTATCGTTGAATCGCTCTCGAAGAGCCTGGGCGAGGATGAACTTTGCGAAAAGATTAAGGACGTATCCATACTGGGGATCCGCTCAAAGACAGAGGTTACAAAAAAGGTTCTGGAAAGCGCACCGCGACTCATGGCAATCGGCGCGTTCTGTATCGGTGTAAATCAGATTGACCTCGCGGAATGCGCGAAGCGCGGTGTTGCGGTTTTCAACGCGCCGTTCAGTAATACCAGGAGCGTCGTGGAACTAGCGATTGGCGAAATGATAATGCTTATACGCAATGTGTTTGATAAGAGCGTGAAAATGCACAGGGGGGAATGGGACAAGTCCGCGAAAGACTCATACGAACTGCGCGGGAAGCATCTCGGTATAATCGGCTACGGCAATATAGGGGCACAGCTTTCTGTCGTCGCGGAGTCTCTCGGCATGAAAGTGTACTTCTATGATTTGGTTGAGAAATTAGCTCTCGGAAACGCAATCAAATGCCCTTCCATGAAAGAGCTTCTGAAGAAGTCTGACATAGTCACGGTTCATGTGGATGGAAATCCCAAAAATACCAATCTGATGAGCGACAAGGAATTCAAAATGATGAAACACGGAGCTATTCTTATCAACCTAAGCCGAGGTTTCGTCATAGATTTTCAGGCGCTCGTAAAACACATACAAAGCGGCAAGATTAAGGGTGTGGCCGCCGATGTTTTCCCACATGAGCCGAGAAGCAACGACGAAGCTTTTGTTTGTGATGTTCAGAATATGCCCAATGTAATACTGACCCCGCATATCGGAGGCAGTACAAAAGAGGCACAGGAGAATATAGCGCAATTTGTTTCCTCCAAGCTGTGCGATTTCGTGAACGCCGGAAATACTTATTTGAGTGTCAATATTCCCAATATACAGCTTCCATCGCAGGGAAAGGCCCATCGTTTGATACACATTCATCAAAATATGCCGGGGGTGCTTGCGAATATCAACGGCATTTTGGCGAGAAATAGGGTTAATATTTTGGGACAGTATCTGAAAACTGACGAACGTATCGGATATGTGATTACAGACGTAAGCAGAAAATATGACGATAAAATAATCAGCGAATTCAAGAAAGTCCCGCACACTATAAAGTTCAGGGTGTTGTATTAAAAAATGGGAAACATCTTCTTCACAGTTGGGCCGACGCAGACTCATCCTCGTCTCGGAGAGTTTTTGAATGCGGGCCTGAAAAAGGGATTTTATTCCATATCTCATCGCGGGAAAGAATTTGGCGGTATTTTCGCGCACACAGTATCGTCGCTCAAGAAATTGCTGAATGTTCCGGCAGATTTCCACATCTTCTTTGTTGGTTCCGCCACAGAGGGGATGGAATTGATTATAGAAAACTGCGTGGGAGATAAGAGCCTTCATTTTGTAAACGGGGCTTTCTCAAAAAGATTCTTTCTAACAGCAAAAGAATTATTAAAACATCCGGAGGCGTGCACGGTGCCGGCAGGGGAAGGATTTGATTTTGCGACGGCGATTCCAGAAGGCGCGGAACTTGTATGCTTCACGCAAAATGAGACGAGCACCGGAGTAAAGATTGAGATGGAGGACATTCTCGCGTTAAAGAACAGGAGTCCGGACAAGCTTTTCGCAGTGGATATTGTTTCTTCAACGCCCCATGCTCCAGTGGACTGGGGCGCGGTTGATTGCGCGTTCTTTTCCGTGCAGAAGGGATTCGGAATGCCGTCGGGCTTGGGGGTATTGATAGTTAATGACAAATGCATACGGAAAGCGGAGGAATTGCGAAGCATTGGCGCGAACATCGGCAGTTTTCACAATTTCCCGACTCTCTTAAAATCTGCTCTAAAGAACCAGACTCCGGAGACGCCGAACACTATGGCTATATATGTTCTTGGGCGCGTATGCGACGATTACATTGAATATGGACTGGAGAAAATACGGAAGGAAACCGAAGAAAAAGCAGAGTTGATATACGATTTTTTCGCCAGTCGCCGCGATTATTCCCCGTTCGTGAAGAATCCCGCTTGGCGCTCACAAACGACAATTGTCGTTGAAACTTCGCGCGGCTCGTCTCAAGTTATGAAAAAATTGGCGGAAAACGGATGCATTATCGCCTCCGGATACGGCGAATTTGAGGCGCAGCAAATACGGATAGGAAACTTCCCCATGCATAAGATTGATGATGTAAAAAAGATGTTGGATATATTGCGATGACGTTGCAATTGAGGCGCGTGCTTGTACGATGATTGGATGAACGGGAAAAAAAACGGTTCTTCAGCACCCAAGAAAGTGGCGGTGTTTGATGTTGACGGTACGATATTCCGCTCCAGTTTGCTCATCTCGCTTGTTGACCGGCTTGTGCAGAACAGCGTGTTTCCGAAAAACGCGGAGCGCGTATACGAACGGGCGCGTACAAGGTGGCTGGACCGCGAAGGCGATTATGAGGAATATATTCAGGCGGTGATTAATGCGTTTCAGAAGCACTTGAAAGGAGTGCACTACAGCGTTTTAGCGGATGCCGCGGAGGAGGTCGTGGGTAGAGAATACAAGCGCTTGTACCGGTATACCCGCGATTTGCTCGCCGATTTGGAAAAGAGAGGATATTTTTTGCTTGCGGTTTCTCATTCTCCGAAAACAATTCTGGATAAGTTCTGCCCGCGTCTCGGTTTTGATAAAGTGTACGGTTCTATTTATGAAATCGGCCCGCAGGAATGTTTTACGGGAGAAATAACGGACGCGCATCTGATTTATAACAAAGCGAGTATTTTGAAGCGCGCCGTTCTGAAAGAAAATCTTACGCTTCTAAATTCCGTCGGAGTAGGAGACACGGAATCTGACATTTCGTTTTTGGAAATGGTCGCGGAGCCGATATGCTTCAACCCGAATCAAAAATTATACCGCTACGCAAAGCGCATGGGATGGAAAGTGGTGGTAGAAAGAAAAGACGTCGTCTACGAGTTATAGATGGCAAAATAGGGCGATATATCGCCCTATTTTCTTACCGAGGACGGTCCTCGGTGAACTCGGTTATAAACAGCTTAATTTTCGACACTTTCTTTCCTCTGCTTTTTTGCGAAATACATGCGTAGCGTAAATGCTGGAAACATCGCAAAACCGGGGACTTCCTCTACAAGTATCGTGACAAGCGTCCAACCGATATTAGAACTTGAGAAGATATTCACCCCGGTTACGCTTCCGGCGACCCAAAGCAGAATGACGGTGATAATACCGCTCACAAAATTTACACCCGGGATGAAGCTCGCTAGGTCCCCAATTATGGCGATAGCGTACATGTTTTTATATGCTAACAATGACGGGGATTACTATTGGTCGTTTCATCGTACGGCTCAAAAGGAACTTGGAGACAGATTCGGCCAGGTCTTCGCGCGCGGCATCCAAGTCTCCGGCCCGCGGGTTCCGCATTGCCTGCTCCACGCTTTTTCTGATTATGAGCCGTGTCTGATCCATCAGCTCCTTGTTTTCGCGCAGATAAACAAATCCGCGCGAAATTATGTCGGGCGATTTGTGGAGACGTCCAGTGCGCCGGTCAATCGTTGCGACGACGACGCAGAATCCTTCTTGACCGAGCGCTTTTCTGTCGCGCATCAAAACATCGCTTAATTGCGAAACGGTGTTGCCCTCAACTACACGCATTTCCGAAGGCGCCTTCACGGGCAGCTTGACGATTTTCTCGCCGCCGCCCTGTATCTCAATGACCGAACCGTTGTCGGGGATGGCGATGTTATCCGCGGGGACGCCCATCTCTTCGGCGAGGTCGGCGTGCACCCGCAGCATGTAGTGATAGCCGTGTATGGGAATGAAAAACTTGGGTTTTATCTGCCTGTGAATCCACGCCGCTTCCTCGCGGTTGCCGTGGCCGGACGCGTGCACGTCGCTCGCGTGGTAGGTGATGATGTGCGCTCCCTGCCGCGAAAGATTATCTTTCAATTTCTGCACGGCGCGCTCGTTTCCGGGAATTACCGAAGACGAGAGAACGACTGTGTCCGTCGGCTGGAGGCGGATGTATTTGTGAGTTTTGTTGCCGATGCGCGCGAGCGAGGCGAATTCGTCTCCCTGCGCTCCGGTCGCCAAAATAATCAGATTCTCCTTCGGATACTGCTCCATGTTTTCCACCGCGATGACCGTATCGTCTCTGTATTTTATGATGCCGATTTCCCGCGCAATCTCTATGTTCGTGCGCATTGACCTGCCGTCAATCACGATTTTCTTGCCGTATTCCTCGGCGAAATGCACGACGCGGATAAGGCGCTCAAGATGCGAAGCGAACATTGCGACGATGAGGCGCCCCTTGCTGTTTTTGATTATATTCTCCAGCGTCTTGTAAACGGTTGATTCGGGAATGGAAAATCCGGGTTGCCATACATTCGTGCTGTCCATTAGGAGCGCGAGTACATTCCGGTTCTTGAAAATTCCGAATTCTTTTTTCTCTTCATCCGACGGCTCACCGTCCAAATGATTGAGCTTGATATCGCCGGTGAAAACCGCGTCGCCCCACGGAGTTTCTATGATGATGCCCATGGAATCCGGCACGGTGTGGGTAACGCCGAAGAACCGGATTGTCGCTTTGCCAAGCCTGATTACCTCGTCTTTTTCCACCTCGCGAATTTGCACGGGAACGGTTTGCGAAAATTCCTCCTGCCGCTTCTTTATCATCATGCCGGTCAACTTGCGGGTATAAATCATCGGGTTGCCGATGCGGTCAATGATGTAGGGAATGCCGCCGATGTGGTCCAAGTGCCCATGCGTTATAAGAAGCCCGCGGATTTTGTCGCGGCGCGCTTCCAAGTAACCGGTGTTGGGGAGAATGTAATCAATGCCGGGGGTATCCACTTCGCTGAAAGCGAATCCGCAGTCAACGAGGAAGATGTCGCCTCCGAATTCTATGGCGGTCATGTTGCGCCCGACTTCCTCTACGCCTGAAAGCGGAATTATGCGCACGGTATCTTCCGCAGGTGGCGGGATAATTACATTTAGAGGACGATTTCTGGAGTCAGGCTGATGTTCCACGCGCGTTTTGCCGCGGCGCGGCGGGTGAGAAGAACGCGCGGATGAACCGAAGCGCGGCCGCGCGGCCGCGCGCGGCGCATGGTGCGCAGGCGCTCCGTGCGGACGGGGCCTGGGCGCCGGACGCCGTGTTGGGCCGCGGCCTTGCGGATTTTGCGGAGGTTGTGGAATCATAATTATTATTTTATTTGCTGGCGTTAGTAAAGAAATCCCACAC
>Ga0209542_10012123_pt1 | contig 15150 bp, 20 predicted proteins | sample RifCSPhighO2_01_FD_184028 | JGI IMG/M metagenome (GOLD analysis project Ga0209542, IMG submission 184028) | Soil microbial communities from Rifle, Colorado - Rifle CSP2_plank highO2_0.1 (SPAdes) (version 2) | ecosystem: Environmental > Terrestrial > Deep subsurface > Rock core/Sediment ...
AAACAACATGAAGTACAAATTCTTCGATCACACTGCTGACGTCCTGTTCGAGGCGTACGGAAAAACCTTAAGCGAACTCTTTACAAACAGCGCACTCGCACTTCAAGAAATCCAAGTCGATCCTAAAACAGTCTCTCCAAAAAAGAAAAAAACATTCATCCTCGAAGACGCAGCAATCGACATGCTTCTGTTCAACTTCCTCCAAGAGCTCGTATTCCTCAAAGATGCTGATGAAATGGTCTTCTCCAAATTCAGCGTCAAAGTAAAGCAAACCAGCGCCGCATACAGTGTTCACGCAATCTGTCATGGCGAAAAAATCAGTCTAAAAAAACACAAGCTCAACGTCGACGCAAAAGCAATTACCTTGCATCAATTCGAAGTAAAGAAAATAAAAGCCGGCTGGAAAGCACGAGTTATTGTGGATATATAATTGAGTAATCGTTAAATAGACTAAAAATGTTGTTCTCCTCCATGGCGGCGGTCGGTCACGCTTCGCGTGCCCTCGACTCGGCATTCGCCTCGTCCCGCGCCACGGAGAACAACATTTTTACGACAATATAACGGAGATGAAACACACATGGAAAAGAAAACAATCGTCTTGGACACCAACATTCTTCTTGCAATCGCACAATTCAAGGTCGACATCTTCACTGAAATCGAAAAAATCTGTGACTTTCCGTACACGTTAGCCGTCGTCAAAGACACATTAACTGAACTAAACAAACTCAAGAAAACCGCCAAAAAAGGCAGCGACAAAGCCGCCGCCTCGTTAGCATCACAACTCCTCGTCGCCAAGAACGTCAAAGTCATTGATCTGCCTGCCGAAAGCGTCGACGATGCGCTCGCAGAACTTTCCAATCACCTCAATGCTATAGTTGTCACGCAAGACAAAGAGCTCAAGAAGCGTTTAAAGAGACCCTACATGACGCTGAGGAACATGAAGAAAGTGATTATAATTAACTAATGGGAATCCAAATAAGCTCCTTTTTAACCTCGTCATAGCAAGCTGCTTAGAAATCTGCAGATTTCTGGCATGTTTAGAAATGCGAGGCATTTCTAACACACCGGAAACCTTGTTTCCTAGTGTGTCAGTATTTTTCAAGCTTAAATCATTCTTAAATTTCTGAAAAATACTAAACATTTATAAATCCCCCAATTTCACAGACGTAAAATGTTCTACAAAGCTACGATTAGAGATCACATTCGCGTACCACCCGATTTATTCGGTTCACCACGAGAAAAAGCAGTCATTGACCGCATTAAAAGCGATTACGATGGTTTCATCTCATCGAAATTAGGTTTCGTTGTCGACGTTCTCGGCGTCCAGGATATCAAGGAAGGTATTATCGTCCCTGGCGACGGTGCAGCATACTACGAAACAACATTTGACTTACTCGCATTCCGACCTGAAATGCAGGAGCTTGTCTTCACCAAAGTACGTGACATCGCGGAATTCGGCGCATTCATGGCTCTTGGCCCAGCAGACGGCATGATCCACATTTCGCAGACAATGGATGACTACGTTTCATTCGCAAAAGACAAAGTCTTGAGCGGCAAAGAATCCGGCAGAAGTTTACGCGTCGGCGACAAGTGTAAAGCACGCGTCGTTGCAGTATCATACAAAGACATTACCAATCCAAAGATCGGTTTGACCATGCGACAGGAAGGTTTAGGCAAACTTGACTGGGCGCCATTCAAAGGCAAAACTGAAAAAGCAGAGAAATCAGAAACTGCTGAACGCAGATCTGATGCGGAGAACTAAATGGCAAAACGAAAAGTATGTTCAACCTGTAAATTGTTTGTCGAAGGCGATTCATGTCCTTCATGCAAGAACAACAAGTTCACGAACAACTGGCAAGGAAGAATTTTTATACTTAACCCTGAGCAGAGCATTGTCGCCCAAAAAATGGGCATAAAAGTAAAAGGCGAATACGCAATTAAAGTACGATAAATAATCACACTCAAACCGAGGTTACAATGAATATAACACCAAACCACCAAAAAATGAACGAGTTGCTCGGACGCAACGAAATTGAAGCAACAATCATATTCGAACAAATTACACCAAAGAACGCAGAAGTCCAACAGCTTGTCGCACAGCTCTTCAAAGCAGAAGACAAAGCAGTTGTTATCAAGCACATTTACACAGATTTCGGAACACGACAAGCAAAAGTTGTCGCGCATGTCTATACGAGCGAAGCAGCAAAGACGGCAATCGAACCAAAACCAAAAGTAAAGAAAGTAAAAGCAGAAAAAACTGAGGAGAAGAAGTAATATGGCAGATAAACCCGCAGCAAAACCAGCAGCAAAAGGTGGCGCACCAGTAAAGAAAAAGTCCAAAGTCAAAGCACGTTTCCAATTACACGCAGGTGGCAAGTTCGCAAATCGTTCATGCCCAAAATGCGGCGCAGGCTTCTTGTTAGCAGAACACAAAGATCGACGTGTTTGTGGCAAATGTTTGTATGTTGAGAGCAAGAAGTAGGTTAATTCAATAACTTCGCCATTTCTGTTGTTGTAAACACTGAAATCTTATTTTGTTTCTTTAACAATTTATCATTCGACCACAACGGGCATTGTTCTTTTAATGCCAATGCAACAAAATCGATATCCTCAAAAGCTTCTTTTTTCTCTGCATCGGACAGATCTGAAAATAATCTTTCTGCTTCTCCCAGATATGTTGAATAATCTTCTAATTTGAAAAACTGGACATATTCCCTAAGTATTTCAAGAGCAGGTTCAACTTGTTTATGTGATTTTTCAGCGATTATGTCACTATATTTTCTCAGTTCATGCAATGCCTGTTCGGGTGCAATCCATTCTATATCATTGAGGATAATAAGCCTTCTCGTAAATGAATCCTCTTTGAAGAAAGAAAAAAGAACGTTTGTATCTACAACAGTCTTCAACTACACCAGCCCCTTTTGTTTCAGCTCTTTGTATCGGCCTGCACGCGCCTTTTTAGACATATCTTCAATATCATCATCGGTCAACTCAGAGCCGGCAAGAAGCTTGTCCAATTTCCTCAGCTGCTCTTCTTTTTTGATGCGTACTTCAAGCAGTTGTCGCGTAACTTCCGACCAATTGATCTCCGGAAGCCTCTCCATTTTTTGCTTTAATTCTTTCGACACAGTTAATGTAACATTCGGCATAGTCTCACCTGTGTATACTGTGTAAACTGTGGTATTTATAGTTTTCGATGATTTAATGGCTAGTGCTTGTATGTTGAGAGTAAGAAGTAGGTAGGTATTTACTTTCTTGTGATTACCATAACCAAAATTTACCCCTAGACTCAGGTAAATCTATTTAAATACAAACACATTAAATGTTTACTAAATGGTACTCATTAGAAAAGCAACAGAAAAAGATGTTGAAAGTGTTTATTTGCTCTTTTTAGATCTTGTTGATGCGGAAGATAAAATACTAAAAGCAATTTCTCCACACTTAATGAAAACACGAATAAGAAAAAAGAACTTTAAAAACAAAGCAGAAACAGAAATCAAGAAAGAAATACATAAGAAAAACTCACTCTTGCTTGTTGCCGTTCAAGAAAAACAAATTATAGGTTATGGTGTCGGGGCCTTTATCAAGAAAAAAGATCCACTTTTTGAAGAGCACATGAGAGGTTTTGTCTATACTCTTGTAGTGAAAAAAGAATATCAGCGACAAGGGATATCCACAAAATTACATGAGAAGTTACTGAACTGGTTAAAAAGAAATAAATGCGACTTAATCTTTATTGGATTATTTGCAGAGAATCCGTCCAATGAAATATATCGAAAGTGGGGATATAAAGATTATAACGTTGATATGGTTAAATAATTTCTTCCTTTTGTTCTTTTTCTTATCATTATGTCACTGCTTATGCAGTAACTTTAACATGTTGTTTTGTAATTCTAAAAAAAACTAGTGCTATAAACATCAATCCTGCTGAAAATAAGAATGTGTAGCTCATACTAATATCGGTTATATATCCTGCAGCTAAAAAAATAATAATGTCAAATAAACTATCGACCATAGAAAGGCTTGATAAAACGGTCGCTCTATTTCTTGACTTGATCTGATTGTTCATGTAATGAGAGAACAGTGGTTCTCTTATCCAGATTGTTAGTCTGATCACAAAATAGAACGCTAATGCTGCAAATATATTTTGAGTGAGCGCACCCACCATAAAAGCAACTAATGGTAACAATCCGGTTATGAATAGAAGAAATCTATCTGAAGACATTTTTTGAATTCTGTCCATATTCCGTGTTGCTAATACAACGAAGATTGATCCGATCGATATGATAAACCCGAAATAGAACACAGATACGCCTGAGCTCAATAAATATGGCTGCCATAGCAACATAAAAACATGAGATCCTGGAATGAGTATCAACGTTTTATTGATGAATAACCGGACGAGCACGGGGCTTCTCTTTATATGGTCTATTGATGATTTCAATAATTTTATTGGGGATTGGGATTGTGTTCCTGTTGATTTTCTTGGTTCCACAAGCGTTAATGCAATGAAGAATGCAATAATCATAAAAAACAAATCCCCTAAAATCAACATAGTGAATTGCACCGGTTCCAAATCCTTCGCGATGACGGCAGCAATCGGTGGGAATATGATCATTGGAATAAATCGCGCTGATATTATTTTCCCCCACCACTTTGACATTTCTCCTTGTTTTTTCGCTTGCTTTAATGAATCAAATATCAAAGCTTCATCACTCCCAGATGAAAAAGTAATGTTCAAGCCCATAAGTGAAAATAATAGGATGAAATCAATATAAGAGTCTGCGAAAAGTAAACCTATTTGCAGGATGATCCATCCAATAAGGCCGCATATTATTGACGTTTTTCTCCCATATCTATCTCCTATAATCCCTGTCGGAACCTCAAACAAGAACATTGCGACTACGATGGCAATAAGCAGGGTGAACATTTGAAAGTAATCAAGTCCTCGCTGCAAATAAAAGAAAGTCATGACTGAAGACAAAAGATACGACGTTGAAAACAATACAACCCAAAAATATTTCTTGGGGTTGTTTAAGATATTCATGGTTTGAGGATTATTTATTTTTTTATAAATTTAATGATACTTTGTACTTGTTTCGTCCATGTCTGTCATTTTCAAAACTTCCAGTATAGTATGTTGAAAGAAGTGAATTCACAACGCCATATCTTTCAGAATTTTTTGCAAATTTTCTATAGTTCCATACGGAATTGTGTACTCTATCTCAAATGCATCTGACACACGATGCCAATCGGCCTCATACCCTTTATCTTTGAGTGCAGCATGCATCCGTCCGGCCTGTTCGACGCGTTTTACGATATTTTCAATGTCTACATCCAACGGGGCATAAATACTGGCGCGTACTTTTCCGTGCGCAAGATAAATCATCAAATCAACATTATTCACATTCCTTTCCAATCTGTCCTCATCACGCACCCATCCTTGAGATTCCATTTCATGAAACACTTTTTCAATTTCGTCGTTCATTTTTATTTTCTCCCAACACCGATTATCTCCCTGCTATCGGCGCCAAACTTTTCGCCCTCAAAAGAGCCATAGATTTTTACATCACTGAAACCCACTATTTTGAACAATTCTCTGAATTCATCCGCACTATATATCTGTACACTATACGGCGTCAGCTGTTTCTCATCTTTTCCATCGACGATAGTCCATATTCCATTCAATCGCTCATTTTCAACCCATTCGTCAATCCGCAATTGCCGTCCGTCACGCAACGTTCTCGTTTCTTGTGTCTTATAGTGTCTGCCTGCAAGTATCTCCGGGCTCACATCGCTATGCAGGACAAGTTTTCCACCGTCTTTCAGTGCATCATAGAACTGCTGAGCCGTTCGTATGTTATCATCATCGCCAAAAAATCCGAACGACAACGTCAGATTAACAACCGCATCAAAATGTCCGTACAAGTCACTTCCAATATCGCGCATGTCTCGCTGGAGAAATCGAACACTACCACTTGCCCTCTGTCGTGCTGCATCCAAATGTTCGGTATTAATATCCAAACCTGTAACATTATATCCTCGTTTCGCAAGATGGATGCTGTGCCGCCCATATCCACACGGGACGTCTAATATACTGTCTCTTTCCTTCAATCCAGCTAATCGTACCGCGCCGTCAGCTTCCCGTGCAGTTCGTGCCTCGAGCGCCTCATTTTTTCCAGGGAGATATCCTTCAATACTATTATCTCCAATCATATACTCGTTTTTTCCAAAAAATTTCATCGACGGATGCCACCAATTTTCTGGAATTGCTGTGTCTAGTTTCATACTGGGTGCCTATATCCTGCCTCAAAACTTCCAATATTTTGGATTCATCTTCGGATCACTAGTTTGATGCGGTTCGCTTCCACTTGTTTTGTTTATCATTTTTCCTCCATTTCATTCCTTATTCGGAAACGTGCTTCCCCACGAATAACTTGCTTGAACTCGATTCATCTCTTTATTTCTCTGTACAGTTATTCTCTCGATATTTCTGATATCTTGAACACTATCTATAATTGATTGAGGGACATAGTTGGAGTAAGCTGCCCAATCCAACGGATTAACAATATCTTGATGATGTTCCCGATGGAGCTTAGTTCCTGGAAGAGTTGATGTGACAAACGTCATGGATTTATCTGCATAACCACTGCGAACTAATTCTTGGTGAAGGCTAATATCTTCTTCCATGCTTCGGAGTGATTGTCCGGGATATCCAATGATTTCACTGGTGCACACATAAATTCCTGCTTCTCGCAATGCCTTGACATGAGGAAAGTGATGAGCAAATCTGGCTCGCATATCTTTTAATGAACTTTCAGTATGTGTGCCTGTGCGTGGGTTTAATGGAATATACAAAGCATTTATTCTTCCTTGGCCTTTCTCTTGATAATCTGTAAACATATCAATAACTTCTGGCGTTAAACCTTCAAATTCAATTCCACCATTATCTTGCCAATAGAGGCCATGTTTTTTCATTAATTCTAGATACACTTTCAGATTTGTCTGTGGCTTGAATAAGAATGCATCATCTTGAACGACAATCTCTCTTATTCCCGCATCAAAAAATCGTTGGAGTTGTTCATCGATTTTTTCCACAGTGCTTGTTGAAATTTTATTTTCCTTTTCTCCAGCAACACAAAATTCACAGTTGCGATAGCACCCTTTTGAAAACATAAAATCAACAGCTTTTCTTCCGGCTGTATCGTATGTATGTGTCGTTCTCAACGGATACTCATTTTCGGCCATCAAATCCATATCCAATAATGGAAAATCTCCTATGTCGGAGACTCCACTAAGGATTACGTTTCCGCCATACATTATGTTCGCAAGTGATTTTCTTTCAACAAGATTTACCATGGCTTTTACAGCGTCGCCAGTAACTACATAATCAACAACTCCACTTGCCAAGATACTCTCGGGTTGCGCCGTTACATGCTGTCCACCCATCACTACTTTTACTCTAGGAGAATATTCCTTTACCGCTCGAGCTAACGCCATCGCTGCAGGATAATTGCAACTTGCAAAGATAGGAATGCCTACAATATCCGGGTTCATCTTGCCAACTTCTGCCAACGTTTCTTCAATCGAATTCCCAGTCCTCACCATGTTTCTTACTATCTGATTTCCTTTAAACGCAGAATATTTTTGTGCAAATTCGTCTGGACTTAACTCATTAAAATCGTCCATTTTTTTGCGCTGAAAGTCTTCATAGGATATGTCAAGAGGACTATCATAGGTTCTACTACCATCTACCACTCTTGTGAACATGACTCTTTTCTCTAAGCCGCTCGCTCTGACTGTCTCATCCAGAAGTCTTACAGACTGACCTCTTTCCTTCAGTGCAGAACCTATCCACCACAATCCTAATGGTTGGCTGGTCCTAATAGTGTCCCATACCGCATCAGTCTCGTACACGGGTTTAATCAACATTATTTTCTTAGTCATTTTAACCACTTACTAGTGATTAGGTCTAAAGAAGAACATAAAATAAACTACCTATATCTTTGTCAAAAGTAACATTTAAATAGATAAAACTTATCAAAGTCTTGAAATGCCAGAACTAATCCAAAAATTCGACCTTTTTGACCGTAAAATCCTCTTTGAATTAGACAAAAATGCGAGAACAACCTCAACCGCCATCGGAAAGAAAATTAGAAAGTCAAAACAATTCGTCGACTACCGTATAGCACGCCTCGAAGAAAACAAAGTACTGCCCGGCTACATCGCCGTCATCGACTATTCGAAGCTGGGCTACCTCAGCGTCCGTGTCTACTTCAAGTTCCATAACATCACGCCCGAACAACAACAGGAACTAGAAAACGACTTAATGAGTGACAAAGAAGTATGGTGGCTCGTCTCAATGGAAGGCCGATGGGATTTAGGTTATGCAATGGCCGTCAAAAATATCCTCGATTTCTATACCTATTGGGATCGTATCATGACCAAATACAGAAAGTACGTCAGCAAGCGTTCGATCGTCATCTACACACACATCCGTCAGTATCCGCGTTCCTACCTCATCAACCAGAAAAACACTGACCGCGGCACGCTCGTCGGCGCGTCAAAAGAAGCGCTTCAATTCAGTCCGCTTGACATCAAGCTCCTAAAATTGCTCTCCGACCACGGCCGCATGCCGCTGCTCGAACTAGCACAAAAGCTCAACACCAGTCCGCAAGTAGTCAAGAACCACATGAAAAAGTTAGAACAAAACAACGTCATCCTCGCGTACCGCGCATTGATCGACGCATCATTCCTCGGCTATCGCTATTACAAATCCTATATCAACCTGCTCAATACAACCCGTCTTCAAGAATTAGAAGAATTCTGTCTGCAGCATCCGAATATTCTGAACGTCAATCGAACCATCGGCGGTCGCGACTTTGAGATCGAGCTACAAGTCCGTTCCTTCGACGAATTTGAAGCCATCATGAACGAAATTAGAAAAGTCTTCGCCGGCATGATCGACGAATACGAATTCATCATCGCACGCCAAGAAAAGAAGTGGGTATACTTTCCGTTTGAGTGATTATCTATACACAACCCTTCCCGCAATCTCCGGCAGCTCACTTGGCTTTATCCCTAATAGTTCATACTTAATCGCTCGTTCTTCTTTGATCGTCCCGCGTACAACGCCACCTGCCCGATTCAAGTATTCAACAAGTGCATCACGCAACGGAAGTATATCCGCTCGATACCCTTGCATCGTCAGCACAACTGCGGTATGATCTTTCTTGGGCAAAAACGCGCCGTATAATCCAGAATCCAATAGTTTTGTAATTAATCGTTCATGAGATTTATCCTTGTCCATCACTAAATGGATCTCACTCTCTCGAAAATTTTCACCATCTCGCAGGCGCCGTCGTTCAATTAGAAATGGTACGGCTATCGAATCATCATACGGCTTCTCAGGAAATACAATATCAGTAGGAATAAACTCACCTTCAAGATAACCAACAAAATCCGTCCCAGAGACAAGCGCTTCAAGTTTTTTCCATATTTCTTTGAACTCTCGTGCTCGTTGATCAATACTTCCGGCTGCAAGCTTTCGCGTCAAATGATAATTCGGTTCAAAATGTTGATAGCCGCCAGGATGTCCAATAAAGTGATGATCATAAAATCCTAATTCTTCAAGCATCATGCGTCCAAGATCTGCAGGCATGCGCCTTCCATCGACATGAATATGAAATATATTTGGTTGTGTCTGCTCCATCATTTCCTCAGCTCATAAATAGAAAACAATCCCTTCTGCAATCCTGTTTTAACATTAATCCGAAATCGTTCGCGCGCACGATAATTATGTTTAGGCCCTTGGACAGCAGGATTATTTGTTTCACCTGCCATATGAAAATAAGACATAATTATTGGCGCAGCGGGATCAACTAATTCTGCCTGCATCAAAAAATCATGAATGAGCTGTTTGCCGCCGAGCATTGCCACCGTTATCGGTTCCTCTTCGCGAGGCTCATCAGGGAAAAACGGATGATTAAAAATAAAATATCGTCCTTTCTTTGAATATTCATATGGTGGCATTGCAGCAAACAAATCCGCATGTTCAGCACTCATCTTTGTCTCAAGATCTTGTCCAGCAATATTAACATGGGTGTTAACAAAAGCTTTATGGGAAATATCTCGTGCAGTTACATATGCAGCTCCACGAAGCGCAGTAGTCAAACCTAATAATCCTGTTCCTGAACCAATATCAACCACATGCTTCCCATAATAATCTCCATTGTTAAAAAATAACCATTGAGCAACATATCGAGCACACGTCACATCCGGGCGAAATACTCCTTCATCAACAAAAAATTTCTTAATCGTAAAGCCTTGGGCAAGTTCTATATCTACCTCGTATGGTTTATGTCTATGACTTTCGATTTGTTTTCTTATTTGAGCTTCCTGCCGTTTTGTCATGACCATTCCAAAATTATCATCGACAAACAGTAATAAATAATCCCTCTCCAATAATGGAAAGTAATATAAACAGACGAACCCCAAATAAACAAATGGACCTCAGAATCTTGGAAGATCTCGGCCTCTCAACCGCAGAAGCAAAAATCTATATTGCATTATTAGAATCAGGAACCTCAAAAACCGGTAAAATTATTGACAAAACCAAGCTCCAAAGCAGCACCGTCTATCATGTCCTAGGTTCGCTGATTGAAAAAGGAATAGTCTCATCGGTCTACAAAGGAAAGATCAAATATTACCAAGCCGAAAACCCAGAATCACTAATGGCATTTCTCAATGAAAAGAAGCGAAAGCTTTCCGATATCTTACCTGAACTCAAAGAAAAAGAGCGATTAAACAAACAAAGACAAACCGCCAAAGTTTACGAAGGAATCAAAGGCATAACCGCCGCATTCAACGATATATTAGAAACAATGAAAAAAGGCGAGGAGTACTATTTCTTTCAGTTTCAATATGAACAGATGAAACGCCCAGAAATTATCCTCTTCTTTCAAAATTATCACCGGAAACGCTCAGAGCGCGGAATCAAAGTGCGAGGAATCGCAAGCCCCAAAACACGCGAATTAAATCAGCATATCTATAACCTGCCCCATACACAAATTCGTTATATTGAAAATCCGGCACCCACCGTCGTCGTCATCTATAAAAATAAAATACTGTTATTAGATTGGGATGAAACGCCGGTTGCCATCACCATTCAAAGCGAAACAATCTACAATTCCCACAAGAAATTTTTCGAAGAGAAATGGAAAGCCGCAAGATAAAACCCTCACATAAACAAATGCGGATGCCTGATTAATCTTATTATACATCAAACAACTATGCATAATCAGCTAATGGCACACGCATCGTCGAACATTCGTCGTGCTGTTACATCATTAGCTGATTTATGGTAAAAAGAGTCTACACATTTTTTTTCAATCACCAAAATCACTCAGAAATAACCTATCTCCTATCCCAAAACAGTCTTTTGCGGTAATCTCTCTCTTCTGGCTCAACATGTGCTCTACTTTCATCAATATCCCCGCCCTTCTGGCGGCGTATGGCTTCGTTAGCACTAAGTACTGCGGCTTCATATAATAACAACCGTTCCATCGGATTCGCTGGATTCTCTGGATATTTTATCTCAAATTCATCCGTTGTTTCAACAGCTTCAGTTGTTACAACCAGCAATCGAAGAAGTCTATTATTTGGATCCAATTGTTCAAGATCTCTATAATTGAAAACAAGCAATTCAAGTTCATCAGTTTTTACTGGATATATCGCCATCTCTACTCCGCTTTAGCCTGCCACAATAACAAGTCCTGTGTCGTCAACTTCTTGCCGGACTTCAGCTTCTCTTCAACACCCTTAGAAAGTGATTCCAATTCCTGTGCTGCGCGTTCTTTATGCTGTCGCACATTCTCTTCGCGCTGCCTCTGTGTTTCATCGCGCTGCACTCCTAATGTTTTGCCTAACTCATTCAGCTTCAACAATTCCGTCTCCAACCGAGTACGTACATCTTCAAACTGCTTCTTCAATGGCGCAATCTCTTCTTCGAACTTCTTCTCTTCATCGCGCAACACGTCAACTTCTTTCAAGAGCGTCTGCATTTCTTCATGCTTCTTCTGACTTTTTGCTGCATGTTCTTGGACGCCGTAATGTGCTTCGTCGTTTTTCTTGCGCAATTCACGCACTTCTTTATCGGATGTTCGCGACTTTTCATATGCTTCGCGAACAACGTGAGCAGCTTCGATTTTCTTGCGCAATTGATTCGCACGCTTCATGAGCTCTTGTTCTTTCGAGAATGCCATGACTTCAGTCTGAACTTTATACTCGATGCGTTCGATTTCCTTCTGAACCATAGAAATATCCCCTCGGATATCATGTTTGCTTTGCAAATCTTGCTTTGTTTTCAGTAAATCCTTAGAAACATCAACTTTCCCTTTCAATTCCTGCTGTACTTTTGCACGCTCTTCTTTTTGTTCTTTGACTTTCTTCGTCAATTCATCACGTTCAACGCGCAACGCTTTAACACCACGTAACTTCTCAGCAATCTTCGAGCCAACAGTTCGTTTGGCAATAAATACCTTCTCGATCTTCTCATCAAGGGTATTCAGTTCACTACGTAACGAAGAAACAGTCTTTTTCTGTGTATCAAACTCTTTCAAAACGTTTTCCATGGTGGTGTGTGGTCATAAAAAAAATAATAAAACATTTGTCTTCCATCAAAAAAGATGGAAGCAAATGTGCTCAATAACTACCGAAGTAGTTATTGACAAGCACTATCCGAATAGTGCTCCTAAACCAGCTGCAGCTTCTTCTTCCTTCTTCTTTTCTTCTTCAGCTTTCTTCTTTGGATCTTCCTTTGGTGCTGCATGATGTGCGCCGCCATCGGAATGTGCTGCTGCTGCTGGAGCTGCAACCATTGCGCTCTTCTTGACTGCTTCGTCAATATTAACGCCTTCGAGTGCAGCGACGAGTGCCTTGACGCGCGCTTCGTCTACGTTGACGCCTGCTGCTTCAAGTACTTTTTTAACATGTGTTTCATCTACAACTTTCCCTGCTTTGTGCAATAATAATGCAGCATATACGTATTCCATCGGTATCGCCTCCTCAGCATCCTCTTCGGGATGCATGAGCCTATGAGTATTACTCATTAACTACAGATTGCCAACTATATCTTTAAGCGCAGCAGCCGCCCGTTCGCCTTGACCTAACATCAGGTCAATCGTGTCTTTGCTGACAACGCCTGCTTCAAGTGCAACTGTCTTTGCTTCTCTGAAGCCCTGTTGGATTAACTGTTCAATCGTTTCTTTGGTTGGGTATGATATGTCAATTGCTAAGTTGCGTGCGCCTGCAAGTGCATCCATCAATTTCGCGTTGAATACTTCTTCATCAATGTGCAACTGATCAGCGTTAAATAGTACGCCTTTTTCAACGACTGCAACAATGTTCAATCCAATTTCCATTGGTTCGATTCCCAATCTCTTCAACATTTCTGCAACTTTTGGCTTGATAATTTCGCCCTTAGTGCAGATTGTGCAGTCTTGTTTGATAACAATTTTAGCATTTTCAACGCCTGCTTTGATGCCGATAGCTGCCAATTCTCCAATAACTGGTCCAGGAGCAAATGATGTTGGTCCAGCTGGTACAATGATATCTCGTGGTGCAGTCTGTCCTGCCTTTGCAGGTGCGCTGCTCTTGCTTTTTTGTACAGTCTTGAATAATGCAAATGGATTTTCTTTGGTGAATAATAATGCGGGCATCCCTTGTAAATTTGGAATAAGCAACTTGCCGTCAGCACTATGTTCGATTGCTCGCTGAATTAAACGTCGTCGTGCCATGCGCAGTTCGACTTTCCCGCGCAACGTTTTTCTCATGACTTGGAGCTGTGGGGCAGGTAAATTCTGCATGTCAACAACGCCGATAATCGGATATTCCTTTGTCATGCGCGTTAATTCTTCAACGATTTGTTTTTTCTTTTCGCTGACCATGTTACACCTTGATAGGCTTGCTCATTGTCTTCTTGACATAAACAGCCTTGACATTTTGATCTTCTGCTGGTAATACTTTTGAAACCTGAGTAACAACTGCAAGAACATTGTCTGCAACTTCTTCGATTTTCATCTGTTCGCTGCCGATAATGCATTGCAGTGCAAGTGAATCGCGTGATTTCATATGGACAGTCTTTTGTAATCTTTCTTTGACAGCTGCCATGCTTCCTGTAGGTGAAACGACACAGCCTGCTTTTGGATTAGGCATCTTGCCGCGCGGACCAAAACTTCGTCCTAACACTTGAGCAATCTGCGGCATTAATGTGACTTGAGCAACAAAGAAATCATATTCGCCTGCAAGCTTCTTTGCAGCTTTATTATCGCGATATTTAGTTAATTCTGTTTCTCTTATAACACGATCGCAGTGTTGTCCTGCTTGTTCAGCTAATTCCTGTCCAACAACTGCACAGATTTTTGTGACTTTTCCACGAGAATGAGGTAAAACAACAACCGCGTCAACAGGCGCAGTCTTCGTATTGATGTCTTTTAATGTGATAATGAGATCGTAACTTTGGACGAACTTTTTCTTGTCGTCCTTCAACTGCTCCAACGCTTTGAGGATTTGTGCTTTGTCCATGAGTCCCTCCTATCGACCGCCAAACGGGATAGTATACGGGTTAAACGAAAGAGAAAGAGGGTTGTTTATAAACGTTGTGATTGGGTGTCCTGTTTAGTTCATGCATCTTGTAATATCATTCAAATGCGTGTCTCGACTATGAATCAGCTAATGGGGGCACTCATCATATCCGAACTCTTGTTCATCGTGATGCAACTCCATTCGCTGATTAATGTCAACATGAAAAGTAAATTTTCATTATATAACTACTAAATAAGTACTAGTGAATCTGCGGCAGCAAAACTTCCATCTCTTCACAAATCCCCGGTCAGCAAACTTTATATATTCCTACATAAACAGTATCTACTGTCAATTTCATAGGATTTCCCAAAAAATAACTGGGTTATTCCTACATAAGCAGTATAAATAAATTGAAATATAGTTAATCATATGGGAGAAATCCTACAAAAGCAGTAAAAATAAGGAAAAAGAGGAGCTGTGCGGAAGAATTCCTACAAAGACAGTAGAATTAGTGAGATTTCTGTAGCCGACGCTCTTATCCAAGCTCAAAACGCAATAGCTTCCAAT
>Ga0209542_10012124_pt1 | contig 15148 bp, 13 predicted proteins | sample RifCSPhighO2_01_FD_184028 | JGI IMG/M metagenome (GOLD analysis project Ga0209542, IMG submission 184028) | Soil microbial communities from Rifle, Colorado - Rifle CSP2_plank highO2_0.1 (SPAdes) (version 2) | ecosystem: Environmental > Terrestrial > Deep subsurface > Rock core/Sediment ...
TAAATATATTAACAGAGCTTGGTTAAATACCGATCCAAGACGTGAGTTTGGGAAATGGCAACAGGGTATTCCCCTGGTTTGGGCTTGGGACGAATGGGCAGCCATGAATGTATATGGAGACGACTGGAAAAACCAAATAAAAATAGCAAATCCAGATCCCTCTAAAATAAGCAAAGAAAATCTTGAGGGCGAAATTAATGCCAATATGAGGACATGGGGATTAAGTTCCGATTCTAAGGAGTTACGACGCTCTCTTGCCTGGATAGGGTTTAAACTCGAAGATTATCATTTTGAAGAATTTTTAGATTCTGACGGAGTTAAAAGAAATAAAATTTTAATAGATAATATTGACGGTGTCGTAACAAATCTTGAAGCTTATATCAGGGAGCGAAGATGGGAAACCACAGAGAATAAAATAAAAAAGGACTTGAAAGCTACTTCTAGATCTCGCTCTGTTTAATCAAGTTTAAATTTTTCACGCTAGCCTCGCATTATTCATTTTTTGACCTATTTTGATAATCTTGCATTCGGATTTTTCACATCGTACCATATAAAATATGGTACCAACTAAAAGCGGAGAACTAAAAACTAAAAACATAAGCTCAAAACAAAAAATTCCAAATGTGAAGGAGAGATCTTATCGTTTTTCCCTGGATATTATTAGATTTGTCAGAAAACTTCCCAACCAGAAAATTTTTACAATAATGAGCGATCAACTTTTAAGATCTGCAACTTCGATAGGAGCAAATATAATTGAAGCTCAAGCTGGAAGTTCAAGGAAAGATTTTATAAAGTATTACCAGATAGCCTTAAAATCTGCCAATGAAACATCCTACTGGCTGTCTCTTCTGAGAGATAGCCTTCCTCAGAAAAATATAGAATTAAATAACTTAATAATAGAAGCTTCCGAGATTTCAAAAATGTTGGGGAGAAGTTTAATTACAATGAAAACGAAATAATTTTTACTTTTTCGTTCTTAGCTATTAGTTTGAAATATGGAAAATCATCCAATACCTCAAGATATAACAGGCTTTCAATTTAAGCTGATTGGAGATATGACAATCAAACAGTTTGCATATCTCACTACCGGAGTTATCTTAGGATGGATAACATTTATTCTTCCTATTTTCATTCTTATAAAACTTCCTTTTGCCGCAATTTTTATAGGACTGGGTGTTGCAGCGGCATTCGTCCCAATAGAAGGAAGGCCATTTGATATTATGGTTACAAATTACTTTAAGGCTCTTTTTAGTTCTACTCAATATGTCTATCAAAAAACTGGCGGTCATATGTGGTTTCCGGAAGCCAAAAAACAGCCAATACAGACTCCGAGTTCACAGCAAGTTTCTCCGGATGGAACGAGAAGATTAAAAGATTTTTTAAAATCGCTTCCTCAAAAATCAAAAAATAAACTTGATGAGAAAGAATCAGGTTTCCTAAAATCTCTCTTGTTCCTATCTACCGGGGGACGGATAAATCAAGATCAACAGCCAACAGCCTACCAACAACTGGAAAAAGCGCAATTGTTAGAAAAAACGGCACCAAAAACAGAAAATGAAAAGGGAAGTCAGGAAGATAATCTTGAAACCGAAGCAGAGATGTTGAAAAAACAGCTGGAAGAAGCAAAGCTTGCGGAAACATTTCAGAAGATGGACTCTCCCCAATATGAAGATGCTCATACAAAAGTATTAGAACTTGAAAGGTTACTGCAAGAGGTTCAATCCCAAAAACAAATTTTAGAAAATCAAATAACTGAGCTTAGGAAAAAACTTGAAATAAAAAATCAAAATGTTTTTGTCCCAAGTATTGCTCAGCCCAAAGTCCAAACTCAAACAGTCAGACAAGTTCCAAGAGAGCTTGGAAAAAGTTTGGGATTACCGCTGGTTGCCGAATTCCCAAATTTGATAGCCGGAATTATAAAAGACCCAAGAGACAATCCTCTTCCAAATATTTTAGTTGAAGTAAAAGATGAAGCTGGAAATCCCGTGCGGGCATTTAAAACAAATGTTCTTGGTCAATTTATATCCGCAACTCCCCTTGCAAACGGCGTATACACAATATCTTTTGAAGATCCAAAGGCAGAGAATAAATTTGACACAATTGAGTTAAGCGTTATAGGCGAAATTCTAATGCCGATTGAAGTTATTTCCCTGGATACAAGAGAGGAACTGAGAAGATCTCTCTTTTCAGCCAGAGGCTGATCGTCCTTTGGACGAAATTTTATGATGATAAAACCTGCCCAAAGAAAAAAAGCTACAACTCAAAAATTTACAGAGATTGAAAATATTGAGGAGAATATAGTTATTCTGTCGGGAAAGAATGCCTGTCTTATTATAGAAGTGAATGCAACTAACTTTGCGCTTCTTTCCAAAGAGGAGCAAGATACAAAAATTTTTTCCTATGCGTCTCTGCTTAATTCTCTGTCTTTCCCCGTACAAATCTTTATAAGAAGCAAGAAACTTGATATATCATCTTATTTAAAACTTTTAGAAGCGCAGAGTGGGCAAACCCAAAATCAGCTGCTCTCAACGCAGATTAAGCTCTATGGAGATTTCGTAAGAGAGCTGGTAAAAGTAAATACGGTTCTGGATAAAAAATTTTACATAGCAATTCCCTACTCACATCTTGAAAAGGGAGTGCTGGCATCTACGGATTCCTTCTTAAATCTTGCAAAGGCTTCTCTTACCTCAAAAGCAGAATCTGTTTTGTCTCAAATTGCAAGACTTAACTTACGTGCAAAATCTCTCGGGAAAGAAGAGCTCATTAAGCTGTTTTACGAAATCTATAATGGAGACACCGTCGAAACGAACCAGATCACAGATGATATGAAAACTCCAATCGTAAGAGGGGGGAATTCTGCATGAAATTATTTGGGAAAAAGCAAACTTCCGTACCTGTCCTTACAGCTTTTGCCGCAATAGCAAAGCTTGAAAAAGGAACAACATCCTTGGCGGATGTAATCGCTCCTTCTTCTGTTGAAGTTGACTTTAACTACATTAGAGTTGGAGATTTTTTTTATAAAACTTTTTTTGTCATAGGCTATCCCCGCTTTGTTTCTTCCAACTGGCTGTCTCCTCTAATTGATTTTGATCATTCAATGAATATTTCAATGTTTTGTTATCCTACAGCATCAAGCGATGTTCTATCTGATATTCGAAGAAAAATTGCAGAAATGGAGGCAACTATATCTTCCCAGGCAGAAGAAGGAAAAATAGTAGATGCAAAGGTACAAGCAGCCTTAGAAGACGCTCTTTCGCTTCAGGAACAGCTTGCAAAAGGAGTCGAAAGATTTTTTCAGTTTAGTCTTTATATAGCTCTATTTTCCGAAACCCTTGCCGATCTTGAAGATGAATCAAAAAAACTCACAGCAACTCTTTCATCGATTCTTCTTATAACAAAAACTACGACCCTTCAGATGGAAGATGGTTTTAAATCTACAATTCCAATCGGAGTTGATAAGCTTTATATAACAAGAAATATGGACACAACATCGCTTGCTTCAACATTCCCATTCACCTCTGCGACACTTACACAAGATAAGGGAATAATGTATGGAATTAATGAACAGAATGGGTCCTTAATTATTTTTGACAGATACTCCCTGGAGAATGCAAACGAAGTAGTTTTAGGTAAGTCGGGTGCCGGAAAATCATATCTTATTAAACTTGAGGCGTTGCGACAATTCATGTTTGGGACAGAGGTAATAATTATAGATCCCGAGGGCGAATATGAAGCGTTGGCCCGGACAATGGGAGGAGAATATGTTTCCTTTACTCCATCTGAACCTGTTAAGATAAACCCATTTGATTTATCCGGCCTTTATGAAGAAGGCGAAAACGAATTGGGGCTTAAAATTCTATCTCTCCACGGACTCTTGGGAATTGTTATAGGGAAACTTGATGCGGGTGAAGACGCAATTCTAGACAGAGCGCTTGTTGAAACATACAGGCAAAAAGGAGTAACCGTAGATCCCGCAACTCAAAAAAAACAACCGCCTTTGATGGAAGACCTCTATAAAGTTCTCCTTGGTATGGAAGACCAAACGGCAAAAAATCTGGCTCTTCGTCTTGAAAAATTTATAAAAGGGAGTTTGTCTGGAATATTTAATCAGCAGTCAAACTTTGACATAACAAATCCTTTTACTGTTTTTTCCATAAAAGCCTTAGAGGAAGAACTGCGGCCAATTGCAATGCATATAATTTTGGATTTTGTTTGGACAAGGGTTAGAAAAAGTCTTAAAAAAAGGCTTCTTATTCTTGATGAAGCCTGGTATATTATGAAATATGAAGATTCTGCTTCTTTTGTTTATGGAATTGCAAAAAGAGCCCGAAAATACTACCTTGCCCTAACAACAGCCACACAAGACGTACAGGATTTTCTATCAACTGATTACGGAAAGGCAGTATTATCAAACTCTTCAATTCAAATGCTCTTAAAACAAAGTCCGACGGAGATTGATCTAATAACAAAGACGTTTTATCTATCCGAAGGAGAAAAGGAATTATTGCTGTCTTCGGATGTAGGAGAAGGTTTATTTTTTGCCGGCCAAAGCCATGTGGTTATGAAAGTTATCGCAGCTCCTTTTGAACACAATATAATTACCTCAAATCCGCAGGAACTTGCCAAACAACAAGAGCAAATCTTAGCCGAAACAGCACCTCAAGATAGTCCGCCTATTGATTCTATGGATGCGGTTGAGAAAAATCCCCCCGTCCCTCCTCCGAATCAAAATCTTCCCGATGTTAACGCAACTTCTCCGCAAACTCCACCGCCTGTTTTAAACAAACCCTAAGTTCTGTTATTATTAAATTATGGATCAAAGAGACCAAAGACAGCGCAGGCCTTCTGCTGTTGACAGAATAAATAGCGGCGTGGATGCTTTTAGAAAAGCTCGGACTGCATATAAACTTGCCAGAACTGCGGGAACCGCAGCAGAACTTGTATCAACAAGCGAGATATGGATTCCGATTGCAATAGCAATTGTAATAATACTAATCTTTGTAATAATAATTATAGGTACAACCGGCGGGGGCGCAATGGATCTTGGGGGAACAAATCCTGCACCAGGCGGAGGAAACAATCCAAGCAGTGTTGCCAGCTGTCCAGTATCGGGAGGGACAAATTCTACACCTTCTTATCAAGCTGATCCCGTTAATGGACACTGTGGTGAATCATACAGGAGCGCGGGCTTTGGATTGGATTGTTTACCTAACAGCAGAAGAGCCAAGGCGATTGACGTTCTAACAGGAGGACCCACAGGAATAGACGTGGTTCTCCCATTGATTCAAGGGCAAGTTTTACAGTGGAAGTATACTGGATCAGTTCCTCAGACACAGGATCAATGTGATACGCCAGTTAATGGGAGCTGCGGACTTGGTCTTGTATTTGTGGCTGACTTGGGGAATGGAGAAAATTGGGTAATACATCTTGTCCACATACAATCAACTAATCTAGCAATTGGCGATGTTTATCCTTCAGGAACAATTGTTGGAAAAACCCTAATTTCTCACGTACACATTGCTATAGGAAAAGACATTCAAGATCCGGAATCTGCCCCTGCTGGATCAACGGACATAAGACCCGGTTGGCTTGCGGCAGATAAAGATTTAGGGATGTGCGTACCTCAACCTGCTGGCGGTGGAGGTTTTTGCTCAGAAGGAGCGCCGGGAACGTACTGCTCTGTACAATATTTACAAAACTTTTTTCCCGATCCTGTCGTTGCTCATAAAATGTCTATAATTTGCAATCGAGAAAGCGGAGGCGGACAAATACATGCTCTTAACAAAAGCTGTCTTGATCCCAATGGAACACTTGATTACAGCGGAGGGTTATTTCAGGTAAATCTATTAGCGCATTGGGCAACAGACAGAAATGGAAATGTATTGAATTGCTATAATGCATTCAGAAGGGCCAGTGTTTTAGGAGCACCAGCATGCGCCGATAATGTCCCTGTTCCCCCCTCCTATTGCCACCTTGGAGGAGCAAGCCCCAGCGATCGCTCTGTTTACCCCTGTCATATCGCAAATCAATCGTTAGTAAATCAGTGCGAGGAAGCTATATTAGATCCAGTGGCGAATGTAAAAAGAGCAGTAAAACTGTATAATGAACAAGGATTTACACCATGGGCAGCTGCGGGAGCATGCAATATTCAATAATATGAAAAAATACTTTCTGATAGTCTTTGGAGTTTTAACAATATTATTATTTTTTTATATTGTACTTTCTTCTCTTAAAAAGGGGGTGAATGAACCTTCGGTTGTTCCAGCTCCCACCAATGTTCCAATTAATTATCCTCTTCCCTCGGGAGCAAGGCAGGATCTAAGCGAAAAAATAATTATACAGGGTGTTGAAGTTAATAATTTTTTTTCTTCTTCGGAAAAGATAGATCCCCAGGGAGACAGAGAACTTTCTCAAAGTAATAAATATAGTATTCAATATTTTCCGCAATTCAATAGTTTTTTAATTTCGCTCAATGCCTCCCCCTTTGAAAAAGTCAGATCTGAAGCAGAACAAGATTTTATAAAAAAACTTGGCTTAGATGAAAAAACCGCCTGCAAACTACTGGTTAATATCGCTACCTCTCAAAAGACAGATCCTGAATTTGCGGGAAGAAACTACCCATTAAGTTTTTGCCCACCCTACTGACCTTGAACTCTAATTGGCATTATTATGTGAAGGAAGTCTTTGTCATCATCTAGTTTAAAAACGCCGGGGGTAAGTGGCCCTGTCATTTCAAAAATAATTTTTTCAGGATTTACACTTCCTAAAAACTCAAGTAGATATCTTGCATTAAAAGCGATTTCATTTTCTTCCCCCTCAATAACCGCCTCAACATCAATAGATGTCTCTCCTAGAGACGGAGCGCTTGCGGAAACAACAATTTTTCCTGCCTTGCTCGAAGAGCCCTTTTCTAAAGAAAGCTTTACAATATTTGCAGCTTCTCTGGCAAAAACAGAACAAGTCTTTACTGCTTTTTGAAATTCTTCTCTATCTGTAACCACCCGGGTTGAAAAATCAGAAGGAATTATTTTTTCATAATTTGGGAATTCGGCCTCTATTAATCTTCCCGCCAAAACCGCATCTTCCAGAAAAAAAAGGATCTGATTATTCCCGACAGAGGAATATACCCCTATGTCTCCTGCCCAGTCCTTAACCGAAACCAACTCTCTTATTAATCTGGCCGGAACCAGAAGAGACTCTTGATCTTTTTTTCCGACCTGTTTTTCACTACATCCTCCTTTTTTAAGTGACAATCTATACCCATCTGTTGCTACCATTAAAAAACCGCCGCCCTTCTCCTCTTTTTCCATAAGGATGCCCGACAAGGCAGGCCTTCCCGCGTCATTTGCTGCTGCCAGAACAACTTTTGGTAGATCACTGCTCAGTGCCTTACTGTCTATGGTCGCTATTTTCTCTCCTTTTTCCTCATAAATTTTCGGGAACTCGTCTGCAGAAATAGTTTGAAAAACTGTTTTTATCCGATCCGCCTCAAAAAAAAGAGCGTTGTCTTTTGTATAAAGATTAACTTTCCCTTTGGGAATATTTCCCAGAAGTTCATAAAAGGTTTTTGCGGGAACAGTTATTCCTCCCTCTTCTTCTATGTTTGCCGCAACGCTTATCTCTATTCCTATTTCAAGGTCTGTTGCGCTTATAGAAAATTTTCCTTTTTTTGCTAAAAGAAGAAAGTTTAGGAGAATTGGGAGGGTAGACCTATTTGAAACGGCATGATTTACAAAAGAAATTTTTTTATTAATGTTTTCCGAAAGGAAAGAGACCTTCATATTAGAGAATTCTAAATTTGTAGTTGTTGTAGTCTATCGGGAAAGGTGGAGAAAAGCAAGAGGCAGAGCCTGAAAAAAATGTTGATAATGTGTTGAAAAAAAAGAGGATAAAGACAGCCAAGTCTTTAAAAAAAATTAATCCACAGGTTGTCCACGATTAAAATTAATTATCCTTGTCATTTCCTCAGAGAATTTCTTTTCTGCGAGAAGATTTTCCATCTTGTCCACGCCATACATTATTGTAGTGTGGTCTCTTCCTCCTAGAATATTTCCTATCTCGACAAACGAGAGCCCAAATTCTTTTCTTAAAATGTACATAGCAACTTGTCTTGCCTTAACCAAAGACGCATCTCTTTTTGGGCTTTTTATTTGAGTGGGTTTGATTCTGTAGAAAGCACACAGGTTTTTTATCAACTCATCCGGGTGATTATGGTTTTCCTCTTCTTTTCCGTTATCCAATGTTTTCCCGGCTACCGTTTCTATGGAATCTCCACCATTGGTTTGGTATTCGGTCATGATTCTCAAAAGATTTCCCTCGAGATTTCTTGTATCTAAAATTTTCTCTGCGATTTTTTTAGCTACTTCAATTGGCAAATCAAACTCAAATTTCTTAGCTTTAATAAGAAGAATTGCTGTTCTTAATTCGAAATCAGGCGGCTCTATATCAACACTCAGTCCGCCGGCAAATCTTGAGGAGAGCCTTTTTTCAATATTTTTAATTTCTGTTGGTGGTCTGTCGGATGATAGAACAATCTGCGACCCTTTGTCTACGAGAGTATTAAATGTATGAAAAAGTTCTTCTTGAATCCTCTGCTTGCCTACTATGAATTGAACGTCGTCTATTATGAGAAGATCAACATTTCTAAACTTTTTTTTCATTTTTGCCGTGTCATTTGTGCGAATAGCCTCCACTACCTCATTTGTGAAGTCTTCACTTGTCATGTAGATGATTTTTTTGCTAGGTGTTTCTTCATACACTTTATTTGCTATTGCGTGCATCAAGTGTGTTTTTCCTACTCCTGTAGGACCGTAAATAAAAAGAGGGTTGTATGCCTCTCCAATTTTTTTTACAACAGCCTGGGCAGAAACATATGCAAGCTGATTGCTGGATGAAACTGCCAGTGTCTGAAAGGTAAAATCTTTTCTAACTTTTGGCAGATGACCAATCGGTTGGGTAGGTTTTTCATATTCTTCAAAAAGGGGGCCGGCTTTTGAAGATGTGATACTTTCCATTATGGCGGCTTTTGGGACAAAAATAATTTTTGCCTCTACACCCGTGTGCTTGTCTACCGTCTTTTTAATGATCTGATAAAATCTTTTTTGAAGAAGGTCAATTATCATAGTAGAAGGCGCAGATATCGTTGCGACTCCCTCTTCAAAAGATAAAAGAGATGTTTTTTTAAAAAGAGTTAAAAAATTTGCCTTAGACACTTCTGTTTCTATTTCTGCGATAATTGCTTTCCAAAGCTCCTGGACATTGTTCATAAGTTCTCCCCCTGGTCATTTTTTGGGGGTGAAAACTAGTTTAACGATGTTTAGAACTTCTTGTCAAGAGAATAAAGTAGATAAAACTATGTCCTTTCCCCACTATTAAAAAATTTCCCTTTTTGTTATACTTGAAGACATTATTTATGGAAAGACTGACAAAGACGAAAAAAATTAAAAGAAAAAGAAAACACGGGTTTTTGTTAAGAAAAAAAACACACGCCGGCAGAAAAGTCATCAAGAGAAGAATAAAAAAAGGAAGAAAAAGAATTACTATTTAAACTTAATGTTCAAAAAAGGGTTAAGACTGCCCAAAAGCATCAGGTTTACAAAAGAAAATCAGATATCTTCTAATTTTTTTTTGATAAAGATTGCTGAAAACGGCACAGATTTTAATAGATTTGCAATTATAGTTTCAAAAAAAATAGATAAAAGAGCAACGGTAAGAAACAGGATTAAAAGACAAATTGGGAGCTGCATAGAAGAAAACAAAAACGATTTACCAATGGGAAAAGATATGCTTATTGTAGTAAGGACTGACATAAAAAACAAAGAAACAAAAGAAATTTGTGAATCATTAATGAAAGTTTTTAAAAAAATAAAATGAAGTATTTATTAATAGTTTTGGTTTTGACATATCAAAAGATTCTGTCGCCAGTTATTAAAAACATATTAGGGGTAAACAGATTTTGCCGATCTACCCCTACTTGTTCCGAATACGCAAGGCAATCAATAAAGACATATGGCGCATATAAAGGTTTAATTTTGTCAACGATCCATTTATTGAAGTGTCAACCATTTTTGGCGATAAAATAGTTTTGTATGAATATTGGACTTATTTTTGATTCGATTATAGTTAAGCCTCTTGCTACAATTTTAATTGGAAGTTATCAAGCATTAATTTTCTTGCATATTCCATATGCTCTCGGGTTTTCGATTATTATTTTAACTATTGTAATTCGTTTTATTCTCTACCCTTTAATGTCCTCTCAGCTTAAGGCTTCAAAAAAAATGCAGACACTCTCTCCTCACATATCAAAACTTAAAGAAAAACACAAGGGGGACGCAAAAAGAATACAGGCGGAGACAATGAGGCTTTACAAAGAACACGGTGTTAATCCAGCTGCAGGGTGTTTGCCTTTAATTATACAGATGCCAGTTATATGGGGCTTATATACGTTACTGCAAAAAGTTGTTAGCATTAATTCTCATTCAGTGGTTTCTGAGGTTAACAAGTTAACTTATATAAGCGCGTTTAAGCTTACAAACCCATGGGATCCAAATTTTTTTGGTATTCCTCTTGGGGCAGTACCCTCAAAGCTTATGTCGTTTGACAAGTTCTTTACGGTAGGATCTTTAATTTTATTAGTCCCTATTTTAACGGGTTTTTTCCAATTTATTCAATCTAAAATGATGCTAACGTCGGCTCCTAAGCAAGCAATGGTTGAAAAAGGCGGTGTTAAGAAAAAAGATGATTTTGCAAGTGTTTTTCAATCCCAGTCTTTATACATCTTTCCTGTTATGATAGGATTTTTCTCTTTCGGTTTTCCAATCGGGCTTTCTTTATACTGGAATACATTTACGATCTTTGGTATTATACAGCAATATTTAATTTCGGGCTGGGGAGGACTTAGGGATTTTAAGTTTTTAAAGATAAAGTAATATGACTAAAAAAAAAGAAAAAATAGTAAAAGATACGACAGAAGAACTGCTAAAGCTGCTTGGAATAGAAGGTGGCATAGAAATTAATTTCGGCGATGAAACAGTAGATATAGTGCTCGATACTCCAGACAGCGGGATTGTTATTGGAAGACACGGAGATATCCTTGAGTCCCTGCAGCTTGCCCTTTCTATAATTATTTCAAAAAAACTAGGCAAGTTTTTAAGAGTTTCACTTGAAGTAGGAGATTATAAAAAAAATAGAGAAGAGTGGTTAAGAAATGCAGCACTAGATGCAAAAGATAAGGCAATAAATCAGGGAGGGGAAATTACCTTACCAGAGCTTAAAGCTTGGGAAAGAAGGATTGTCCATCTTACCTTAAAGGATGATGAAGAGGTTATCTCCGAATCAGTCGGTGAAGGACGAGACAGGGTTCTTATTATTCGCCCGAAATAGTAAAATAGAAAATGCGCTTTTCTTTTTAACCCTGCTTTTTCTTCCAACACAACTTGGTCGACATTTTTGGCCAAGCTTTTCATATATCTTGGGCATAAGGACAGACTATTTGTCCCCCACCCTCTACTTAACAGATATTTTAATATTGCTTCTTTTTATTTTTTTCATAGCATCTTTAAAACTAAGACCTTTCCCGTCGCTATTTAAAAAGTTTTTCTGGTCTTCCTCAAGCTTATTATTTTTAGTCCTTATTATTTTGATAGGAATCTCACTCTCCAAAAATCCACTAGCTGGTCTGTACGGTCTTTTAAAACTTTTAGAATTTATATTTTTTGGAGCTTATACCACCCATTTTATAACAAAGATTAATTTTAAAAAAATCTTATTTGTTTTTTCAGTTGCAATAATTTTTGAGTCAGTACTTTCAGTTGCCCAATATTTAAAACAGAGTTCGATAGGAGGATTCTTTTATTTTTTTGGAGAGAGAACTTTTAATGGACAGACTCCGGCAGTAGCAAATGCATCTATAAATGGAGATCTTATTCTACGGGTTTATGGAACTTTTTCCCACCCAAATGTTTTAGGAGGATATCTTCTTATAGGAATGACTCTAATTTTGTTCAATTTAGGATCAACAAAGAAGCAATTGGAAAAAATTCTTTACCTGATTTCCTTAACCTGCGGCACTTTGGTTTTGATACTAACCTTTAGTAGAATTGCAATTTTACTTTGGCTAATTATTTTATTTATTTTTCTAATATCAAGAGCAGGAAAAAATTTTCTGAAAAAAAATATAGCCTTTTTTTTAATATTTATTTCTATTGTTATATTTCTTATTTTTTATACGCCTATTATCTCAAGATTCGCAAATCTGCGTCTTTCCGATGAATCATTTTTTCAAAGAGAAAATCTTTTGAAAAACTCTTTGGTAATTATGAAAAACCACCCATTTTTTGGAACCGGTTTAAATAATTTTTTAATTGAGCTTTCGCAAGTTCAAAAAACAAATACTGTAACTTTTTATCTTCAGCCTGTTCACAATATCTTTTTATTAGTCGCTGCTCAGACTGGAATACTGGGACTTATTTATTTTATTGGTTTTTTGGCTAAAACTTTTAAAAAGGCTTTGGCGGAAAGAGATTTAATTAACTATAAAATTATAATTTTTTTATCAATTTTAATTCTTGGTTCTTTTGATCATTATTTTCTTACTATCCAACAAGGCCAACTTTTGCTATCATTTATTTTGGGTTTAATATGGGCAAGATTCAAAAGTTAAATCTATTTACAGATGGAGGAGCAAGAGGCAATCCGGGGCCGGCCGCAATCGGAGTTTTTATAAGAGATGATAGAGGTACTAAGATTGCAGGCTTTGGAAAAAAAATCGGGGTTTCAACGAATAATATAGCAGAGTACAAAGCTGTAATTGAAGCGCTTTTTTGGATTGCGGAAAATAAAGAAAAGCTATCAAAAACCGTTAAGATTATTTTTTTTCTTGATTCAAATCTCGTCCGTTCACAAATTACAGGACTATTTAAAATAAAAAATTCGCAACTTCGAAGCTTATTATTTCAGGTCAGAGAAAAAGAGTCGGAAATTGGAATACCCATAAATTACTTCTATATTCCAAGAGAAAAAAACAAAGAGGCAGACAAATATGTTAATCTAGCGCTAGACAGAGAAACTTAATTAACCTAAAATAGGCTTAATGAAGAGGCCTGCCCTTATTTTAGAGGAAGATTCAAGCGCTTTAGATAAACCGGTTTTAATAGTTGATAAAATTGGAATCATTGGATCAACACTCGCTTTAAAATTAAGCAAAGATTTATTAGTAATTTTAGTAAGTGAAAAAGCTTCCAAAGAAGAAAATTCCAACATAATCCACGTTCCCTATCGAAAAAAATTTCCAGAGATTCCAGACAATAATTATTCTTATATCATTGTATTCGGGGATGACATTGGGACAATAAAATCAATCCCCAGTTTTGTTAAGAAAGCAAAAGATGATGACTCCGCTCTTATTTTTGTAACTTATTTTTTAAATTTAGCTCATGAGACAACAGCTGACCTTACAGAATATAGAAAAACAAAAATTATCCTCTATGGAGATATTTTTGGAGAAGGAGAAGCGCTGGCTTTTGACAATGAGGTTAACATTTTTTTAATACAAGCTAAAAAATTTAAAAGAATTGAGGTTTCGGGAGAAGGGCTTAAAAAGGTTTTTCCAATTAACTTCGATGATTTAGTTTCTGGAATACTTAAAGCAGTTTTTGGTACTAACAGCAAATCTAAAATTTTTTATTTGCTTCCAAAATATCCAATAACTCTAATATCTCTAGCCCATTTAATACAAAAAAAAGACCCAAATATTCTTATAGATCTTAAGCCTTCTCGGAAAGTTGAGGAAAAAGATTTTGAGAAGGAGGCTGAAGGAGGAGAGTATCTGCTATCTGACGATTATCCTTATCAGACAAAAATTAAAGATACGAATTTAGAAGGAAAAGTAGCGGATAACGAAATAAAAACCTTTGATCAAAAAAAATTATACGAAAAAAAAGGAGGCACAGTCAAAAAGTTCTTATACCCCTTTTTTTTATTAACATTTTTTTTATTACTCCCATTATTATCAACCTCTCTTTTTTCTTTTTTAGGCCTAATTAATTTAAATAGTGCAAAGGACTCTTTGGAAAAAGGAGATTTAAAATCGGCTAAGGTTTTAACTTCATCTTCGGAAAATTTATTCAATTTATCCCAAGCTTTTTCGAAAACATTAGCTCTTGAGGGTAAGTTTATTGGAAAAGAAAATTCTCTAGATATATTTTCAAATAATATCGAATCAGGAAAGAAGACTTCGGAAATGTTAGGTTATATAGCGAAATCATCCGACATTTTTAAAAAAATTTTTAGAGGAGAAAGCGATGATCCAAAGGAAGATATATTATCTTCTGCAAGTTTTGTGAGGCAATCATTAGTTTTATTTAAAGAATTAGAAGCTCAAAATGACATTCCTAAAGAGTTTGAGAAAAAAATAGAAGATTATCAGCATTTAATATCGATTATCTTTAATATCCAAGATGCTATCCCCAATATTCTAGACGTTTCGGAAAAAAAGAAGTATCTGGTTCTTTTTCAGAACAACATGGAGCTTCGTCCTGGCGGAGGATTTATAGGATCATATGGGATTTTGTCACTTGATAAGGGAAAAATAGAAGATTTTTCCATACATGATGTTTATGAAGCAGACGGACAGTTAAAAGGTCATATTGAACCTCCCTACCCCATACGAAGACATATTCCGGAAGTCCATTGGTATTTAAGAAACAGCAATTTTGACGTAGACTTTATCAAATCCGCCTCATCAGCCGCTTTTTTTCTCTATCAGGAAACAGGACAAAAGGTAGATGGCGTAATCGGCATAGATGTATCTTTTGTTAAAAATTTAATTTCTGCTGTCGGTCCAATTTATGTTCCGGAATATAAAGAAACAGTAAATGGAGATAATTTTTTTATTGTTACGGAAACACATGCTGATAGAGATTCCTTTCCTTCATCAACCCAAAAAAAAGATTTTTTAACGTTTCTTTATAAGGCAATAAATAATAAAATTTCCTCTGAGAAAAAACTTCCCTACCTCTCTATTTTAAAATCTATAGGAGATTCTATTTTAGAAAAACATATTCTGTTTGCCTTTTCAAATTCTGATATTCAAAAAACTTTTACTATAAATGGTTTGTCTTCTTCTCTTTGGGACGGCAGAAAAATAGAT
>Ga0209542_10012125_pt1 | contig 15146 bp, 17 predicted proteins | sample RifCSPhighO2_01_FD_184028 | JGI IMG/M metagenome (GOLD analysis project Ga0209542, IMG submission 184028) | Soil microbial communities from Rifle, Colorado - Rifle CSP2_plank highO2_0.1 (SPAdes) (version 2) | ecosystem: Environmental > Terrestrial > Deep subsurface > Rock core/Sediment ...
CCGTGTTAGACGCGGTGGAAGATTAACGGATAAAAGCTACTCTAGGGATAACAGGCTAGTTCCGCCCAAGAGTTCATATCGACGGCGGAGTTCGGCACCTTAACACATCGGGGTGCCATGCGAGGAATCGCATTAAAAAAATTTGGCTTATAACGGTGGACGCCATATAATCATATATATGGTCAATACCGTGGGAAGTCTTACTGAATTTGAGCGATCTATCATTATTGGATCATTGTTAGGAGACGGGTATATGAGAATTATACCTGGCAGAGCTGACGCATTTCTGGAAATTAATCATTCCGTAAAGGCAAAAGCTTATGTTGATTATAAATACACAAGTCTCAAAAGATTGTGTGAATCAGCCCCAAAAGAACGTTCTACAAATGGTGATCGAGTTGCATATAGATTTTTTACCAAACAGTATAAGGAATTAACCGTTCTCTACAATCAATTTTATAAGAATAATAAAAAAATTATTCCAAAAGATTTGATTCTAGACCCAGTTACACTTGCTATTTGGTATATGGATGATGGCAGTAAATGCCGTGATCACGATATCTATCTCAACACGCAACAGTTTTCAATTAGTGATCAAAAAATACTTTTGTCTAAACTCCGCGCATTAAATATTGATGCTCGGCTTAATAAAGATAAAAAATATTATAGAATCAGAATATTGAAAACAAGTATTAAAACATTAATGAGAATTATTTCTCCTTATGTTGTTGATACAATGCAATACAAATTAATAATGACCCCGTAGAGACTTGTTCTTAAATGAACGGAGTGTTCCATATACGGAATGCTAACACGCCAACTCCAACATTCTGATTGATAGCAGAAAAGGAAGAAGATATAGTCCACACCATTGGTAACAATGGATTACACGACAGCGATGTCGGCTCACCTTAGCGCGGCGGCGGAGAAGCTGCCAAGCGTTTGGCTGTTCGCCAATTAAAAAGGTACGCGAGCTGGGTTCAGACCGTTGGGTAGTTATAAAGTGAAAAGTTGAAAGTTTTTAAAGTTGAATGCATTTGTATTTTACTTTATGAACTTTATAACTTTATGAACTTTTGACTACTGAACAGTTTGAACCCTCAGAGGAATTTGAACTTAAAAATTTGAACTGTTTTAATCGAAATTAACCATGAGCCGAAGAGGCTCATCACGGCGGCTTCGTGTAGCAATACATGAAGAGAAGCTAACTTATATCGGAGAAATCCTAACTATGAAAATGGTGGACAACGCCGAGGGAAGTTATATAATCAAGTTATGGATGGAGAATAAACTTATATAATAACACCCGTAGAGACTGAATGTTAGCACCCAAAATTTATTTTTTGGAATATGTCACATTCCAATCCCACAAGTAATTGTGGATGCCCCGCCATTATGGCCGGGGTAAATAGATGCGTGAGACAGGTTGGTCTCCTATCTACTGCACTCGTTGATTCTTGAAAAGATCTGCTTCTAGTAGACCCGGAAGGGTCCTTGCTACTTCCTGTAGAAATACAGGATGACAATGTGGCTAATAACGGTGGAGTCTTCATCTATGTTTCTAGTCCGATGAAAAGTAATATCGAATGGTCTTTGATTTTACGACTCGCTTGAGGACCAGAAATGTGATAAGATAATACCGTGGGAAGTCAATCTAAAATTACAAAAGAAACTGACAGAGCTTATATTGCCGGTTTTCTGGATGGAGATGGTAGTCTGATGCTTCAGCTCAAAAAGCGAAGCGATAGTAAACGAGCGATTCGTTTTATGGCTACAATTTGTTTCTATCAAGATACTAGGCACGAAAAAGCTTTGTATTGGATAAAAGAAGTTTTGGGTATCGGTTATATTTCAAAAAGAAACGATGGAATGACCGAACTGCGAATAAATGGTTATAAGCAAATAAGAGATATTCTTAAAAGTTTGTTGCCTTATATTCGATTCAAAAAACTTCAAACTCGCGCGCTTTTAAAAGCATGTGAGACATTATCCGGTACTAAGTTTAAAAAGCTAACGAAAAAACAATTGGTTAAACTTGTTGAATTCATTTTAGTTATTCAAAGTGAAAACTATGTTACTAAAAAGAAGAAAACAAAAAGCGAATTGCATAAAATTTTAGGTTTGACCCCGTAACGACTTGTTCTTGATTTGATAACCAAGACAGACTTGCATAACGCTGGAAAGTTTCTTTCAAAAGTTTTTTTAAGAAACAGGCTTATGCTTGTAATACGCCAACATCCTCCCAATGAGCAAAGGATTTATCCTGAGCTTGTCGAAGGATGAAGATATAGTCTGCACTCCTAGAAATAGGGGATATAATGTGACGAGAGGACCGAAGTGGACTGACCTCTGGTGTGTGAGCTGTCCTGCCAAGGGCAATGCTCAGTAACTATGTCGGGATTGGATAACCTCTGAAAGCATCTAAGAGGGAAGCCGGCTTTAAGATTAGGAATCGTGAGAGATGATCACGTTGATAGGCTTTAAGTGTAAGCGTAGCAATACGTGGAGCTGAGAAGTACTAATGTTTCGATTCCTGTTAAGAAATTTGGAAACCACAACTCCGACGTAAAAAGTCGGAGACCAAAATCCGCCTCACCGGCGGATGCGCCGAAGAGGCGCATTGAAAACTGAGTTTTGGGTTAGTCTGAGGTCTATGAGAATTCAGCTACCCAAAACAAGACGGGCCAGGGAGTTCAACTTCCGAATTACCTGGCTCCGTCTATGTTTGTTCCTTTTGTGTCGTGCACTCCGTACCTATTTGGGTTGAGTTGGTAATAGGTTGCATGGGCTTTGAGTCAGCCCATGTAGAGGCAGCTTTTGTCTCCGGAGTGCCATATCTTCTTGGTTTCGGTGTCTTTTAGTTTAAAACTTTAAACCCGAAACCCAAAACTCAGTTTTCAATTACGTTTTTAGAAAACCTTAAATATAATGTTCTGGTGCTTTGACGGCGGAGTCACATCTCTTCCCATTCCGAACAGAGCAATTAAGCCCGCTAGTGCCGATGATAGTCTCTTTGGCGAAAGTAGGTAGGCGCCAGAACAATGTATTTAAGGAAAATATTTGGCAAATTAATATTTACTGGTTTTTGTGGTATTATTTTATATAAAGAGAGTGAGGTGGTTTATGAGGTTTATTTTTAACCTTGTTCGTTTTCTTTTCGTTCAGGAAAATTCACAGTGTCGTGGCCGTCACGGTGTTTTCTTTGACGAAGGAGGTATTAATAACAATGAATACAAGGGAGAAAGCTGGCTGCCATTCCTTGAATGGGGGACTGTTATTGTGGTCATTGTTGGTCTTATCGTGGGTATATGTTTTCTTGTTAGAATCGCTGGGCTCGCAGTTAGGTCGTTTCGGCCAACTGCGAGCCCAGCTTTTGTTTTATTCTTTATTTTTTAATGTTACAATATCCATATGACATGGGCTTTTAAAAGACAGGCTTTTTATTTAGTTGTACTTATTTTATTTTTTGGAGTGTTTGGATTTTTGATAATTTCTCCTAAGTTAAATAAAACTCCTACTTGTTTTGACAATAAACAAAATGGCACTGAGACTGGTGTGGATTGTGGAGGATCCTGTGCCATTGCCTGTCTTGCGCAAACAGACCCTGTTTCAATCCTTTGGGCTCGTGCCTTCCGTGTTATTCCAGGACGCTATAATGCTGTTGCTTATTTTGAAAATCATAATAAAAATACCGTTATTAATAAAATAAATTATAGATTTCGTTTTGCTGATGGAAATAATGTTTATATTGGTAAGCGTGAAGGTAGTACATATATACCTGCATCAGGTAGCTTTGCTGTTTTTGAGCCGGGGATAGATATTGGAAATTCTATTCCCGTCTATACTACTTTTGAGTTTACTGATCCAGTTCCAAAGTGGACTCAAGTTTCACAAGAAAAAATCAACCAACTAAAAGTATTGGTTTCCAATATAAATCTTGTAGGTGAGGATACCAGTCCAGTACTCTCTGCCACATTAAAAAATACTTCATTATTTACTATACCTGACGTAGATGTTGTGGCTATTTTATATGACGCAAACGGTAATGCTGTATCTACTAGTCGTACTTATTTAAATCAATTAGCGCCGGAGGAGATCAAGAACATTAATTTTACTTGGCCCGAGCCCTTGCCTAATAAGGTTGTTGAAAAAGAAATAATACCTATGTATAACATTGATTTAGTTAAGTTAAAATGAAAAGCGCTTTGTCTCTCCTTAAAAAAATAGATTGGCTTTTGGTTTCTTTTATACTTCCAATAATTGTTGCAGGGCTTGTCACTATGAAAAGTTTTGCACCACTAGAGAATGCTGGTGAGTTTTTTAATAAACAGATTATTTGGATCTTAGTAGGTTTTACGGTTTTTTTTGTTTTTTCTTTTATAGATTTTCGTTTTTTAAAACGTTCCAATGTATTGGTGTTTATATTTCTTTTTAATTCTTTAATTTTATTATCACTTTTTATTTTAGGATATATTTCCAATGGCCCTAAAAGCTGGTTTGATTTCGGTTATTTTTCTTTTCAGCCCGTGGATATGATGAAGCTAGTGCTAGTACTAATTTTGGCGAAATATTTTTCTCGTCGTCATGTGGAGATTAGGGACATAAAACACATTTTTATTTCAGGTTTCTACGCATTTGTACCTTTTATTTTAGTATTACTTCAACCTGATTTTGGTTCTGCAATGATTATATTTTTTATTTGGCTGGGTATGGTGCTTGTCTCTGGAATTTCTAAAACCCATTTACTCTTGGTGTTTATTTCTAGTGTATTGATTTTCGCATCATTTTGGTTTTTAGTTTTTGCACCATACCAAAAAGATCGTATTCTTAATTTTATTCATCCACTTGCTGACATAAATGGAACGGGCTACAATGCATTTCAATCTACCATTGCAGTGGGTTCGGGACAGATTACCGGTAAGGGTCTTGGTTTTGGTACGCAATCGCGACTGAAATTTTTACCGCAACCTCAGGCTGATTTTATCTTTGCCGCATATGCTGAAGAATGGGGGTTTGTTGGTTCTCTTTTGATTCTTTTACTTTACGGACTAGTTATTTGGAGGATTCTATATTCTGCTACGTTAGGAGCATTTAATTTTGAAATACTTTTTAGTATGGGTATTGCTATTTTTTTTATGAGTCATATACTCGTGAATATTGGAATGAATTTAGGGTTAATGCCGATTACGGGTATTCCGTTGCCGTTTATGAGTTATGGCGGTTCTCATCTTTTATTTGAATTTGCAAGTTTAGGAATTTTAATGAGTATGAAAAGATATGCAAGGAGTGTACACAGAGATGACACGAAGAATGAATTTCTAGGAGCTTAACTTAAGTCTGATTTGTATGCAAATAATTGACGGAAAAAAAATAGCTAGTGAAATATTGGAAAATATAGCACAAGAAATCTCGAAATTGGATTTCGTGCCAGTTTTTTGCGATGTTTTAGTTGGGAGTCATCCTGTATCCATCCAATATGTCAATATTAAAGGTAGGAAATCAGAATCAGTCGGTATGAAGTTTCATCATGCGAATTTTTCTGAATCAATAACTACTGATGAACTTATAAAAGAAATAAAAGTTTTAAATAAAGTAGAGAATATGTGTGGAATTATCGTCCAGCTTCCATTGCCGTCACATATAGATAAGCAAGCTGTTTTTGATAACATTGATCCTAAACTTGATGTGGATTGTTTGGGTAGCGTAGCTAGTGAAAAATTTTATGGTGGAGACGCAAGCTTAGGATTTCCGACAGCCCTTTCTTGTATAGCATTATTAGACTCTATAAATTTAGATTTGGTTAAAAAAAACGTAATTGTTTTGGGGCAGGGGATGCTGGTGGGAAAGCCTGTTACTGCGCTTTTGAAATTTCGCGGCCTAAACCCGCTTATTGTTAGGAGTAAAACTGAAAATAAAGAAAAAATTATTAAAGAAGCTGATATTATAATTTCAGGTATTGGGAGGGGTAAATACATTACCGGAAATATGATAAAGTTCGGGGCAGTTTTGATAGATGCTGGAACTTCTGAATCCGAAGGTGGCATTGTGGGCGATGTGGATTTGGAATCTGTAAAAAATGTGGAAGGGTACGTTTCTCCTGTTCCTGGAGGAGTTGGGCCAATGACGGTTGCAATGCTTTTGAATAATGTGCTTAAAGTGGCGAAAACCTTTCTGCGTAGGTAGGTTTAAAATAAAAACTGGTAAAAATTAGCAATTTTGTTAATTATCCCCATTTACGCCATGGCGTAGATATATAAATATATTAATCTGTTATAATAGAATACATGGAAAATAATAATAAAAATTCTTTATTAGTTGGACTTATGTGGTTTTTAATATCATTCGGGATAATTAGCTTTTTATCTATGTGGCTTTGGGCTGATGTTCAAGTGGATGCTTGTAAGCTGATAAATAATTGTAGTGGTGGTGAAGGTATTTTACAGGGTATGTTTATTATTTTTGTTTCTTTACCAATCATTCTAATTAGCACGATTGTAACTGCCATAAGTTTTTTCATACGAAAGAAAAAGTTAATGTACATAAGTAAATCTCACCGAGCATTACTTTACACTAGTATAACTGTGATAGTCATACTAGGATTTTTAAAATCAGGTATTTTTTTAGGACTTTTTAATTATGTTCGTGATGGAGTTGAACTAATGTTTGGTATCTAAATTCTGATGGAAATAGTGATATGAACGAAGCAATTTTTTTCTTTTTTTATAACTTGGCCCACCAGTCAGAATTTTTTGATAATATCATTATTTTTTTTGCTATTTATTTTCCGTTCGTTGTAGTTTTTTTGTCCGGAATTTTTTTACTGATGCATCATGAAGTTTTTAAAGCTGAAAGTCCTTTTCAAATTTTAATGCAGAAAAAAAAGGAAATTCTTTTTGTGTTTTTTTCTGCTTTTTTTTCTTACATTGTAGCATCACTATTGAAAATTTTATTTCATACGTCAAGACCATTTCTTGATTTACCAAACGTTCTTGCTCTTTTTCCTGAAACTGGTTTTGCCTTTCCATCTGGGCATGCGGCATTTTTCTCTGCTCTTGCTGTAGCAATCTTTTTTACTCACAAAAAGGCAGGTTATGTTTTTATGTTTTTTGCTCTTCTAATAGGTCTTACGCGTATTGTGGCCGGAGTTCATTTTCCAATTGATATTTTAGGTGGGTTTCTCCTTGGTGGCATAGTTTCTTATCTGGTTGCTTATTTCGCAAAAAAGATATAATATACTGATACATTTATGCGAAAGAGGATTATATTGGCATTAATAATTTTAATTATCGGCTCTGGTGTGGCTTTTTTTGTTTTTAAAACTGAACCTAAATTCAATAAAAATTTTGATACTCAAAGTGCATTTTTTAAGAAATTTTCTTTTCGTTTAGGGTTGGATCTTTCTGGGGGCAGTCACTTGATATACAAGGCTGATGTCAGCGCTGTGCCCTCGGGTGAAATCGGGAGTTCAATGGATGCCCTTCGCGATGTCATAGAACGCAGAGTTAATCTTTTTGGAGTTTCTGAGCCGGTGGTGCAGGTACAACACAGCGGATTGATTTCCGGCAGAGAAGAGCAGTTAATAGTTGATTTACCAGGTGTGACCGATGTAAAACAGGCGATAGAAATGATTGGACAGACTCCAATTTTGGAATTTAAAATTGAGGCACCCAAAGATGCTAAACCAAAAACGATAGAAGCTACAGTTGATAAAGATGGTAAGGTTGTTATACCACCGATTGACTTAGATTCTCAATTTGTGGGAACCGAGCTTACAGGAAGATATTTAAAAAGAGCAACTTTAGAGTTTAACCCTAATACTCGTGAACCGATAGTAAGTTTACAATTTGATGATACTGGCACAAAACTTTTTGCACAAATAACAAAAGAAAATATCGGCAAGGTGGTGGCAATTTATCTTGACGGTTCTCCAGTATCTACTCCGGTCGTTCGTGAAGAAATTCCAAATGGTCAGGCTGTTATCTCCGGAAGTTTTACCCCAAATGAAGCGAAACTTTTAGTCGGCAGATTAAATTCAGGGGCTCTGCCAGTGCCTATTACCCTGCTCTCCACTCAGACTATCGGTGCGACGCTCGGAGAGTCTGCAGTTAACGCCGGAGTAAAGGCTGCTATAGTGGGATTCTTGCTGGTAGCCCTTTTCTTGATTCTTTGGTACCGTTTACCCGGACTTATTGCTGTCGTTGCGCTCTTATTTTACACTGCAATTCTTTTAGCTATTTTCAAACTCCTGCCCGTCACTTTGACGGCTGCTGGAATCGGAGGGTTTATAATTTCACTTGGGATGGCCGTCGATGCGAATGTGCTCATTTTTGAAAGAATGAAAGAAGAAATAAAAAATGGCCACAATATTCATGACGGCATTCATGCGGGATTCAAAAGAGCTTGGACATCTGTCCGAGACTCAAATACATCAAGTATAATTACTTCAATTATTTTATACTGGTTGGGTACGCCACTCATTAAAGGATTCGCTTTAACTTTTGGTCTAGGTGTTTTAGTTTCAATGTTCTCGGCGATTACTGTTTCCCGCATCTTTCTTTTCGCTCTCGGTATAGAAAAGAGTAATAAACTTACCAGATTTCTTTTTAGTTCTGGTTTCAGTAAATAATTATATGTTTATAATAAAATACAAAAAAATATTTCTCTCCCTTTCAATCATACTAATTATTGTTTCTGTTATTTTTATTTTTACTTTTGGCCTCAAGCCAGGAATTGACTTCAAAGGAGGCGCTTTGCTTGAGGTCACTTATCCTGCGGGGCGTCCGGAAATATCAATGCTAGAAAATACAATTAAGACTGAAAAAACTCTAGATATAAATCAAGCGCTTATTCAGCCAACAGGAGAATTTGGTTATCTCATTAAAACTCGTGATTTAAGCCAATCGGAACATGAAATGCTTTTTAAATCCTTATCTCTTAATGGGAAATATCCTGCAATAGAGAAGAGTTTTACCTCGATTGGTCCTGTAGTCGGGAGCGAACTTGCGCGAAAAGCCGTTGTTTCTATTATTATGGTCATATTCGCTATCATTCTTTTCATTACGTGGGCTTTTCGTAAAGTATCAAAACCGGTGCCATCGTGGAAGTACGGGATAATTACAATTGTCACGCTTCTTCACGACATTATCATTCCAACGGGAATTTTTGCCTTGGTGGCCCATTATACTGGTGCTGAGATTGATACACTTTTTGTACTCGCGTTATTAACCATTTTAGGTTTGTCTGTTCATGATAAAATTGTTGTTTTTGATAGAATCAGAGAAAATTTAAAAGATGGTGAAAAGAAAGATTTTTCTGAGACTGTCGGTAGAAGCACTAGTCAGACTATTGTCCGTTCAATTAATATTACTCTTACCATTATTTTTGTGCTTGTGCCTCTTTATTTATTCGGGCCGGAACCAACCAAGAATTTTGCCCTTATTTTAACCATTGGTCTTTTCTTTGGAATTTATTCTTCGCTTTTCTTTGCCTCGCCATTGTTGGTATTAGTAGAAGAGTGGCAGAATAAAAAGTAGACTTGCTTTCTTATTTTTTGTGGTATAATTAAAGTATGATATATATCGCAATAATAATAGTTATAGCTTTGTGGGCGGTTTTTATTTATAACGGTTTTATTACTCTTCGCAACCGCGCAGTAGAAGCTTGGGCGGATATTGAGGTGCAGTTAAAAAGAAGATATGATTTGATTCCGAACCTAGTGAATTCAGTGAAGGGATATGCTACGCATGAAAGTTCAGCTTTTGAAAATGTGACCAAGGCGCGAAGCATGGCCATGGGTGCTCAAGGTCCGACTGAGGAACATGCAAAAGCAGAAAATATACTTACTAATGCTTTGAAATCAGTTTTTGCTATAGCTGAAGCGTATCCAGATTTGAAAGCGAATCAGAATTTCTTAGCTTTGCAAAATGAACTTTCTGACACAGAAAATAAAATTCAAGCAGCTCGCAGGTTTTATAATGGAAATGTGCGCGATTTGAATATAAAAATTGAATCTTTCCCTTCAAATATTATCGCAAGTGTATTTAAATTTTCTAAAAAAGAGTTCTTTGATCTTGCCGACAATGATGTTGCGCAGAATCCTGTTGAAGTAAAGTTTTAAATGTCTACTTTATATACCGAACAATCTAAAAATGTAACAAAAACATGGTTGTTGATGGCAATGTTTTTTGCCGTTGTAATTCTTTTTGGTTGGTTCTTTAGTTTTTATTATAATGATCCGAATATTTTATATTTTTTTGTTATATTCAGCGTTTTAATGAACTTTTTTTCATACTGGTTTTCGGACAAAATTGTTCTGAAACTTGCAGGCGCAAAGGAGGCCTCAAGAGAAGAATACTTTGATTTGTATACAAGCGTGGAAAATCTATCTATTACCGCTGGGTTGCCTATGCCGAAGGTATATGTAGTAAATGATAATACACCAAATGCTTTTGCGACTGGACGAAATAAAGATCACGCTGTCGTTTGTGCGACGACTGGGCTCCTTGCAATTCTAGATAAAACAGAATTAGAAGGCGTCATAGCGCATGAATTATCACATGTCGGGAACAAAGACATGCTTCTTTCGACGGTGGTAGTAGTTCTGGTGGGTTTTGTTACTATTATTGCGGATGTTTTTAGACGTAATTTATTTTTTGGCAATTTGGGCAGGAGCAGAGATAACAATAAAGGGGGAGGGATACTTTTGTTGATTGGGATTATTCTTTCAATTTTGGCGCCAATCTTCGCAATACTCATTCAACTTGCTATTTCTCGCAAACGAGAGTTTTTAGCAGATGCATCTGGAGCATTACTTACTCGCTATCCGGAAGGATTAGCGAACGCACTTCGTAAAATATCAAAATACAATCAACCTATGGTTCGTCAATCAAGCGCCATAGCGCATCTATATATAGCTGACCCGAAAGGTTTGCAAATTGGTAAAAAAATAGGCGGGTTTTTTGCAACTCATCCGCCAGTAGAAGAGAGAATAAAAGCTTTGATTGGTAAGTAAAATTATTAAATATGAATAAAAATTATTTTGAATATGAAAATAAAGCGGTAAAAGCTAATACAAAATTCAAACATGTTATGGCAATAGCTCTTGATCTAAGGACTCAATACAATGAAGGGGTAATTAGATGCATCACAAGCAGAGAAGGAGATGTGACTGTGAGAGGATATGTTGATAAAAGTGAACTTCATAAAATTAAACGTAATTCATTGGAGGGTTTTGAAATAGGTGAAAAATTAAATATAAAAAATGAAATAAAAATAATTAATCAACTCTTAGAAGAAAATTTAGAATTTGTTGGTCTTGAAGATCCTGATATTTGGATTGATGAGAAGAATGATTTACTTCATTTATATTTTACATTACCACTTATTAATAAAAATGAAGATGATAAAAATAAAATACACCTAGGTCATGCGGTGGGCAAAAACTTAGATAGTTTAGAAATGACCATGCCAGTATTGGAAGCGGATGAAATTGGTGGCGCGAAAGAGTTGTCTATTGCTCCGATTAATAAAAAAGGATTTCGATATAATCTTGTTGAGTCAAGTAAAAAGGAAAAAGATTTTACTTATTCAGTCGTCAGATTAGTTATAGCTGGGGATATGGGGAAGTCATGGAAATTTGGGAAAATAGTATTTCATCCCAAAGAACACAATATTCCTTGGATTGGCGGTCATGCTTCTCCAGGACCTCTTTTTCCAAAAAATTTTGTTGATATTGGTGAGGGAAAGTTATTAGGTATTTTAAATGGTCGTGAAGCCAATCAAATTATTAGTGGGGAAACAAAGTATGGTATGTTTTCAATAGGATTATTTATTTTTGATTATGAAAATGGAAAAATTGACTGGGTTTCTCCAAAGCCATTAATTCAAGATAGTGAAGCAACAACAATTACATTTGCCAGTCAATTTACAGAAACAAAACAAGGTGAAGGAATATTGTATGCTCATGTAGATGATTCATTTGTTAGAACTTATACCCTTGAGGCTGATAAAATAAAGTCTTTATTGCCGTACTAAAACTTTTCTTATTTAATAATTAACGTTTTTTAGTTTAATATTTTATCATTTACATCTACGCTATAGCGTAGATTAACGAAAAGAGGTATAATGGAAATATGGCAAAAAAATTTTATTATAAAGGTGTATCTGTGAATCTTTTCGGCTTGCCCAATTTTAATGATTCTAAAAAGCAAAAAAATATTAAGAAACGTCAATATCTTCCGTCTTTTACTATTGATTTTAAAAAAGACGCACCAAAAAACTTACTTCTCATATATGATATTTCAGAAGACAGAAAGAAGGAAAGAGATTGGTTTCGTCGTCAACTAAAGAACTTTGATTTTATTATGATTCAAAAAAGTGTCTGGGTTGGACCTTCGCCCTTACCGACAGAATTTCTTGCTTATTTGAAAAGAATTGGCTTACAAAAAGAATTTAAGACATTCAAACTAGCCAAGTCCTATACTAACTAATCTACGCTATAGCGTAGATTTAATAAGTAGCAGTACACTTTTATTTTTGTATTCGTTAATGTATACTGTTACTACATGGACATTAAAGATGTTGAAGATCTTGCAAGACTGGCAAGAATTGAGCTGGGAGAGGATGAAAAAAAAGACATACTTTCGGATATGAAAGGCATTTTGGAGTATGTAAGAACTATTGAGTCTATGGAAGTAAAAGATGCGCAACCTGAATATAGTGCTTATAATGTTTGGCGAGAGGACAAAAATGAATTACGTGAATTTTCAAAAGAATTAGTTACAAAACAATTTCCAGATGAAAAGGATGAATTTTTAAAAGTAAAAAAGATTTTATGATTGATTTAACTACGCTTACAATAGCGACTGCGCGAAAGAAACTTGATAACAAAGAATTTTCAGCATTTGCTTTGGCACAGACTTATTTGAGAGAGATCAAAAAGAAAAACGGAGAATTAAATGCTTATCTGGAAGTATATGATGATGTGTTAGAGCAAGCAGAAGTTGCTGATGATCGGATTGCAAAAGGGGAGTCGCATTCTCTTCTTGGTATTCCTATAGCTATCAAAGATAATATTTTAATAAAAGGGAGACACGCGACTTCTGCATCAAAGATACTGGAAAATTATATTGCTTCTTATGACGCTACAGTTATAGAAAAATTAAAAAAGGAAGGGGCGGTTTTTCTTGGCAGAACGAATATAGATGAATTTGCTTTAGGGGGGTCAACAGAAAATTCTGCTTTTGGAGTAACAAAAAATCCTTACGATACTTCACGTGTATCTGGTGGGACTTCCGGCGGTTCAGCTGTTGCTGTCTCTGCCAATATGGCGCTTGCTGCTCTTGGATCAGATACCGGGGGATCAATTCGCCAGCCATCTGCGTTTTGTGGGGTTGTTGGGTTTAAGCCTACCTATGGGTCAGTATCCCGCTCGGGTTTAATGGCTGCGACGTCTTCTTTTGACGTTATTGGTCCGATTACAAAGACAGTGGAAGATGCAGAGATAATATTTGGTGTAATTCATGGGAATGATGTTTTAGATAGTACGACATTGCCGTTCTCCCCAAGGACGGTCCTTAAGAAGTCTCCCAAAGGATCGTCCTTTTTCCGAATTGGCGTGCCTTGGAGTTTAGTTAATCAAGACGGAATTGATTCGGAAGTCAAAGAAAATTTTAAAAAATCAGTAAAAAATCTTGAGGGCTTAGGATATAAAATAAAAGATATCAGTTTGCCAAATTGTCTCCCTTTATATTATATTATTAATTTTGCTGAAGTTTCAACGAATCTAGCGCGCTATGATGGAGTAAAATACGGATTACATGTTGATGGTAAAAATTTACTTGAAGATTATTTATTAACCCGGGGTGTTGGTTTTGGCAGGGAAGCTAGAAGAAGAATTCTTTTAGGTACTTATGTTCTTTCTGCTGGTTATTATGATGCTTATTATGGTAAGGCTCAAACTACTCGAGCATCTTTAAAAAAAGAGTTTACGAAAGTTTTTTCTCTCGTTGATTTAATTCTAACACCAACGACCCCTCATCCTGCATGGAAAATTGGTGAAAAGAATGATCCACTTTCTGTGTATCTAGAAGACGTTTTCACAGTTACGGCAAATATTGTTGGTATTCCGGCCTTATCTTTACCGTCGGGTGAGGCAAGTGGAAAATTGCCATTGGGTATTCAATTTATGACATCACATGGAAGGGAGGATTTGCTTTTTAAAATAGGCAAAGAATTCGAGGCTATTTCTAAGGACGGTCCTTAAGAGAGTTTTCCCAAGGACCGTCCTTTTTTATGATATAATTTATAAATATGAATCAAAATAGTATTCTCGGAGATTCAGTTCTTGGATCGAAATGGTTTAATCCTGATTATCTATTTAATCAAGGTGTCTCTTTTTTTCACAATCTTTCCAATTCCAACATTGATAATAGTGCTCAAATATTATCTCTTTATCATACTATTCTGTTTTTTCTTACCCTGTTTTTTCTTACCGTTATTTCTTATACCTCGGTTAGAGTATTTGAAATTAGAAGCAAAGAACGTAAACACCTTAAGCACGAAATTGCCGAATATGCACACAAACAGAAAGAGCGTGAGAAAAAATTACAGGATGGAGAAGGCGGGTCTAAAAATGAAAGGTGGATAAAAACTCTTAATTATCTTTTTTCGCAACACGGTAGTGATTGGAAGTTGGCAGTCATCGAAGCTGATGCTATGCTTGAATCCCTGATGGATCAACTTGGTTTTAAGGGAAATAGTTTAGGTGACAAGTTAAAGAGCGCTGCGGAGCCTGCCCGCGCAGGCGGAGATAATTTTCGTCATCTCTCCTCTGCTTGGGAAGTGCATACTATTAGGAATAGGATAGCTCATGAAGGGGATTCGTTTACTCTTTCACAACATGAAGCAAAGAGAGTAATAGCCATCTACGAACAGATTTTTCGCGAATTTGGGTATATATAAGCGTTTTTTAGTTTACTTTTTAAGTTATTTGATGTAGAATGAAAAAGCCTGAAATATAGCGGGATAGAGAAGAGGCATCTCGTAAGGCTCATAACCTTAAGACGGCCGTTCGATTCGGCCTCCCGCAACAAGTCGGCAGGTGACATGCCCGTATGTCTATTTGTCGAATATTATGTATAATATGT
>Ga0209542_10012126_pt1 | contig 15143 bp, 16 predicted proteins | sample RifCSPhighO2_01_FD_184028 | JGI IMG/M metagenome (GOLD analysis project Ga0209542, IMG submission 184028) | Soil microbial communities from Rifle, Colorado - Rifle CSP2_plank highO2_0.1 (SPAdes) (version 2) | ecosystem: Environmental > Terrestrial > Deep subsurface > Rock core/Sediment ...
ATATTCTGCCCTTCTGGTCTATATATGGCATGTCGTTCATGTGTTTGATTATCTTAGGGACGAGTGTTTCGTATTCTTCCTTGGTGTATTGTTTGTTCAGGATGCAGTAGGATTTGGAGCGGAGGCCGATGCAGGCGAAGAGGTTACTGGAGCCGTGGCAAGCATAAGTGTATTGAACTTCGTGGCAAGTATGTGTAAACGCTGTAATTTTATATCTCGAAGCATTTATGCCAGAATCAATTCCCTCATATAAAAGTTCGGCATTACCGCCAAAGCCGTAACCATCGTATGAATCTTTCAAAGTTACGGCATGTGAAGCAAATTTCGAATCTTCAACGTTTCCGTACACATCGAAACAATAAAAACAGTTTTTGGAATTCATAACCATATCCCCAACTACATTTGTCGATTTAATAATAGAAGCAAACCGGTGAGGATATTTTAAAACAAATTCGCCAAACTTTTTCTTAAAATCTGACAAATTTTTATGACTCCCGAAATCCAACTTTTCCAACTCCGATTTATATTCTTCTTTGGAATACGGCTTGTTAAAAATATGGTGCGATTTACTTCTTTGATTTATGCAAGCTAGCGAATTATTTGTATTCTTGCATGACTTTAGAAATAAAGACTCCATACTGTCATCAGTGTTATAGGAAAAGAAAAGTTTATAAACTTTGGCGCATAAAACATCTTCATAACATTGTTCTCCATCGGTAAGTGTGTAACTATCAAGCGAATCTTTTGCATTAAAAACTCCTTGAGAATACGCAACATTTTCCGCACCAAAAGATGCATACGATAAATAGCAATTTTTCATATCCGCATTATGATTCCCATATTCGCTATTTATCACATTTGAATTCGCAAGATTTGGCAATGGCGCTGATTCTAGCAATTCGCGAAATTGAATGAAGAAAGGCTTAGAAAAATCATACTCTTTCCCAGACGCCAGAGAATCCCACTTATCCGACCACCAATAATCGTGTTCGTAAACATTTATTGGTTTATCGGGAGCGAACATACTAATTATGTCTTTGCCAGTTGCTTGGCTTTTCCTATGATAAAGCACTCTTTCATTCCTCCAAGTCATCCTCCTCACCATTCTGCACTCCGGACACCACGTCGGCGGGGGGACGGAGATTTTATCGTAAAACTTAAAATCCTCCGGTTCGATCCAGAATTCTTTTTTGCAGTTTTGGCATTGTTTAGTTTCGCGGTTCATGATAGTTTCTCTATCTTAACCCCCAAAAGCCTTATTTTCCATTTTCGCGGATTTTCGCGGCTGTCTAAAAACGGCAAGAAGAGCTTCATCGCTTCCCCTTCCAATATTTTTTTGCTTGAGGCCAGCTTCGTTAAAGTATGCGCCCGAGTCTTCGTCTCGAAATTCTCAAAACGGATTTTTAAAGATGCGGTTTTAAATGTTTTATGTTCCGACGCATCAAAGCGACTATAAACTCGCGCCGAAAGGTCTTTTAGGATTTGCAATAGCAAAATAGGATCGCGGGTATCTTTCTCGAAAGTATTTTCCTCGCTGATGGATTTTGCTTCGCGCTCTTCAATCAAAGGCGAGTTATCCCTTCCGCGAATTTTATCGTAGAAATGCGGGAGTTCACCTGCGGAAAGTTTTTTCAAATCAAAAACTGTCTTCATCCCTTTTCGCGAGAATATCGCTTCTGTTTTTGGCCCGATGCCTGGGATTTTCCTGATAGCCATCGGCTCCAGAAATTTCTCGGCGTCTTTTTCTTCGACAACCGTAAACCCATCCGGCTTCTTGAAATCAGACGCGATCTTCGCAATCAGCTTATTCGGCCCGATTCCGATAGAGCACGTTAACTTTTCTTTATCCCAGACTTCTTTTTTTATTTTCTTGGCAGTTCTTATCGCCTCCTCCCAAATACCGAAGTCGGACTTCGGAGAGCCCTGAAGTCCGACTTCGGTATTTCCAGACAAGTCAAAATACGCTTCGTCCACGCTTGCCTCCTCGACCAAATCCGAATGTCTTCTCAAAATTTCCATTATTTTCCCGGAGACTTCTTCGTATTTCCTAAAATTGCCGGCAAGAAAAAAACATTCTGGCTTTCCTTTTTCTCTAGACTCTTTGCATAGTCTCCAAGCTATGGATATCGGCAAAGCAGAATGGACGCCGTATTCTCGCGCCTTGTAATTGGCTGTTGAAACGACGCCCCGCCCCGCCCCATCTTTCGGATCCGCGCCGACAATAACCGGCTTTCCCCGGAGCCATTCATGGTCTCTTTCCTCAACTGCCGCGAAAAACGCGTCCATATCCAAATGCCCGATGATGCGCATTAAAGAATTATAAACTAAGCGGTCTTACGGTTATATGTCCATTTGATAAATTCCATCAAAAACACTTTGAAAATTCCGAGGGCGAAAATAGCAGCAAGCATGGGAAGGTGAAGCGGAGTCGTTTTCAAAATGAGATTCAACGATGGCATATATACGGCGAGAATCATCATAAGAAAACCTATGCCGACAGCAAAAAGAAGAAAATAATTATCTAAAAGGCTTGCTTTATAAATCGGCTTATCTAAAGTTTTGATCGAGAAAATATAAAATAAGGAAGATGTTCCCAAGGCAGCAAAAATAATTGTGCGCGTATATTCGATCGAAAAAGTTGTTTTCTCTAAAATGAAATAAAAAATCGAAAGAAGAATCAAGTCCGTCACCACGGCAAAACTGAACGAAAGCATCTTGGCTTTTTTATCGAGAATCGGATCGCTTCTTTTAATCGGCTTTCTTTGCATTATTCCATCCTCGCTTTTCTCAAACGCGAGCGCGAAATTTGGAAGACCATCCTGAACCAAATTTGTCCATAGAATCTGCACGGCGGTCATCGGCAAAGGAACTCTCAAAATCAAAGATCCCAAAACTAGAGTAATCTCAGTAAAACTCGATGCCAGAAGATAAATTACCACCTTTTTAATGTTATCAAAAGCGGTTCTTCCGTATCTTATCGCCTGCGCGATTGTGCTTAGTCCGTCGTCCACCAAAACCAGATCGGAAGCTTCTTTCGTAACATCGGTTCCGGAATTAAGCGCGATGCCGATATCCGCGTACTTCAAAGCTGGAGCGTCATTGATGCCGTCGCCCGTTACCGCAACGGCTTCCCCCCTGTCTTTCCAAGCTTTTGTTATCTGCATTTTATGCTTGGGGTCCACGCGGGCGAAAATTTCCACATTGAGAATTTTCTGCTTCAATTCTTCGTCCGAAATATTTTCCAACTCCCTGCCCTCTATAATGTTTTTCGTGCTGAATCCGAGTTCTTCGCCGACGGTCAAAGCCGTAAGCTTATGATCTCCAGTAAGCATAATGATTTTTATTCCCGCGGAGCGAACTTCTTTAACGGTCTGGCGGACATCAGAACGTATCGGGTCGCGAATAACGGCAAGTCCTAAAAAAGTGATATTCTTAATCATTTTTAACAATTCGACTTCGCTTTTTTTCTCCATTTCTTCCCGCCTGATCGGAAAAGTTTCCTCCGCGGCCCCGATCACGCGAAATCCTTTTCTGGCCAGATTTTCAATATCAGAAAGCATCTCTTCTTTTCCTGGAAAATCGCGAGAAAGCTCTAGAAGCTTTTCCGGAGCTCCTGATATGAAAACCTGCGTTGTCTCGCCATGCTGATCGCGCGACGAATGAAAGGAAGCCATTATTTTGGCAACTGAATCAAAAGGCAAAAAATTTATTCTGGGAAAAGCTTCTAGGATTTTTTTCAAATCAAGGCCTTTTTCGAAAAATGCTTCAAGTTTTGCTTTATCCGTTGCTTCTCCTTTTACGCATGCCTTTCCATTGTTATTTTCAATGATCGCTTCGTTCGCGAGCGCGATCGCGACCAACACGGAATTATCGTCCTTAGAAATTATTTTCTCAAGTTTCATTTTTCCTTCCGTCAGCGTTCCAGTCTTATCTATCAAAAGAATGGAAACCGAACCCAAAGTTTCGGCTGCGAGAAGCCGTTTGATCAGTCCGTTGTTTTTAAAAATATTTTTACTCGCGACCGCCAGAACAACCGCTATAGCCGCGGGAAGCCCCTCCGGTATTGCCGCGACAGCAACCGCGACGGCAGTAACAAATATTTGATAGAAATTAAATTTTTCAAGAATGCCGACAGCTACGATTATCACGGAAGCCGCGACAACAAGCACGCTTAAGAATTTGCCGAGCTTAGCCATCCGCTCCTGTAAAGGCGTCATTTCTTCGTCCGACTCTTCCGTCAGCGTAGCAATTTGCCCGATCTCCGTTTGTCTTCCAGTTTTAACGACAACCGCATCCCCCTCGCCTCGCTCAACCGCGCTTCCCATAAAAACCATATTTTTTCTATCCCCCACGACTTTCTCGCCCTCAATTTTTTCAATCTCCTTTTTTACCGGAGCAGATTCTCCGGTCAGCAAAGCTTCGTTTGCAAATAAATCTTTAGCCCTAAACAGCCTCGCGTCAGCGGGGACCTTCATGCCGTTTTTGAGAAAAATTACATCTCCTTGAACTAATTCAGCCGCTTCGACTTCTTTTATATTCCCTCCTCTTTTTACATACGCCATCACCTTAACTTTCTCCGCGAGGCGTTTTAAAATTTGACTCGAAGAATATTCCTGATAAAAACCGATGCCGACATTAAGAATAACGGACGCGACAATAATTATTGTATCGAGCTTCTCTCCGGCAAAAAACGCGAGAACGGCGGCGATCAATAAAATATAAACCAGCGGGCTTTGGACCTGCCCCCAAAGAAAAGCCAGAGCTTTAAATCCAGTCTCTTTCGGAAGCTCGTTCGGCCCGTATTCCAGAAGTTTCTTTTTGTATTCCGCTCTCGAAAGCCCGTCTCTATTGCTTCCGGTCGCCTTAAATACATTCTCAACCGAAAGCTGATAAAAATCCGCCATAGTATGCTATATCTTTATATTATAATCGCGGCTACTACGAAATATATTAATAGGGCCAGGATATCTTGGGCTATCGTTGTAAAAGGTCCGGCGCCAATCGCCGGATCTTTGCCGAAGCGCCTTAAGACGAGCGGAACCAGCGTTGCGATGACAACGGACAAGGTTGAGGCGATCAAGATTGAAAAGCCGACTATTAAAGAAACTTCGAAATCATTAAAAACAAACATTGAATATCCAAAAAGGAGAATTCCCAACGCGGAACCGAGAAGGAATCCGACCAATATTTCTTTTATCAAATATTTTCCGAGATCTATTTTCTCAATCACGAGCGCGCGGATAAACAAAGTTTCCGTCTGCGTCCCGACGGCGTCAGACATATAAACAATAACGGGTATAAAAAAAGCAAGGGCCAATTTTTCCAAAAGCGCCCCTTCAAAAAAACGGACAATAAGCGTCGCGATCATCCCCCCAACCAGTCCGACGAGAAGCCACGGAAGGCGGACTTTTACCAGCCTTGTCGCGCTAAATTTGACGATATCCGTAATCGGCTCGCGAGCCAGATGCCCGAGCGCCTTATGATGATGGACTTGTTTTTCCTCAATCACGAACTTCAGCAAAACTCGCAAACCGCGGCTGCCTTTTTCTTATGCTCGCCTTTGGAAGGATCGCCGCAGCAATCTTTGCAGCAGAAAGTCGAACCCTCAAGGACGAAAGATCCTTCGGATCTCTCTTTTTTCTTGCCGCATTTTGCGCAAGTATAAGCCTTACTTGAACCTGATTCTTGTTTTTCCATAAACAAATTATAACAAATTACTCAAGATTACTCTACTTTTATGATTTTCCCTTCAAGCCCATATATCTTTCCGGCGCGCATCGCAAACAGCAAAAGCAAAACTAAGGCGTAGACGACATGATCATCAACTATATAAGAATTCGCTCCTATTTTCGGAAATTGGAGAACCGCGAAATAATAAAGGGCCATCATAAGGACGCCCGAAAGAGAACTGTATCGGACCAACACACCGACAATTAAGGAAATGCCGATCAGGATCTGCCCGTATTCGTTTAAGAGATTCGTGACTGGAAGAATTTCCGGGCTCGCGAGCCAATGGTATAGCTCCGGAAATGTTTTCGCCGAATTTAGATAGCCGGCGGCCGACCAGTTGGGGTTTTTAAATTTTGAAATTCCCGCGTAAAGGAAAATCCATCCCATCGAGATCCGAAGAAGAAACACTGATAATTTTTGAGATTTGGTCATAAATTAAAAAACCGGGTTTAACGAATAAATCATATAAAATCCAAGCGCGAGAAGAGCAAGGCCGATGCCCAAACGCATAAGCCCGCGATGTTCTTTTCTCCATTTCTCCATCCTTTCGGACGAAGTGCCAAAATACGCCGCACCGATAATGAATAAAAGCGGAAAGATAAATACCAGATTATATAAGAGTAAGAGAGGAACAGCGGCGGAATAGGCCCCTTTGGACAATAATCCTAGAATCGCAAGATAAGGCGCCCCGGTGCACGGCAATTCCACAAGAACGACAAATACTCCGAGGAGCGCCGTGGTCAAAAACAACAAGGCTGGGTGGCGACCTTCCATCTTGGCAATCCAGTTTGTGTAAGCTTTGATGCGCGTAGCACCCCCCGGAATCATCTGCAAAGAAAATCCCTTGCCGTACCAGAAATAATCTTTTATCTCAAATAAGCCCGCTATTATCGCGATAAGCGCCGCAATCCAATAAAAAGCGGAGGCAATTCCTGTCGATAAGGCAAATTTTAAAATTCCGAGTCCCAAAAGAAGATAGGTTATATAGACGATTGAAGCATAAAGGAGGCCGCCGAGAAGCATTTTGCTCGAGCTCTTGAAAATTTTCGTCATGAAAGCAATAAGGAAAATAAGTACGCCGAAGACGCACGGGTTGATACTATCAATCAACGCGGCGGAAATTATTATTCCTAAAGTTAATTCTTGTCCGAACATTTTACTCTGCCGCGCAATTCGCGAAAGCTGATAAATCCTTAATCTGCTGAAGACCTTCGATCCGCTTAATCTCCGTTCCTCCAGATTCCATGAGAAATGTCGGGGTTTTGGTTATTTTCTTGCTCAAACATAATTCCGGCCGGGGATTTTCTCCGTCTGGATGGCACTCGATAGAATTCAGCTTTTTAGACGCTTCTCCAAAAATCATTTCCTGCCTTCTGCAAGTGCTGCATCTCACTGATTTATAATAGACGATTCCTTTTGAATTTAGGCATTGCATAAAATTTGAATAATCTTTTTTGACTACCGTTCCTGTCTGGGCGAAATAAGTTACCCCAGCTGCAACCAAACCCGCTATCAGCACCGGGGCGCCCATTCGGAAAGCCGTCTTCGAATCCAAGCCGGAAGCCCAAAGCGAGGCGCCTATAATTATAAGCATCAAAACTTTTGAAGTTTCGCATAAAATGCAGATGGAATTAATAAAAAGAATTTCGGTCAAAGAAAGGTACAAAGACGGGACGAGCGCGAAAAGAGTGATTATAAATAACGTCTGGAACGCTTTATCCTTCCTTTTTAGAATCAAAAACAAAACGGCGGCGAAATATAAAAGCCCCAAGACAGACACGGGGATGCCGAAAATCTCCGAATAAATGCTGGTCGTTACAACGTCGCAGGAAACTTCTTGGGAAATATCGCAAAAAGATTTTGATTGGGAATAATGTATATAAGTCAGATATGACATTATCCCAATGCCCGTGATCGCGCATAAAACGATCATCCAAAATGCGGATTTTTTCATTAGTATCATTATACGCTAGGCCGACTCACTCATCCAGTGGATAGTTGATTTTATCGGCGTTCTACTGTATTATTAGGCGTAGCAAATATAAATGCCTAATACCTCGAAACAAACTTCGTTTTCCGGCCTGGGTATTGCTCCCAGGCTTCTTGATATTTTAGCTCGCCATAAATTCGATACGCCAACCCCAATCCAAGCCAAAGCAATACCGATAGCGCTTGATGGAAAAGATCTTATCGGCATAGCCCAGACTGGGACTGGGAAAACTCTCGCCTTCGGTATCCCAATGATCCAATCGATAGCGCAGGCTAAAGGCGCTGGACTGATAGTCCTGCCGACTCGCGAACTCGCGCATCAAGTAGATGAGGCCTTGCATAAAATCGGGCGCGAGCTCGGGCTGCGAACAGCGCTCTTGATTGGGGGAGCCTCTTTCAATGAACAAATGCGCGCGATATCTAAAAAACCGCATATTATCATCGGAACCCCAGGCCGCATTAATGACCACCTTGAGCGCAAAACCATTTCACTTGAGAAAGTTTCAATCGTTGTGCTAGACGAAGCCGATCGTATGCTTGATATGGGTTTTCTTCCGCAAATCCGCCGCATAATTTCGCGCGTCCCCAAAGCGCGACAAACTATGCTTTTCTCCGCAACTATGCCGGACGATATTGTTCGGATAGCAACTGAACATATGAAGCTCCCTTTCCGAGTTGAGATTGCGCGTCCCGGAACAGCCCCAGAGAAAGTTGATCAAGAGCTCTTCGTCGTAGATCGTGAAGACAAGATTCATCTATTAAAAAAAATTCTTGAAGAATACCGCGGCTCGATTTTAATTTTCATCCGCACCAAACACGGCGCAAGAAAGATTTGCAAGCAAATTAGGGATATTGGGCATTCTGTCGCAGAAATTCATTCCGACCGAACGCTCGCCCAGCGCCGAGCCGCCCTTGAAGGATTTAAGACGGGGGGATACAGGATATTGGTCGCGACGGATATCGCCTCGCGCGGAATCGACGTCAAAGGAATTGAGCTCGTGCTTAATTACGATATCCCGGAGAACCCAGAAGATTATGTCCACCGAATCGGACGGACCGGGCGCGCTGGCGCGCCCGGCCGCGCTATTTCATTCGTCACGCCGGATCAAAAAAGAGCCGTTCGCGACATAGAGCGTCTTCTGCAAACTTTCATCATGATCTCAAAAATGCCGGACCTTCCCGGCCGTCCTAGGCGCGATATCAAATCATCGTCTGAACCGGCAAGGCCGCATTCTAGATTTCACCAGCGGCGCCAAACATACTTCCGACGGCGAAATTAATATTTCAGCCATTCAAGCCGTTTAAAAATACCGCTCTGTCGCGCTTGAACGTGAGTTCTGACAAATGAAAAATCGTATACGTTATAAAAAAGGCAGATAAAACGTCTATTGAATAATGCAGGTGCCCAAGAAGAACTACGGCGCCAAAAACCATCGACGCTAACAGAAAGAAAAATCTAAGAGCTTTCTGGTTCCAAAATGCAAGCGCCATTAAATATGGCAGGCCGGTGTGCGCGGAGAAAAATAGGTCAGCGCCTGAAGTAAATTTATTTATCAAACTCTCTGGGTTTATTAAAATCTGATCTGGAAACGGCCCTATATGCGTCACGCTTATAAAAATGGAACGTATAAAGACGAAGAGCGCGATGCTTTTGAGAATAAAGGGAATGCGATTCGGCTTCAATAAGCATAGGATGGTGACGAAAATCCAAAATATAAAAGAGCCGTAAATAAATATGCCGTCTACGTCCATTGTTTGAGTATTGCTCAATATTAAATCCGTCACGGAATTCGACGCGCGCTCAACGGCGTAAAGGCCGGCATAAAAATTCATAACTATGCTTAAGATAAGCAGAAGAATGCCAACAAACACCGAGATAAGGAATCTTTTATTTTTCAGATGCGCTTTATATTCAGCCCAGCTTTGCATAAATATCCATTACTTTTTTAGATAGCGCCTCGATGCTTTTATTCTCGGCCAAAATCTTGGCGCCATGACCGAGTTTCAAGCGCATGTTTTTATCTTCCAGAAGCATTTCTATATATCTCTTAAATTCTTCATTGCTTTTCGCCTTGAGGCAATTTTCGCCGTGTTCAAGCCAGCCCTTGTATGCAAGAATGTCTCGAACTACGATCGGAAGCCCGATAGCCGCCGCTTCCAATATCACCATTCCTTCGTTTTCTTCATACGAAGGGAAGATGAATATATCGAGGGCGTTTAACGCCGCCGTCACGTCGCTAACAAACCCAGAAAATAAGACATTCGGCGGTAATTCTTTCGGCGGAGGCTTTACCAATAAACCGCTGTATATTTTCCCGAACCAGAAGAATTTATTTCTTGGGAATTCTTTCGCGAGATATACAAACGTATCAGTTCCTTTTCGCGGCAGTACAAGCCCGACGGTTCCTACGGCTAATCCTTCAATTCCGTATTGCCTTCGCATAAAATTTCTTTTTTCTTCCGATGCATGATAAAGATTTGTATCGACGCCGTTTGAAAGCACGACCAATTTCTCTGTAGGAAGCCCGTATGCCAAAAGAAGCGTTTTTGTGTACTCGCTTGGACAAAAGATAATGTCCCCCTTGCCGTAAGCGTAAGTGAGATATTTTTTAAAAACCGGGGCGACGAGCGGCATAAAACGGAAAACCTGCATGGCATCCTCCACCGTCACATGCGCCCAAATAATTATTTTTTTCCCATGCTTCCGCGCCAGGCGCATTAAATATAATGACTTTATCCAAGGTGTATTTATCTGCAAAATGTCGCAGTCGCTCGTCCATTTTTCGGTATAGGGTATTTTAAGAAAGTTAAGAGCCAGAATCTGGTTTCTGTAAGAAGAAAGGAGGCCGGTTCCTATTTTTTTAAAAAGAATCCCGCCTAGAAAATGGTAAAACTCAAGATATAAGCAAATTTTCATAATTATTTTCGTGAATACGCGCGATATTTTGTCTTGAATATTTGTCGGACAATTCGCGTGAAGTCGACGAATATTTTCCTAACAGCCGCCGGTCGCGAAAAAGTTCCAAGACTTTGTCCGCCATTTCCTCCGGCCTATCCGGAGGAACCAAAAATCCCGAGCGCCCGTCTTCCACTATTTCAGGGAGTCCCAAAGCAGATGCCGCGACGACCGGAAGTCCGCTTGCCATCGCCTCAATTATAGAAAGAGGAAAGTTTTCGCTCTTGCTCGCGGTTACAAAAACATCGCTTGCTTGAAGCGCAAGGGCGAGTTCGCGCCCGTATAAAAATCCCATAAAGCGCACTTTGTTTTCGATGCCGAGATGCTTTGCGAGAATCTCAAGCTTTTCTCGTTCCGGGCCTCCGCCTATTATAACAAAAGTGGCTTCTCGCGACTTTTCGGCGATTATGGGCATGGCGCGCATAATCACATCAATGCTTTTTTCATAGCTTACGCGGCCCATATACACTAAAACGTTTTTTGAAAAGCCAAACTGCTTTTTTAATTTTTCTTTCTCTTTTTCGTCCACGGCTGGCTTGAAAAAATCCGTATCAATGTGATTCGGAACGATAATTAACGGACGGGCGACGCCAAACGATTCCAGGGTTCGAGCGAGCGAATGAGTCGGGCTTACTACAAGGTCGCACCGATTATAATATACAGCGACATATTTAGAAGAGAATTTTTTCGCCCATTCGTAATCCGCATGAATATGCCTTAGATAGTGATTGAAAAAAGTATGGTGGGTTCCAACAAGCGGGACGCCAAGGATTTTTTTGGCTAAGACCGCTTCCCATCCGAGAGCAAAAGGCGTATGCGCGTGGATTATATCCGGCTTGAACGATTTTATTTTCGAGAGCGTCCAGCCGAGCGGCAGAGAAAAGCGCTCGCCGGGATAGCCGAAAAACGGCATGGAAAAAATTCTCGTGAGCCCAAATTTTCCCCGAGGCGGATTTTCGTCGCTATTGCCGAAAGTAACTGTAAACACATGAACATCGTGCCCTCTTTGGACAAGAACTTCCGCGGAATTCTTGACGAGATTCGCCACACCGTTCACTTTCGGCGGGAAAGTGTCGGTGAAGAATGCTATTCTCATAGGGTTTCCAAAAAATTTATGATGATGCCTGCGAGCTCTTCCTGCGATTGCGACGCGATGAAATGGCTGGGGTGTTTTGAAACGACAACTTTCGCGCTTTGCATGGCGCGAGCCATATCTTCCGCTTCCGCCATCGACAAAATCGGGTCGGATTTCGCGCGAACGATCAGCGTCGGAGCGATAATGTTGCCGATCGTTTTGCCGAAATCAAATTTCGCCGTTTCGGCAAGCATCCAGAAATTCACAGAAATCGGCATAGTGTTAAGCCCGATCCAGGTCGAATGCCAATAGCCGGCGGGAGACGCGTGGTCATACTTATAATAATGCTCTCGCTTCTGCCAGCGCAAAAGCGCCGCGAGCATGAGTAAAATCCGATGGGCTATGGGAGTTAAAAATCCTAAATTTTTATACGAAAGTGGGTTTACGTAATTCGCGCTCACAATGATAAGTCCCGCGACATGAGACAAATGTTTAATGGAATAATCCACGGCGATGCCTCCGCCGAACGAATACCCAACAAGGATAAATTTTTCGAGTTTTTCGTTTTTGGCGATAAGTTCGAGGTCATTGGAAAATCTTTCGAGGCGGTAGCGCGATTTTTCTTTTGTTCTATCCGATTCGCCGTGCCCGCGGATATCCGGCGCGACCGCGTTATATCCGCCTGCCGCGAGGCGTTCCATTATATTCAACCATGTCGTGTGGTTTGCGGATAGCCCATGCAAAAAAATAACAGTCGGGCGCCCGGAGACATGCGCGGTTTTGAAATAACAAATTTTTCCCGCACTACTCTCGATTGTTTTTTTCTCAATCATCTTTTTCCAGCAATTCTTCTTGTTTCGTCTTGCGATAAATGAAATAAACTGCCACTATAAGAATGCCGATGACGCTCGCGGTAATCCCAACCGTCCGCCGAATTATATCCGCCTGATGCAGAGCTTCGCCGAAATAAAAACCGACTAAAATTAAAATAAATGATTTAAAAATAGTTGCCGCAACGTTGTAAGTGGCGTATGTGGAAAGCTTCATCCGGGTCATGCCGGAGATGGTCTGGATGGTTGAGCTTAGCGGATCCGCGATTTTTCCGAAGATAAGCATCTTTCCGCCGTGGTTATCGAAATGTTTTTCAAGCGCCGTTATCCTGTCTGGAGTAATCCCGACATAGTGCCCATATTTTTTTACGAAGCGCTCCCTGCCAAAGCGTCCAAGCGTGTAATACCCGGCGTCGCTCGCGAGATCTCCGGCAACCGCTACTATATAGGCTGTCCAAAAATCAAAAAGCCCCAGCGATGAAAGGTATCCCGCGATAAGCGTAGAGATAGGGCCCTCAACAGCAACAACCGCGAATAAGGCCGCGTACTTATAAAGCAACAGCCATCCAAGAATTTGCCCAACCGAAAACATCGCCCCTAGTATAGCCCGAAAACTTTATTTTTTGAAGAAAATCTAGATTATTTATTGATTTGTCTCCAGAGCCAGACGCCGAGGAGGATCAGGTCAACCGTAATCACGATCCACGTGATTACGGCGAAAAATCCCCCATCGCCCATCATGCCCCAGCCACCGCTGTATCGCATCATATGTTTAATTATACACCAAAAACGATTCGAGGCGGGTGGAAACTAGTTTCCGCCCGCCTCGGCTGTTGGCTTCCTAGCCGATGCTTCCTAACGCCGTGGCCAGCTTAAACTCCCGACGTTTTTCCGCGCACGCCCTAATGAGCTTCTCCCGCTCATGCTCCGGAAGGAGCATAGTAAAATCAATCATTTTTGCTAGCTGCTCCTCCGTTGAAAACGTCAGAACTAAAGCACGCAACGCCTCAAATTGAGCGCCATCCAACATAAATTTCCCCCCTCTCTTTTCTTTTTCAAAACAAAAATAGCACACCCGCGCTATTTAATCCAGAGTCTATGCTTGACATTTTGTTAACTTAATAATATGATTTCTTAAAATTTGTTCAAGGAGGCAAGATGACAAAATACCTTAAAATGTTATTGGAAAAGATCGAGCGGACGGATGTGGTTTCAAACAAAGGACCGGAAGACAAAATCAAAGAAGGAGAAGTGCCGGAATTCGTTCTCGAAGACGACGAATTCAGAAAAATTTACGCCGTCTTAACGCAATCCGGGAGGAATATCCAAAAGGCGGTGTCGGATGCGGGCAGCGTACTTCTCGACTGCATCAAGCGTGGTGCCAATCCCGACAATGACAAGATCGTTGCCGAAACAAAGGAGGAACTCTACGGATTGGCGTCTATCCACACTTCTCTGCGCTCTTACTTTTGGGATTCGCTCAAATACGAATTCCCACAGCTTCTCGGCAAAACTTGCGGAATCCGCGAAAACTGGCAAATCGTGTCAAAGGGCGAAAATCAACAGCATAATCGCGGTTCCGCTTCGGTCATCATAGAGATCCCGAAAGATCTCGTAGAAAGCCTTATGAGCGATTTTCCGGGTCTTTTCTCTGCAAAAAAGCCCACATTTCATTAATTGCCAAAAGGAGGCATTTACGTGGGCAGAATTTTTAATAAGCCCTTCCGCTCATCGGAAGGGCTTGGTTTTTATGCGTGTGATCACTTTGCTGCAAATGCTTCAATTTCGTTTTTATAAGTTTTGATTTTAACTAATGCCATACAATTATCTTACCTTAACTATTTCCCTTTTAGCCACCACTTTTTAATAAATGGCAAAGTCTGTGTGGATAGGAAAAATCCTGCGGCGGGAACAAGAGCACCCCAAAAATAATTTTCTGCGCCGATGAAATACAAAAGAAACGCCGCGACAATATATGTAATAAAAGTAATCGGCAATATCCTAAAATAACTTGTCTCCCAGGCTTTATCCTCCTCCACTCGCAGATTTCTTTCCCTTATCTTCGCGATATCTTTTTTAATTTTTTCGAGTTCTTCGTTCATTTTTAATAAAGTTTTTGAAAGAGGAAGATTATTTCTTATACATCTCAAAATACGGCAATTTATCTAAACCTGTATAGCAAAACATCCAATAGTTGGCGCGACGCGCTTTTTTCGAAAGCTGATACTTTATAAACATCCGGAACACTGCACATCGTAAAGCGGGTACCCCGTTGGCAACAATATCAACTTGCGACCACAATTAGGACGCGGAGCTTTTTTGGTAACTTCTCTTTCGCCTAAATCTCCGTGAATCTTGTTATTCGCCATAACAAAATTAGATCACAGGGGATCACGGAAATCAAATCCCACATTTCCGGGAGGATTTCAAGAAAACAAAAAGGGCTCCGTTCCTCACGAAGCCCTATCAATGTGCAGATTCCTGCGCCTTCTCCTTTCTTTGTTGTTCAATGAATCGTCTTGGTGTACTCGGGATCGGGTTTGCCGTCTTTATAGCAGCGAAG
>Ga0209542_10012128_pt1 | contig 15143 bp, 14 predicted proteins | sample RifCSPhighO2_01_FD_184028 | JGI IMG/M metagenome (GOLD analysis project Ga0209542, IMG submission 184028) | Soil microbial communities from Rifle, Colorado - Rifle CSP2_plank highO2_0.1 (SPAdes) (version 2) | ecosystem: Environmental > Terrestrial > Deep subsurface > Rock core/Sediment ...
AGAGACATCTGATTTTCGGTTACGGGACTATTACCCCCTAGGGTGCTACTTTCCAGAAGCTTCACCTAACCAGATATTTTTTCACTCCTCTCTCAACCGAAGTTGAGAAGTTACCACCTTACGACCCCCAGCATCATTCCCACAACACCACTAAAGATGTGGTGAGAATGAAACTAGGTTTGGGCTGTTTCGTTTTCGCTCGCCGCTACTAACGAAATAACAATTGTTCTATTTTCCTCCAGTTACTGAAATGTTTTACTTCACTGGGTGCGTTCTCTATCTAGTTGATAGAGTGTCATCAATAGATGACGGGTTCCCCCATTCGGACATCTTCGGATCAAAGGTTGCTAGGCACCTCCCCGAAGCGTATCGCCGCCAAGCCACGTCCTTCATCACCTTCTTGGAGTCAAGGCATCCACCGTACGCCCTTAAATTTCCTATTAGGAAACTTAAAAACCACTTACTAATTTTCTTTTTTGAGTCTCTCTTCGTCCCGTCCAGGCACGAAGAGATCCTGCTCTGTCCTGCTAAATGAAATCAACTTCATTTAGCATACTTCGACTTACGTCGAAGCTTCATTCTCACCATCTTACAATCAGATAGTGAGAACATTTTGTTCCATCTCCAGATGCGAAAAGACCCACTTGGATCAATCACCTGTGATGGTATTTAGTTGTTAAGGTTCAGGACCCCACTTCGCGTAAAGCTACGCGGGGCAAGCCAGAAACAGAAACCCCCGCCTCGTGAGAGGCGGGGGTTTTAAACCACAAGATAACCAATGGCTATCTTATCCGCCTTGATTCAAGTTGTGTGTTTCTTTGCATTTCTGGTTGATAAGCATCTTATACCCCCCTCTATATAATGTCAACAATAAGAATACTGGTTCAAATAAAATGGCCTTTTATATAGCTTTATATTCTTGACATAGTATCTTCGCATATGCATAATCATTAGTAGAAAAGCACGCCCAACACCTTATCTTGGAGGTTCCTGTGATAAGAATATCGTGGGGAACGACGCGCTTCGTCGTACTCGTCGGAACGGTAGCAATTAAGATGGTTCGGCCTAGGCCACTCTGGGTCCTACGAAGACTCGCCAGGTATTTGATAACAGGCGTGGCCCCCAAGAGACTTCTGGCCTACGCCGACAACCCTCTGGAGAGTGCTGCAAAACATCTCTTCGCAGGCGTCGCCGTCAATCGGAGAGAGTACCGACTGTGGCAAGAGTTTCCTCACCACTTCATGGTGCCGACTCTCTACTCTCTTCGCGGCATCGTCAACATTCAGATGCGTGGACAAGCGATCTCGGAGGAAGAGCTCGCCCTCTCGCACCCATTTCGATCATCGCTCAAAGGCATGACCCCAGATGCGATTGGAGACATGGTGAAGGCAATGAACTTCTGCCGCTACGAAGGGCACATCTGTCTACTGGACTATGGGAGTGAGGACACGTTCGCCCTTTTCTCACAACCAGAAATTCAGCACCACATGGCCGCCTAACGGTTGCCACACGCACTCGCCCCAGATACATAGCGCTTTGCGCGACGTGTCTGGGGCGGTTTCAGTTTTCTTTTAAATCCAAAATTTTTACAAACTACTTCTGTCTTATTTTTCTATCATTATTTCTTAAGAATTTTTTCTAAATCCTTCTGCATTTGGGAAAGTTCCCTTTCGTGTTGGCCCATACGGGTTCTTATCTGTTCTGTTTCAGATTTAAGCTTAGTAACTTCCGCTTGATGACTGTCGAAGTCTCTCTTCTTTCTTTCGAGTTCCACCTCTTTACCCTTTAAATCTCTTTCTTTCGTCTCCAATTCACGACTGTCATTTTCCATTTCTCTCTTCAAAGTTTCTAGTGCCTGAGTTGATGCAATCATAGTTTTTATTAAATTGATTAAGCTAATTATAGCATTTTCTCGTCACCCTATAAAAACCATTAGATAGAGCCATTCTGTATCTTCTATCAACCCGTTGTCTTCTATTCCTATCTTCTATTGTCTCATCTCATCATCTCAACCCCCATGTAAACATTATTCGCGATCGCGAATAATGTTTACATGGGGTTCTTTTTATATAAGATCCCCTTCCGATACCTTAAAGAACTTTATGTACTGTAAGATTCTAATTTCATCAAGATATTGTATAAACTCTTTTGGTAGTGGTGGGCCTAGCCATACACTCTTTTGAATAAGGCTAAAATCTAGAGAAATAAGTTCGTGGCGCAACCAATCTCTATGCCTTTTCTTCTTTTCTGGAATATCAAATATAACTAATAATTTATTTTCTGACTTATTTGATCTATTTCCAAGTGGAAAAAAGCTCTTAATATTACGCTTCTTAGAAATAAGAAAATCTTTCCCTTCTTCACTAATTGACCATTTGCCATTTGTATTTTTAACTAATCCTTTCTTTTTGAGTCTACTCAAAGTATTGCGGACAGTATAATCTATATTATATCTATCACTTTTTGATGGTGGTGGTTTAGAATCATAAAGAATATCATAAATAGTTCTATAACCACCGGGATAATTTGAGACTATATATAAAATTTCCTGTACCAAACTCATATGTAAACATTATACGCGATCGCGTATAATGTTTACATAGAGGTAAAGTCTAATTCAAGGTATTTTCATTGTTTAGCTATTTAAAGAATTTCTGGATAAGAGCAGCTAGTCCAAGAGCGATTAGAGCGAGGATGATTGGCAGATAAATATGTTTTAAATCTCCGGAGACAAAAAATAGAAATGGTGGCACAAGCAACCAGCCAATCCATTTGTTTTTATTTCCCCAGGCAAAACTCTTAAATATAAGGGTTAGAAAAAATATATAGGCAAAAGGGAAACCTATAATAAAATTCCAACTGCTTTCGCTTCCTATCCAAGCACTTCCGGAACCAAACATAGAAGCGTAGACAGAACCAAAATACTCGGCAGTAAAATAACTTAGAACCAAGGCCGCAACAAACAATAAAATATTTTTTATAAAATTATTCATTTTAATTATTGATTAACCATTCCAAATCTTCCTTAATAATATTATATGCCTGTTCGTCAATTTTTTCTTTTCTGTAAAGTTTCAGTGTTAACACCAATATTTTCGTTAGTTTTTTGTCAACCCCCTTGTCTTTCTTGTATATTTTCTCTATTTTCTTTATAAATTCATCTTTAGTTTTTTTATCTTTTATCCATCCGAGCTCATAAGCCTTGATTATGTTATTTATCAACACTTCCGGAGTGACTATTTTTTCCGGAGCTAACGTTTCTGGATTGTCATTATCAACTTCGACATTAAGCACTGTAATTTGGCCTGATTCAGTCAAACCAGAAATTTCTTTAGTAACTGAAACTTCGTCAGAGATGTAACTTGTCAATATCCCATATTCTCCGCCATTGTCAGTTCCTTGTATTTCAACCTTATATTCCCCATCAAGTGGATTAAGAATGGTTATATATTCATCATCTGTCTTAAATCCGGAATAGAATGAGAGAGAAATTTCATTGTATTCTTCTGCCGTCTCAAAGTTTTTGCCAATCTTCTTCCCATCAGGAGCGGTGACAACTACGTCAATTGGAGAAAGTAATTGTAACAACAAAACTTTAGGGTCAATATTTGAACCATTATCTATGTTAGTGGTAGAGTCCTCTCCGGTAATAATTTTAATGATTCTGTTTGCTGCCACTGTCGGAATTCTGTTATGCGAAGCTGATATTTCTTCACTAACACTTCCGTCTAACAAGGAACCTGTTTGGGTGACGGTATTATCACCGATTCCCCTTTCAAGACCGCTGTCGCCAATTATTGCTCCGAAGCCTTCCGGCTCTCCATGTTCCCAGAATAACGCGTGGTCGGTAGGGATAACTCTTACCCTCTCAATTGTTTTATTCTCCCCAGAATCACCCACAATATTAGTAACTTCTACCCCTGAACTTAGAAGATTGGAAATATTGTTATCTAAGTTTTTTAAAAATATATTTTGCGGATAATTGTTTGGGTATTGCCTAAGTAAATCCGTGTCAGCATCTTTTATGTAATCAAATATCGGTAATAATTCCTGAACGGATAAGATTGGTCTATCTCTTATATAATCGAAGGTTGTTAAATAATCATTTTTTAAAGCTTCAGCTGTAAAGAACATTCCTACTATCTGACTTCTAATATCTATGTCGTTCTGTCCTGCCTCCCATGTCAAATAATCAGTAGGCGCACCTTTATGCGGAGTCCCCAAGAAAATAATTTGATCCACATCATCATCATAATCAACCGATTGTATATAAGCGCGAGCGACCAGACCGCCCATAGAATGGGCAACTAGGTCAACTTTGTCACAGTCACAAATTGATTTAACTTCTTCTATCCTATCGTCTAAAAGATTTGCAGTAAGAACATTTGAGTCTCTCCACTCGTATGGAAAGGTGAATAGATCCTCTCCTTCTGTATAGCCGTTAGCGATCAGGGTAGCAATAAGGTCGTCGTAAGTATGGAGAATCGGGTCAATAATTAGCTCATCATTCTTGTATGCCGAACCCATGATTCCCGGCACGATAATCACTGGATCAGGAGTTTGTGGTTCTGGGGGTAGCACTACATCTCGTATTGGCACAGGAATAAACGCCATCGAATATTCTATAGGAGGATCAGACATGGGATATCGATTTACCAGAGACACCCAGTCGCCACTTGTTAATCCTCCAACTTCTCTATGTTCATTTATGATTTCTGTAACCCCCGCTCTTTGTACCACAACGGTATATCCCGTAGCGTCAAATTGAATATTATATGAGTACCAATCTGTTGGTTCGCCAAAGCCACCCCAATACGGAGTCAACGTATAAGCGGGGCTAAATGTTCTTTCTGTTGGGGTCGAAGTAGATCTTGGGTCGGTATCTGTGATATACACAATAGGAGGATAGCTGGCGAAACAACATGCATTATGGGTGTAGGTGAAGGTGAAGTGGGCATAACCACCCACATAATCTTGGGTATAATTTTCTAGCCCTCGATAGGTAGTGGTTGATACAGAACCAGATGTTGATGTTGCTATCGATATTATCTCTATGCTATCGCCGAACAATACTTGCGGCTTTTGATCTATCACATAAGGTTTCTTGATCTCTGCCAATACCGATATTGTCCCGCCAAAAAATACTATTAGTAACATGGGAAGTAAAAACGGTAAAGCAGATTCTTTCATCACTGTGTTCTAAAGAAAAAATGTTTAAGAGTTTCGAGCCAACCCCCAAGGTTACCTGCATCTTCCTCCGAGACAGTATCCAAAACTAAAGCAGTCTGTGACTGGGATTCTATAATCTCTTTGTCTTTTTGTTCTATAATTGAACTTTTTTGCACATCTTCTCTAGCAACCATTACTGCCAACCTATCCTGAAGAACACCCAGTTCTATCGAAAGGTGGGCAATCTTTTCTTGCCTCTCTTTATCTATTTTAGCAATCACTTCTTGCGGACGGACCTCTGTGCCCACAGTCGCCAGAGAAACTCCTAACTGTCGCGACAAATCTAGCCCTGTTACATTCGAACCGAAAGATATTTTTTGCCCTGCTTTGATGATAGTATCTTGGGGAAATACAAATACCTCTCCTTCGGCTACCAACGCCCTACCAAATAGACTGACCTCGTATTTGGAATTATTTTTAATTTCTACTCTCTCTGACGTAGCTAGAGTGATGACAATCTCTGGTTCAATAATCTTGACATTCACCCGCGCCACAGCTTGTCCTTGTGGAGTAGCCGCATTTAACACTGCCACATACTCTCCTGGATATTCGTAAGTATGATTCAACACATCTCCTACTCTCTCTGTGCCATCGCCAAAGTTCCATTTAAAAATACTATTGCGAGTGTAGCCAAAATTAACTTCGACCTTAAATTCCAGAGGACTGCCCACAGAACCAAGTCTGTCTCGACCGGCCCCCACCACAAGATCTTGCGTCCGATTTATATTCGTAACAGGACTGGAGCTGTAGTGAACTGAGGAAACTGCATTGGTTGAAACATTACTGGTGGCAGTGCTGGTCGTTGTAGCTTCTTCGGTAGTTGTAACAACAGTGGTGGCGGTCGTAGAAGAAGCAGTATCGCCAACAGTTATATAATCTTTTATATTAGAATAGGTAACCTCTCCAATACCACTAACGTTTTTTATATCTACAATGGCTTGGAATGGTCCGTTTTGCGTTCTATAATCTATGATCGCCTGCGCTTTGACATCGCCGATCCCGTTGAGAGTTTTTAATTCTTCTACTCCAGCAGTATTAATGTTGACCAGCCCTGATTGGGCCAGGGCAAGAATAGGAACAAATAATAAAACTAAAAATACAAATAAAAACTTTTTAGAGTAAACCACGAGCGTAGGCGATGACTGCGATGCTTAGAGAAATCAAGCAGATAAACCCGAAAAGGAACCTGAAAAATGTCTTATCGAAATAACGCATGGCTTGATTATAACACCATTCGACAAGCTCATGGCAAGTAACAAAAAACCGCCAGAAGGCGGTTTTTGCACCCTATAAGGAATTAAGTGAGAATTTAGTAACTACCGCTTGCCTGCATTGCCTGTATTTCTGCCTGAAGCTGGACGATAAGCTCTGCAATAAGCTGTTGGATGAGGGAGATCAGTTGGACTTTAATAGCCGCAATGGCTTCTTGGGTTGAGAGTTGAGTTATATTCACCGTAGGGGCAACAGGGGTCACCGTAGTAGTGCTCCCACCACCTCCGCCTCCGCTACTACTTCCCGTCCCCCCAGAAGTATCGGCGGCGGCAGTGGTACAAAGTGTTGCAGAAGGCGTAATGATTGCGATAACTTCACTGCTACTGGCGGTATAACCGAGTTTGGATTGTGTGCCATTACAGAAATCGGCACTTATTCCATTCTGCTGGTTTGTAGCTAACACATTGAGGTTTGGAGCGGTTACCTGAAATGTTGAGGCGGCGTTACCTTGCAGAGTAACTGTGAAGTTTGTGCTTCCAACCACAAGAGATTCAATCACGGCAGAGGAACCAGAGACATTGAGAGTAATGCCATTGACAGACAGAACTGTGCCCGTCGTCAGAGAAACATCGTTGTAGGCGGCAAAGGCCAGCCCTGGTAAGAGCAATACCGCGATGGAACTTGAGATTAGTAATTTTTTCATGAGCGTGCGCTATGAGCTAGTAATAAAAGCTTCATTAGCGAACAGCCCAGAAGTTTATAGAAGTTCCGTTGAGCGTTGCGTCAGCAGTTGTGAAAGCTCCATTTAACACACGTAGCTGGATGGTGCTCACGCCAGTTGTTGATGCTGCTTCTATAACGAAATCTGTTTCGAATGAGCCTGTTGCATTTACAAAGACACGGTCGCCTGCCACAAGAGCGGTTGTTGGAGTAGTGGTGCAGTCAAAATACGCGGTAGTTGTCGCGGTAAAGCTAGTCTGATCAGTAAACGAGCAGTAGCCGAAACTTAGACCGTTAATGGTCGGGACCGATTCGTCTCCCACTGTGATGGCTGATGTACTTGCTATCGTACCAGCGGGGCCAAAGGTGATAGTGCCATCGGTGCCGTTACTGATGGTTTCACTATTTTCCAGCGTAAGAGTCGTACCACTTATAGTCGTCACCGCATCTGCCACAAGTGAGACAAACAAAACTCCAAACACTACAGCAAAGACAACTGAAATTATTTTTGTCATCCTGTCATTATTAATTATATTCATACTTAAATTATTATTTGATTTATCCTACTAACACGTCAATTATCGCACAATTTCTTTAATAAACCCACTTTGTGAGGTGTGGATAACCACGTAAAGTTCGCTTGTGCTCACCACGGGACAAGATGTGACGCAAACAAAAACCCCACCGAAGCGGGGTTTTTGTTTTCTGCAACTAGGGTGCAGTCCTTAGCAATCCTTAGAGGATTACGGGAAGGAAACGTCAGCTGTTCTCCAGTCTGCCTCACCATCCATGAATGTAGTCGTCTGAACAGCACCAGTTGTGGCATTCCACCACTGGATACCTGCAAACTGTACAGAGTAGAGACCACTAGACAAGGCTGTAGCAGCCGCTACTCTTCCCTGAATCTGGAAGGTAACAGGAATGGTAACTTCATCACTGTCAGCCAGTGCACAGCTATTACCACTTACAACACAGGTAGAAGGGATAGTGTACGAAGTCGAAGTGGCATTAGAGCCAAGTGAAGCTTCGTCCCAACTACCATTTCGATAGACCTTGAACGAAACTGAGGAGCTTGCGACCACAGGCGTACCTGAAGCAACGCTACCAAGAGTCAAGGCACCTCCAACCGCCTTAATCTTGATGTTGAACGTCGCAGACAATGTAGAGGTACTGGTACCACCAGCGAATGGAGCACCTTGAGGTACACCAGCGGTGGTAATCGACTTGGAGACCAAGCTTATTTCCGGACCAACCTTTCTGACAGTGATGGTCTTGCCTTGGGCAGAACCAGTCTCTGTGATTGACGAACCGGAAGAGTTCTCGGAAGTAACGTTTGTGGCGACAGCGCTGGCTGTAGCACCAGCAATATCAACCGCAAAAGTGTCAGCTGTAAGCTGCGCAGAGTCAATGTCAACCTTTACAGTAAGAGCCTTGGTAGTATCGGCTGGGATGATCCAGTCAATATCAGTGAAGGTCGCAGACATCGCTGTAAGTGATGTACCTGCAACTGTAGCTGAACCTACGAGGGTAGAACCATCGTAGATGTAGGCCGTTGTTGAGGTAGCAGAGGAAGCATTGGCTACACCACCTCGAACGATATCTACAATTAAGTCAGTGACTTTGATCTGGTCTTTCTCTCCCTTGAAGTTGATGATAGCAAGGGTAAGTAAATCATATTCATTGTCACTTGAACCTTGGTTAGCAATAACCTGGCTGGTAGCCGGGCTATTGGAAGCAAGAGATACAGTTAGAGCCGCGCTGTCAACGACGTCAGCCGCTGAAGTGAAGTTGTGTGCGGTCAATGCGGCTGTAGGAGAATACTGGTTGATACCAGCACCATCCACAGCGCGAACACCATCCGCAGGAACAGTTAGAGACCAACTATCGTTGTCATAAGTGGTATCCCAGCTGGTCTTAGGATCGATAGCGATCGTAAGAACCTTGGTGGTATCCTTAGGAACAACAAAGCCGAAACCGGCAATGGTTATGTAGTAGTTGGAACCTTCTTTCACAACAGTGGTTGCATCAAGAGCCGAGGATGCCAGGACGGTAGAACCATCCATGACATAAATCATGTCAGCAATCTTGGTGTAGATCTGTTGGTCAGAGTTAGCGGCAGTAACAGCATCGAGCTTGAGTTTAACTCTCTCTACTTTCATATCAGAGAGGTCAGCCTCAACTTCAATACCTAAGACCGCTACTCTAGAACCGCCTTCATAGACCTTCGTCCCAGAAGCTGGAGAGGCAGCCTTCGTGGCAGTGAGAGTGCCTTCTACACCAGTAGTAGTAATACCACCGCCAGTAGTCGTGCCTCCACCAGTTGTCCCTCCAGAGGTAGCGTTAGCTTTTGCTCTAGAGATAGGACCGAAATAACCAGCTGTCGGAGAAATTCCGTTAGCTGCTTGCCAACTTGCTACTGCGGCTCTCGTAAGAGTACCGAAGTAACCGTAAGCTACACCTACTGGCATAACTAGGTGGCCTTGAGCCACAAGCATCTGTTGAAGAGCTGTGACTTCCGCACCAGTCGAGCCGACAGTCAAGTTCATAGTGAAAGTCGTACCTGTTGATACGCTTCCTCCTTGAAGAGTGGCGAGCTGGGCCATAAGTGCATTGATTTGTGCCTGGAGTTCAGCGATTGTTACAGCGCCTACCATTGGTACCAAAGTACCAAAAGCAATCGTTGCGCTTACTGCAATTCCGGCAATCTTTGCAATTCTTTTATTTATCATTTGTTAATTTTATTTTCTAATGCGTGAGCGCTTCCCAATAATTTCTAATATTTTGTCTGGGTTACGCCACGGGTACTAATTTTGCCGAGAACGGTCCCGCCTTCGCTAAAGCTACTGACGGGTAAATATGCCTTTCCCAGCAAGCCCTTAGATTATAAGGGATATTTCGCCAAGTGCCAAATATACTGTGGATAACTGCATAATATAGGTTTTTGGCCTTTTAGGCAAGAGAGTATCTACTCCAACGCTTCTCTCCCGTCTTTTTAAGAATACCTGTCTGTACCATTGCCGAGAGCTCACGCTGAATTGTTTTCTCGCTACAGCCACTAATGAGAGGGGAAATGTCCTTAATCATAATTTCTTTCTTACGCTTCAGAAGGGCAACAATGATGCTTTGACGGCTACTTTTTTTGACTGATACAGCCCCAAACTCTTTTAAAATTGGTTTTTCCAAAACTTTATCTCTAATAGATTTGTCCTTTAAATATTCGACCTTGTGTAGCTCCGCAAGTGTTCTATCAACAGGAACTGTATCGGTGGATAGCATTAGATTTAAAGATCTTTCTGCATCATATTCGAACTTTGATAATTCCCTAACTAAAATATCATAGTTTGTCTCAGAGATTAGGCCGCTAGTTTTAGCTATAGAAAAAAGGGTGAGTACCTCTTTAGTTATAGTAGATTTGTCCTTGATTCTTTCGGATACCAGATCAGTAGATAAAGTTCTAAGTCTCCACTTTAATGGCTCATTGTCATCAAAAAAACTGGTAACTAGGTATATAGCTGAAGCGAGTTTCTCTGATTTTTTGCTAAGCTCGGACATATCGCTATATTTATAATTTTTACGTCTTTTATAATCTGTCCTTTAATTTCACCACAGTTTGTCCTTTATCACTAGTAAGTCCATTATGCGATTAAGGGACAGATTTTGCAAGTACCCGCCCACTCACTGTGAAAGTATGCTGTGGCAAGACTATTTAAACAAAGAGTTCATTTAAAGTGCTGTGTTATCATTGAGTAGCAATAACTTTTTATTACTATGGCGAGAAACAGGAAGAAACAAACCCGCAACTGGGATGACGATCGCATGTCGATTTTTAGACTGATTTCTAAGGAAACAGCCCATGGTATTCTTGCTGTCTTATCGGTAGTGCTTGCCGTCTTTCTCCTTCTAGGAGCTTTTGAGCTGTCTGGTCGCGCAGGCCACCTTGTCTACGTTTGGCTCTCTTACCTCTTCGGTATCGGCTATTATCTCCTCCCAGCAGTATTCCTAGTCTTGGCTGCTTCGTTTCTCCAGGAAGAAGAGAGGGACTTTGCTATGCCACAAATTTTGGGTTCCCTCCTTCTTTTCCTCTCTTCTCTCGGCCTTGTTAATCTCTTCTCTCAAGAAGGTGGCATTGTAGGAAACTTCATTTCTAAACCACTAACTTCTTTCTTTGATATCTATTTGAGCGCGGTGATATTGGTTGCACTCGTTATAGTCGCTATTTTAATTACCTTCAATGCTTCTATAAAATTTGACGGCATGGCATTTATTAAAAGACTTTTCTCTCGCAAAGAAGATGGCGTCGCCCTAGCTCCTATTGAAGATGCCGCGATTGATAAGGCAATGGAAAAAATCGAACAGGCTGAAGGAAAATTTGGCGAGCGGGAAGCAAGGATAGCCCCGACTCCTCAAAAAACAAAAAGTGATGATGAGGGATTCGTACCAATGATTACCCGTCGAAGTGGAAAACGCTGGGCCCCTCCCCCACTCTCGCTCTTGGAAGGAGATCGTGGCAAACCTGGTGTCGGAGATATAAAAGCTAATGCCAATCTTATTAAACGCACCCTTCTCAACTTCGGCATCGTGGTTGAGATGGATGAAATTTCAATCGGTCCGTCTGTCACACGTTATGCTCTGAAACCTGCTGAAGGTGTTAAACTCTCAAAAATTCTCGGACTTCAAAATAATCTTGAGTTGGCGCTTGCCGCACACCCAGTGCGTATTGAAGCACCTATACCCGGCAAATCACTAGTTGGTATTGAGGTTCCCAACACCTTTAAATCCACTATTGGTCTCGGCTCTCTCCTTTCTGACGAAGAGTATACTCGAAGCGCTTTGCCACTCTTTGTTTCACTCGGACGAGATATATCCGGTCGATCACACTTCGCAAATTTGGCCAGAATGCCTCACCTTCTAATAGCTGGCGCCACCGGTTCTGGAAAATCAGTAACAATACACGCCATAGTTACTTCCCTCTTATTCAGAAACCCGCCAGAGAACCTCAAGTTCATCATGATAGACCCGAAGCGTGTTGAATTGACTATGTACAACAACATCCCGCATCTCTTGACTCCCGTGATCACCGATCCAAAGAAAGCAATCCTCGCTCTTAAGTGGCTAGCTAAAGAGATGGAACGCCGTTACAACATTCTTGAGAAAAATAGCGTACGAGACATTGATTCGTATCATCAAAATGCCAAGAGTGATGAGCCCATGCCTTTCATCGTGATTATCATAGATGAAATGGCAGACTTGATGCAGTCTTATCCAAGAGAACTCGAGGCTGCCGTTGTACGCCTGGCACAGATGAGCCGCGCTGTTGGCATTCACCTTATCCTCTCGACTCAGAGACCGAGCGTCAATATTATTACCGGTCTTATTAAAGCCAACATCCCGGCACGCATTGCTCTCCAAGTTTCTTCACAGATAGACTCGCGCACTATTCTCGACACAGCCGGTGCCGAGAAATTGCTTGGCGCCGGTGACATGCTTTTCCTCTCTGGAGAGATGTCGAAGCCAATGCGTATTCAATCGGCATATATTTCTGAAAAGGAAGTGAAAGCGGTTGCCAAGTATCTTACTGATGCTTACGCTGACGAACTTCAAAGTGAAATTAACTTCTCCACTGAGAACACAAGTAACGCTATCTTCTCAGCAAACATGGAAGAAGATTCGTACGACGGTGATGACGACGAACTTTATGAAGAGGCTCGAGAAACTGTTGTCCAAGCCGGCAAGGCTTCTACATCGTTTCTCCAGCGCAAACTGCGTATCGGTTATGCCCGCGCCGCGCGCCTAGTAGACATGCTCGAGGAGCGCGGGGTCATCGGCGCGGGCTCTGGAGCGAAAGCGCGCGAAGTTATTGGGGCAGAAGTAGCCCGCCTGCCGAACTGGGACGGGCAGGGAAGTATGGAACATGAAGTAAATGAAGAGAATACCGAGGGAGGAATGCAATGAAAAGAATAGATATTAAACCGAAGCACGTCTTCTTAACTGTTTTATTCTTACTCCTTACTTCTTACTCCTTATATGAGGCTCGTTTCCTAATACTTGGCCCGCAGATCTGGATTGAGAACCCCCAAGATGGCCAAGTAGTGACAGAACCTTTGGTTATGATACAAGGCCGATCGAAAAATATAGCCTGGATTAGTTTAAACGACCGACAGATATTTACAGATGAAGAAGGGGTGTGGAGCGAGAAATTGCTAGTCTCGGAAGGCGTGAGTATAATGACGGTCTCGGCCCGCGACCGCTTCGGTCGCGAGACTTCGAGGAGCGTGCAGATTGTTCTAAATTAAATCTTTAAATGACAAAAATTAAAAATACAGAAACCCTCTCGACAAAGCTCGAGGCAAGCAAAAATATTGAAGCCACTCTCGATGCTATCAGAGTGAAGTTTGGCGAAGATTCTATCATGAAGCTTGGAGACAAGCCCAAGGTAGGTGTGGATGCTATCTCCACCGGCTCTATTGGATTAGACGCAGCGCTGGGGGTTGGTGGTTTACCGCGAGGCAGAATTATTGAGATCTTCGGGCCGGAATCTTCTGGCAAAACAACGCTGTCGCTCCATGTCATTGCTGAAGCTCAGAAGCTTGGTGGCATTTGTGCCTTCATCGATGCCGAGCATGCTATGGACCCAGAGTATTCTAAGCGCCTCGGAGTTAAGATTGATGAGCTTTTAATCTCTCAACCAGATACCGGTGAACAAGCACTCGAAATTGTGGACTCTTTAGTACGTTCGGGTAAGCTCGATGTGATTGTCATCGACTCAGTAGCGGCACTTACTCCGAAAGATGAAATCGAGGGCGACATGGGTGCGTACCACGTTGGCAAACAAGCGCGTCTTATGTCGCAAGCTCTTCGCAAACTCACTGCCATCGTGGCAAAGTCGAAGACCATAGTAATCTTCATCAACCAAATCCGCATGCAGATAGGCGTGATGTTTGGGAATCCAGAAACTACTCCAGGCGGCAAAGCTCTAAAATTTTATACTTCTGTCCGTCTCGATATACGCCGTATTGCACAGATTAAAAAGGGTGAGGAGGTGATGGGCGGCCGCACTCGGGTCAAAGTGGTTAAGAATAAAGTAGCCGCGCCATTCAAGCAAACTGAATTCGATCTTATGTATAACGAGGGTATTTCTCGAGAAGGAGAACTTATCGCTCTAGGTGAAAAATTTGGTATTATGAAAAAGTCTGGAAACTCTTACGAATATGGTGACACTAAACTTGGTCGCGGCTACGACTCCACTCGCCAGTTCCTCCGCGAAAATAAACCAGTTGCTAATCAGATTCTGAAAGATATTCGACAAAAACTCAAAGATGCGTAGAATAATGTTTCTATGTTGGATTACAGCGAAATCAAAGAGCATAAATACATTGTCTACGAGAAAGAGCCGTGGGAAGTGATCGGCTCGCACGTCTTCCGTAAACAGCAGAGGAAACCAGTCAATGCTACCAAACTCCGAAATTTAATTACCGGCAGGATCACCGAGGTTTCTTTTCATGTCTCAGACAAGGTTGAGGAAGCAGAGATCGGCAAGAAAGAAGTTAAATATTTATATACCAATAAAGGTGAGTTCTGGTTCTCGGAAGCAAATGACCCATCGAAACGCTTCAAACTCGAAGAAGCGATTATCGGACCGGCTGCTAAATTTCTAAAACCAAATATCGTGGTAGACGCCATGCTCTTCGACGAGTTGATCATCGGTCTCAAACTCCCTGTCAAAATGGAGCTCAAAGTAACGGAAGCACACGAAACCACTAAAGGAAATACTGCTCAAGGTGCATCGAAGATGGTGAAGCTTGAGACTGGAGCAGAGATCCAAGTCCCAATGTTTATAAAAGAGGGAGATGTGGTGAGAGTAAATACAGAAACGGGAGACTACGCAGATCGAGTTTAACGAGAGACGTAAGGCAATAGACCAAGGAAGCGAGCGCGCTTGATAGCCATAGCAACTTCGCGTGTGGACTTAGAAGGCACACCTG
>Ga0209542_10012130_pt1 | contig 15143 bp, 15 predicted proteins | sample RifCSPhighO2_01_FD_184028 | JGI IMG/M metagenome (GOLD analysis project Ga0209542, IMG submission 184028) | Soil microbial communities from Rifle, Colorado - Rifle CSP2_plank highO2_0.1 (SPAdes) (version 2) | ecosystem: Environmental > Terrestrial > Deep subsurface > Rock core/Sediment ...
TTACATAGCTTGAGTCACGTAACTTATACTCCCCATTTAATTAGATTGAATAAGTCGAGGTCCAACTTTCCCTATATGATCAGAGACGCGCAAAGATTTTTACCCTGTTTAAGAGAAGCGAAATATACGGATTCGCTGTACGAGACCAAAACGGTATTGCCCAAGAATGAGGTGGATGACGGCCGGCCAATTTTATTTAAACCCCATTACGGTTTGAAAAATTTGTTTGTTGTGTTGGGGGGAAAAATCGATAATATTTACGATATTGGCCGAGCTATTGATTCGGCAAAAATTCCGGATTAAGTTTTCCCAATGCCGTCCGGAACAATATCGATAATAACTGGAGACTCCCCCGAAAGTGGCTAATGTGAGTCGGAATCTTGCCGGTAACGGGATAGCTACGGGTAATGGGAACTTCTTTGGTTTTGAACCCTAATTGAGGGGCGCGAACTGTGAGATAGGCTAAAAGTTCATAGGTGTTAAACACATCTCTGAAGGGTTGAACACGAGGATCCAGTAAATAACGACAGCTATAGCCCCTGAATCCCGGGGTGGTATCGGTGAACCAGAAACCGCTCACCAAACTTAAAAATGGAGCATGAAACAGCCTGATGGCCAGTAGCCGGAACAAAGGTGTGTTGACGCCCTTTCCTCCCTTCACAAATCTAGACCCCTGTAAATAATCGTATCCTGCGTCCAATTGCTTGATAATCAGGGGAATCGAATTGGGATTGTCTTTTCCGTTACCGTCGATAGTTATAATTCCTTCATACCCCTGTCTAAGAGCGTAGGCATAACCCATCCGTAATTGGGCTCCTAACTTGCCGGGGCCGGTTTTAGTCAATAAGGCCCTAACTTTATTATTTTTAAGAAAAGTAGTTTTTGTTGATCCGTCAGTGCTGCCCCCGTCTAAGACAAGAATGTCAGCCTGTTCTGCAATTTTTTTCATTGATTTCAGTTGAGTGGCAAAACGTTGGCCTTCGTTAAGTACGGGGATACAGATGCAATACTTAGTTCTTTTGTGGAAAAACGGATGGATTATTGCGCTCGGGACTTCCCAGCGGTACTCATTTGTAAGTGCCTGCGACATATTTTATAGCTTTTTCAACCGCGGCAAACGTGTCGCCAGGTTGCTCCTTCATTTCTATTGAAACCCAACCCTCGTAATTTAGGCTGTTAAGAATAGAGGCTATTTTAAGATGATCGGTGATTCCTTCGCCTACGGAAACGAGATTGGGCTCGCTAATGTGGATATGACCGGACCAGGGTAATGCGGCCGTTATGGTCTTAAGATAATCCTCGCCGTTTATGGTCATTGTCGAGATGTCTAAATTGATTCTAAAGGCCGGGTGGTTAATCATTTTTACCAGCTCAATGGCTTCCTGATGAGTAGTAATAAAATCACAACCATACTGAACTGGGTTTGGTTCCAGACAAAAGATGAGATTGTAATGTTGACAAACGTCACTTACTTTGGAGAAAAACGCTGTTGCGATCTTATTAACTTCTGATTTTTTCAGTGTGCCAACTAGTCTATTTTTGGGTGACCCAAAGACAAGCACATGAGCGCCTAGTTGACGAGATAAGCGTGAGATGTTACGTAAATATTCCAAGGTGTCATTTCTGCTGCTGGTGTCTTTAAATATTTCCATTTCCGGATGGCCAAACAACAAAGATTGAATTCCAACTATGGATATACCTTTGGCAGCCCAAAATTGACGATACTTCAAAATATCCACGCGGGAGACTGAAGCGGGATTGCTCCAGATCTTTGTAGGGGCAAGATCTATTCCTAAAATATGGTATTTACGCAATAGTTCAGCCACCTGACCGTCAAAGGCGGGGTCCCAGGCCAAATTAGATATAGAAATTTTCATTGGCAAATTCTTTAATACCATTTAGTATGGATTGTTTGGAATAAAGATAGTTTCCTTGAGATTGGAATAGTTTGGCGTATTTTGTGTGCATGTCGTAAAAAGCAGGTGGTTTTTCCGTAACATTTGCAAAGTGAATCCCAAAACATGTTAAGGCCAGTTCTGCCGCTGAAATCGGGGGTGTGGCAAAGTTGACAAGCGGTAAATGGTTATTCATCGCTATCTCTATATCGTGCCAAATTCTGCTCAAATCATAGAACTGAAATTGACTGTCTTTGTGGGTGTAGTCCAAGGCGTTGTTGTGGATCAGATCATAAATAAAGTTTTTTTTGATGCCCTTACCAAATAGCCCCGGAAGCCTGATGATGCAAACATCCCTAAAGCGTCCGCGAACAAACTCTTCAAACAAGAAACGGTGCTGACCGTAAGGTTGAAGACTAGAACTGTCAACTAATGTGTCTTCATCAACTCCGACCGGTTTCGGATAAACATCCACCGTGGAAATATGGATAAACTTGTTTGCCTTTACTGTTTCCAGGTTGTTCATAAGGACATGTATGTTCTCAATATCAGCTTGCGGATTCTGATTGGCTTTCCATTTTTCGGCTCTAAGGCCTGAACATATGACCAAGTCAAACTTTTTATTTTTGATTTCCTCAATGTTTGATGAGTTATATAAGTTGGTTATTTTTGTTTGGAATAAGATGTTGCTGCCTACAAACCCTGTAAAGCCGATTAATGCGTCGGTCATACGACGTTTATTTTCTTTTGTTTCTTGCGGCTAACTACATTAGAGCTGTTAAATTCTTTGGCGATGTAATAGACCGGTTCTTCCTTGAGCTCGGTGAGAATCCGTCCCACATATTCGGATAAAACAGTCAGAATGGCGAAGAGAAGAAAAAACAACCCTCCTGTCACAAGAGAAGTAGTTATCCAGCCCTCTATAATCTGTTTTTTTACCAGAGTGACGATAAAAACGTAGATCACAAACATGAGACTCAAAAAACTGGCTGACATGCCCAGAAGTGTGGTGAGTCTTAATGGAAGTTGCGAATTGGAGATAAGAACATCGATCGCCAGTCTTAATGAGGAAATAAATGATATTTTCTTCCCCATATGTTTGTAATCAAAATAGTGCTTGGTAAGCCCCATAAAGGCTTTGGAATATCTAAGATGAAGTTTCTTATTTCGAACTTTAACCAGAGAGTTAACGGCGCTTCTGCTAAAAACCCCGGAAAAGTAAGCGTTTGGATAAAAATTTACACCCATTATTTTAATAAATGCAGTATCTATAAATTTTAAAACGGTTTTCTCTATTAGAGAATAACGATTATCTAGGGTCGGGTTGGCTATGACCACGTCAAAACCGGAGATGCTTTTGTCAATAAATTCCTTAATTAAGTGGGACAGTTCGCTCTCTAAATCAAATATAACCACGTAATCGCCCAAACTATTTTCCAAGGCGGCTAAGTATGCGGTCTGTAAATTATGTCTATAGGATAATGAGATTATGCGAATTTCAGGAATTTGCCGCTGCAGCTGTCGGACAAGTTCTAAAGTATGATCATTGGAAGAGTTGTCTACAACCAGGATTTCAAAGTAGTCATAATTTTTAATCAAATTCCGATAGATATTCCGGATAAACTGAACGATGACTTTCTCATCGTTTTGGACAACCAGGGAAACCGTGACAAAAACGTCGGAGGGGTAATTTTTTCTTTTTTTCATAGGTTGTTTCTTTTAATGTAGAGCATGTCAGTCCCAGGAATATTTTCTGTTAAAAAGAGATTTACATTATTTTGTTTGGAAATAAATATACTATAAGATCTTTTCTGCATTACTATACCGTCCCAACACAAACATGATATATCAAATGTTTCATCTTTGTTGTTTCTGATGTCCGTGAGTGTTTGTGATACCAATTCCCACATATGAGGTTTTATGATTTTCAATTGGGGGCTAATAAAATATCCGGAATCGTTTCTGGCCCTGATCAGAGCAAAATCTCTTGATTCGGCATACTCCCAAACGATATTTTCTGTTTTGGGCAGGCTATCGATAAATGACTGAAGGTGGGCAGCTTTTTTAACTAAATTTCTCCTGAAGTTGAAGTCATGACTGCCGTAAATGAGCGCAGGGACGAAAAATACAAGCAAGAGTAGAATTTGGACTTGTTTTCTAAGACCGGAAAAAATGTATGCTGTAGAAATTAACAGTAATAAAATATTGCCTGCCTGATACCTCGCGGCGGGATATTTCATAAACAGAAAAAATCCTATTAGTCCGGTAAGCGATAATATCTTCCAGTTTTTGTCGCTTTTGGCCCGAAGTGTGCAAATTGCGGTAGTGAGTATCAACAGAACTGTCGCTAATCTGTCGTTTATCCAGTAGGACGCCGATTCGATATAAAGTTTTGGATCGATCAATCCCGGTCCGCCTGTACCGTAGACGCCGGTTTTTGTAGTGAGGTTTACCAGCCAGGTGGCCAATTTCGGGTAATTGTTAATAATCGGCAGAGTCGCGAGAAAAAAACCCAATAAAACAACGACCAGACCGGATAGCATGTGCTTCTTTTGGAAAACTACAATGATCAAACTGGCTATGGCAATCGGTGCGTATACAAACTTGTTGGCAACCAGGATGCCGGCAAAAAGTGCCATTAACAGGAGGTCTTTGGTACGGCGGGCGTTTTGGTGGGCTAGAAAAGATATCAACCAAAAAGAAAAAAGCAAAAGTCCTATCGGTTCCGAAGCCACTTTGGTTGACATCTCCTGAAAACTCGGGTCCAAGAAGAAAATTACGAATAGAAAGAAATTTACTATTAAAGATTTAAACTGCTTGTAAACAGAGAGATGGATTAGTAAGTTGCCGATCAAAAATAGTAAGAAGAAATATCCCCTCGATAGCCAAAATAATTCCTGGTAGTGAATTAGAGCCCATTGAACAAAATCCTGGGTAGAAAAGACCTGAAACGCTTTGAGATACGAAAACAAATTTCCCAGTAAGATGATAACCGGCGTCCCGGGGTGGCCGTAATAATCAATCTTGCCCACCTGGATAAATTCGAGAGCGTTGGCTATGTATGCCGTTTCCGGATCGATATTATAAAAAGGATTAGTTGGAGGAATTAATAACGGGCCAAAATCAATAATTCCAGTGAGGACTACTAAGAAAATGATAAATATTAATGGTTTTTTTGGCACTTGCCAGTATTATAATAGTGCGAATGGTAAGTTGTAAGATATGCGGGGGGGAACTGCTGGCAAAGCATCAGGAAATGTTTGATAACAGGCATGGATATCCCGGGCATTTTGATATCTACGAATGCAGTACTTGCGGATTTATGCAGACGGAGCCGCAACTGACCGGAAATCGGCTGACGGAGGTGTATTCGAAATATTATCCCCAGCGGGATGCAGATATAAAAACAGTCAGAAAGGCCGGAGAAACTATGCCAACCTGGGAGGAGATAAAACAAAAAGGCTTAACAACTACCTGCCATTATGGGATTGTAGGAAAGGGGGATAGAGTTTTAGATGTGGGAAGCGGGGCGTGTTACTCGTTGGTGGAAATATCCGCCATGGGGGGAAAGGCGTGGGGGATAGATCCGGACAAAAACTCACAAAAAGTGGCTAAGGAATTGGGTTTAAGGTTTCATTGTGGTTTGATGTACGATTGTCCATTCCCTAAGAAATATTTTGATTTAATTACCGCATCCCAAGTCCTGGAACATGAGCCGAAACCGTTAAGATTTTTGCTGACCGCCAAAAAATTCTTGAGGCCCGGGGGAAAAATCAGATTAAGCTTCCCAAACACAGGCGCGCTGTTTCGATATGTATGGGGAAGAAATTGGCTGCATTGGCATGTCCCTTACCATGTGAACCATTTTAACCGGAGGTCGTTTGAGATGTTGGCGGAGGAGTCAGGGTTAAAAATCGTTTATTTAACAACGGCTACTCCAAACTTGTGGACGATTTTACAAATCCGTTCCTGGTTAAATAGTCCTAAGATTGGCGAGAGGGATGGAATGTGGGACGGCGCCCCTAATCAGCCTCAAAAAACGGGAAGTCAACTTATTCCCTATGTGGAAAAATTACTCTTTTTTAACCGGCTAATCGACGCGGCTGGTTGGGGAGAGAGCTTTGTAGTAGAACTTGAGAGTTTGACAACTATTAATGCTTGAAGTATAATTTGGGCATGGGGTCGGTATCAAGAATCGAAACAAATAAAACATTCTATTACGGGCTAGCGATGCATGAAAAAGATGTGGCGATGAGGACTTGTTTTGGATGTGCAATGGTTTCTGTATGTCTGCCTGATCACCGTTTATCTGAAACTAATCAGGATAATTTTTCCGTTATAGTGGCTGGTCATAGAGCAGGGGATAAGGAGTGTTTGCTCATGGAGAATGCTGAGGGGCGGGCTGGATATAAATCGATCTAAAATTGAGATTTCTCTATTGTACCTAAAAATTCCTATTCTCTGGGCTTTTGAAAACTAAAAAAATGAAATTGGCAGAGAGTTTTGTGATTGAATTAGCGATTTGAAACATGTGGGACCAATGAAGTTCTAAACTGCGAACCCTACGGTACAAATGGTGAGTTCATCGCTAGAAACATTGGTGATTGAGTGAAGCTGGTATGGCCAAGCAACTGCCATATCCCCAGGAGTAATTTCCCATGTCATGTCTTTGATGGTAATAACACCGCGTCCACCAATTATGAAAAAAATTTCTGACAGATTTATATGTTCATGGGGCGAAAGAGTTTGACCGGGATGGAGTCTTGCTGTGTTGACCATCTTAGCTTTTCTCATATCATTTAAATCTTCACTATCCAAAAAAACGAGTTTAGATACATCTGGCTGAGACGTGACAGGTACCCAAGGTTCATTTTCGGAAGGCTTTAGTACTCTAGGAGCTTTTATCGCTGTTCGCAACAGGGGAACAAGATCTATTTCTGAAGGTAGTTTGGCCAGTTCGCGGATTTGGGTTTCGACTTCGGCTGCGAATTTGCTTTCAATTTGGGCCTGGGTTTGGCCGCCATAAGCTTCAACTGGTTTGGTCTTTAGGTCTTCGTCGGTCCAGGCGGCAATTCGTTCCTGCCATGATGTCACTTTCGATCCGTCTACAACCTCATCGGCAAAGAATAACAAACGGGTCAATAATTCATTGTTACCACTTAATTCACCCCGATAATATTCTTCCATTACGCCGACGCTGGTTCCTCTGATGATGTGAGCAATTTCGTAACCATATTGGTTTGCTAAAAATTGGTGGGTATGTTCTTCAGCAATCTTGCGGTTCGGGTATTTTCCCTGTTTGGTTCCCAGTATTTCTTCCCTTTTGCCGGTTTCATGGGCCCAGCCGGCAAGAACCAGCTGCAGGTGTTGGTTCTCGGGCAACTTAACGAGTTTGGCCAGTACATCAGCAACCTGGGCCACTGTTTGAGCGTGTTCGGTAACATTAAGCCAATATTCTTTTCTGCCTTTCGGGCTGGTGATTTGGGCTCCTCTTTCCCATGGCTTGGCTCTCTCGGTCTGTGGTTTTAATCCTTCCGGCCCCTGACTAAGAAACAGCTGTTTAATAGCTCGAAACTTAGCAATATTGAATTCGTTATCCGGCATGTGGGGGAGTATAAACTAAGCCCGTAGTTTAGTCAAGGCTTGGGCGATGTATTTAACCTGGCTGTCGGTTATGGCTAGTCCGGAGGGGAGGTAGAGGCCATGCTGGGCAATATAATCGGTTTGAGGAAATTTGTCCCGTTTCGATAGATATTTAGCTAATACCGGTTGAGACGCGGGAGAGTAAAAGAAATCCCGGGTGTCTATCCCCTGCTCTTTCAATTTGTCCCGTAATTCGTCCCGTGTCAGCCCGAATTTCTTTTCATCGACTAATATGGCGTACATCCAGAAAACGCTTTTGGCATATGACTTGGTAACCGGAGTAGTAATGCCGGGGATGTTTTTAAGAAGCCGGGTATATTGATCGGCCATATGTAGTTTTTTGGAAATATACTTTTCAATATGCTTGAGCTGACCACAGCCCAGGGCGGCTTGCATATTGGTCATGCGGTAGTTATAGCCGACTCCGTCGTGGATAAAACGCTTGGCAGAATGATGCAGGTCTTTAAATTTTCTGGCTTTATTAGCCAGTTTTTCGTCGTTGGTAACTAACATTCCGCCTTCGCCGGTGGTAATTATCTTATTGCCGTAGAAGCTGAAACAGTTAATATGGCCCAGGGAACCACATTTTTTGCCTTTGTATTCGGCGCCGTGGGCTTCGGCCGCGTCTTCAACCACCCATAACTTATGTTTCCGGGCAATTTTGAGAACAGGATCCATATCCACGGGGTGGCCGTAAATATGCACAGGAATAACGGCTTTGGTGTGTTTGGTAATTTTTGCTTCAACCATCTTGGGATCGATGTTGTAAGTGGCCGGCTCACAATCGACGAAAACCGGTTTAGCACCGACGTATAAGACGGCTAGCCAAGTGGCGGCCATGGTAAAGGCGGGAACGACGACTTCATCACCCGGACCGATACCAAGGGAAAGCAGGGCCACGTGCAAGGCGGCTGTGCCATTGCTGACGGTAATGCCGTAACTCATACCCAAGTACTGGGAAAACTCTTTTTCAAACCGGTCGACAAACTTTCCTGCGGAGGAGATCCACCCTGTTTCCAAGGCCTCCAATACATTTTTTTGGGATTTTCTGGAAATGATAGGCTCGTTTACCGGAATGGATTTCATGTGGATTTAGGCTCCAGGTAAAGCTTGGCATGTTGAGTACCGGGATACGGGCCTTGCTTGACCATAAACAGCCGGGATTTTTCTATAAAATCCACTCCATGGCCCTGGGAGATAAAGAGGACGGCATCACCTGAATGAAGTATATGCTCGGAGACGGGTCGACCCAGGCTGGTATAAAAAGAGACGCGAATTTTTCCATCTTGAACGTACACCAGCTCCTGAATGGTATTTATGGTTAAAGGGCGGTCAAGCTTGTGCACATGCGGCGTGAGCTTGATTCCGGCTAGCTGGGAATGGATGCCTATTTGAAAAGGGTTCATGTCATCGGTAAAAAACTTGATCTTGTCAATGGGAGTGTCGTGGCGGAAGATCATGCCGAGTAGCTGATCTTTAAGTTTCACCTGCTCGAATCCTTGCTGATGAATATCGAACAAGACGTTAATCTGGTCGGTAATGTTTTTGATTACGTGGTCCCAGGTAAAATTGGCAAGGACGTATTTTCTACCCCAGAGGCCCATCTGTTTGACTTTGGAAGGGCGGGTAAGCAAGTGAATAATGGTCAAGGCGGCTTTTTTGGCGTTACGGAAATCGACGACAATTCCGGCTCTTCCGTCAATTGATTCATCCGCGGCACCTATATTTCCAATAACTGGTGTACTGCAAGCAAGTGCCTCTAATATCGAAAGGCTGGAGGTGGCTGTGGATATGCACTCGGGATGGCCAGAAAAGATGTAGACTTGTGCCAGAGAGTAATACTTGGGTAAATCGGTTAATGAAAGTTGGCCTACAAATTCAATGTTTGTGTTGACTTTTAGGCTAGTGGCAAGATTGATAAGTTCACTTTTGGCTAATGAATTAGAAATGGATTCGGCAATAATCAGCTTGGTATGAGGAATTTTTTTAACGATGTGGGGCAGAGCATTAATGAGTAAATCCGTCCCGGTAATAGCAGTGTAGTCGGTGACGTGAAATAGGAGGCGTGAATTTGCATACTTGGTTTTTAATTGCGGGTCCGGAGTGGGGTGAAAAAGTTCAGTATCCACTCCTACTGCGGTATAGCCTGATGGGTGGCGAACATATAATTTCTTAACCCAATTTCCGACTGACGAATTGGGAGCCAGTAAACGTTCGCTCTTTTGAGAACCGCGGATATCATAATTGATATACAACTTAGAAATTAATCTGGTAAAAGCACGTTTATATGAAGGGAAACCGGAGATAAAGGCGGCGTCGTGAAAAAATGCAAATGGCTCGAAACAAATTTGGATTGTGGGTTTGGAAAGTTGGGTGGAAATCCAGTTGAGGGGAAACATGGAAGTAACTATCAAATCAAATCCATAAACTCGCTCCCGAATCAGACGTAGACTGTGTCTCACCCATAGCGGAAAGAACAACCAATACAAAATGTTATTAGATGAGAAAGGGAGAAGTTCAACAACCTCAATTCCGGCTTCGTGAAATTTTGATTTCCATTCTTTACTGGATTTTTCTACGAATATGGTGATATCGAATTCTGGTTTGAGCCGGCTGGCAACTTCATAAACATATCTGGTACCGCTGGAGTTGAGGAGAAAATGGGAGTGCAGCCAAGCTATTTTAACCTTAGATTTCACGGCTGGATTATACCATCTGACCTGCGAATTCCTGAACTATTGAGGCTACCCTTTTCGTAAAATCAACAGGGGTCCAAATTTTGAGCCTTCGGTAACCTTTTTGAGCTAAGTTTCTTTTTAGTTTTTCATTTCCATAAACTTTGGCTATTTTATCGGATATGTCTTGGGGGTTGTCGGGATTAATCAGAAGGCCGGCGTCGCCTAATTGATCACGGCAACCACGGATATTAGAATAAACTACCGGGGTGCCCATAACCCAGGCTTCCAAAACCGGAATGTTGGTGGGACCAAAATAAGTGGGCATGACCAGAGCTTCGGCCAGTTTATAAATTACGGAAATCTGATCAGATCCAACGTAACCCAAAAATTTAACCTGGTCTTCAAGATGAAATTGCTTTACCAAACCCATGACTTCATCGAAACTACTAAAATCGGCTTCTTTGGCTCCGGTGAGAATAAGGTTGACTTTAATTTTTTTTTGATTAAGTAAGTGAATGGCCTTGACTAAGTTGATGTGGTTTTTATGAGGCCAAAATTTTGCGGGATAAAAAATATATTGATTGGGAAGGTGCAGGGATTTTTTGACCCGGGCAATTTCTTGGCGAGATGGATTGGGGTCAAGGTAAGAAGGGGGAAGAAAGGGCAAAGGTACGACTTTTTCTGGTGGTGTGTGGTAATAGTTAATCATATCTTCCCGACCGACTTGGGAGTCAACAAGTACTTTGAATGCCTTGCGGGCAATACTACTAAAACCATATTCACGGTGCTCCCATCTACCACCGGCGGAAACTTCAGCAAACCGAGTGGGGTAAACACGATGAGCAAAGTCATGAATAGCCACGACGGCAGACGGTGAGGCGAGAAAGGAAAGATTTGACGAGGTGGGATAAAAAACCAGATCCAGGTTTTGTTCCTCAATAACTTTGATCTGTGGAGCGTCGGTAATTCGATAAATGGGAGTAAGCAGACCAAATAAATTGAGCTTAAATAAAGCGTTAATAAATTTGGGGGCCATGACCGCCAGGGAATTGGAAATGAAATCTCTGGTTTTGAGGGATATCTCATGGGTTCGGGTATACATGTTTATAACTTGGAAGTTTTTCAGCCGGGAGTATATGGAAGGGATATCTTTGGACGTACTAATAATGGTGTAATTGTGGCCGGGAATTTTTTCTAAAGACTCGAGGAGGGCCAGGCAGTACTGATAAACACCGCCCTGTTCTTTATTGGGAGTGAAATAGACACCTATTCTCATATCATATTTTACGGGCGACTATAAAAATGTCCCATTTCTTGCCGGTTACGGGAGTTGTCTCCAACCAGTCATATGCAGAAACTAGTTGGAAACCGGTCTTGGTAAAATAGTAATTTAGTTCAGGAAGAGAGAAATACCGCATGGGATGATTTTCGTTGACTTCATCCAAAATTTTTGATCCCTTAGTACTTAGCACTTGGAAATTGATATCGACGAAATTTCTGTCCAAATTTAACTGGGATCTGGTTAAACGGAGAACACGACTGTCTTTTTTTGAGATTTTTTTGACCCGGTCGGTGGGAGGGTCGCGTAGAACAGCGGGGGTATACCAACAGTCGAAAACAAATAGCCCCCCCGGCTTCAGGTGTTTCGAGACGTTAAGCAAGGCGTTTTCAAAGTCCTGATTTTCGATCATATATCCAACTATATTAAACAGCATGCCGGCGGCGTCGAACTGTTTATCCAGTGAAAATTTTCTTATATCCCCTTGATGGAGTGTGATTTTAGAAGTCAATTTAGCATGGCTAATCTTTTCTTTGGCAACCCCTAACATTGTTGATGAGAGGTCCACACCATCAATTTGATAGCCTTTTTTCGCCAGAAGCATTTCGTAAGAGGCGGTTCCACAACCAAGACTCAAAAATGTTTTCAACGGTTTGGAAGTACTCTTACGAAGAATCTTGTCGATATAACTGGTTTCGGCCGGATAATCTTTACTTTGATAAATTAAGTCGTAATATTGGGAATATTTTTGAAATTGTCCAGTCATTGGTGTAGATTGTATACTAGGTAAGTTGGGATTTGCAAGTTTTGAGACTTCTTGATACAATCGTGCGGTATGTTTTTTATGGAGGCTGAGCGGGCAGAGCTAGAGAATTATCCACTTGCCCAACTTGTTAGGACGTTTTATGACGAAACGAGTAAGGGTTTTATTATGACGTCGCTGATGTTTGTAACTGGTCGCTGTTCTAGGCTGATAGGTAAGATGGCGGAATGTTCTGAAATTTCTGAGGGTGAGGTACAAGATGTGCTTAGCAGAGTAAGCTCAACTAGATTCAATGGGGCGACGAACAGGGAGCAATCCCTGAAAATGCTTCGGGAACAGATAGACGCAGAGTTTCGTACAGATGTAATCGGATATGGCCCATTAATGGGAAGTAGGCCAGTCAGAAATTACATTCTTTTGATGGCACTTGCTCATGATAATATGTGGAGAATAATAGAAAATAGGGAAAAATAAATAAGGAGAATTAGAGATTAGTCAGTTTTACTTCGATTGCGGCGATGTCGTCGTGTTTCTTTAGTCGCGGATAGGTAGTCAAGTTTGGATCAGCTTCTTCTAGTTGCCTGGTGCGTGATACTAAGCCTATGATCCCGGCCGAGAGCAGGCCAGTTCTGACGTGGTGGAGCATTGATTCGTTATCTAATACTGACAACAATGAACCATCGGTAAATAAGTAAAGAGTGTCACATGCTTGAATTTCAACAGAACCAGTTTGCATGTATAAACTTATATCCCCTGTTGAGTCCCCCTTGAGCGCCCCATATCCCGTGCCCAAGGGACTATTTTCTAGGAGGCGATGGGTGGCAATTATGGCTTGTACAGTTGGATTATCTAATGTTTGAGCCATGGATAAGCCTGTTTCCCGATGGACTTGTAGAGCTGCTTGGACTTCCCTGCGTTCGAAAGGCAAAACATTGTTTTGGGAAAGCCAACTAAGATCCCTTTTTCTATTTATAACTAGATTACAATCGCCAACATAGGCATAATCCAGCATTTTTTCATGCCGAGATATTTTGACGATGAGCGCCATGCAGCTAAATAAAACCTTCATTAAATTGGTATCTATCGGTAATTGCTCTGCATGGTGAGCAAATGCCTGATCTATTTTGGGTACAGCATTCCGGGGAGAAAGTGCAATGGGCAAGCCACCTAAGGTTGTGCGCGCGAGTTGAGCAGCCATTTTACCTGGAGAGATGCCCAGATCTTCAAAATAGGGAATCTTAGCTATGGCAGTGGCACCGTCGAAAACCGCTGCAACGATTGTGTCATCGGTAGCTGTAATAAATAATGCATCCTCATTGCTTTCTGGATCGGGGCGACGGCAATCTTGGACACTGGAAATTACGGCCCAGTTCGGATATTCACTTGACATGGCAATTACAGATAATTTTCTAAAATATTAATCAATTGACCCATTCGAACATTATAAGTGTGGTCTCGGAGGGTGCGGGATTGACCGGAGGCGGCAATTTCCCGCCTTTGATCCGCGTGGGCTGAATAATACCTGATTTTAGCAACTAAGTCAACCATATTCCGGTAGGCGATCACTTCTTTACCTACTTTGAATAACTGGCCAAGGTTGTCCTTGTGGTCGGTGATGAGAAGGGCACCGCAGCCGGTGGCTTCGTAAAGACGCATGTTGTTGGCATAATTTTGGGCCACGTCGATATGGCGGTTGATGGTGATTTTGCTTTGGAGCATTAATTTATACATATCTTTTCCCCAAGCCTCTCCGTGGTGATATTTATAAAGATTGGATGACGGGTCTAAATCGCTCTTGCCATATCCCCAGACATCGAGCTTAATTCGGTCGGCTAGTTGGTTCAAAAGCTTGAATCCCTGGGTGTGGGCCCGGCTGATGCCGCCGATAAAAGTCACGTCGTAGATCCGTTTTTGGGCTGGAATTTTGTCCAGGACCCTAGGCTCAAAGCAAAGCGGCAGGTATTCTGATGCGATGCCCCGGCGCCTAAACATGGGGACGTAGTGGGGGAAAGAGGTGATGATTAGATCGTAAGGCGCAAAATTGCGCCAAAACGGCAAGGGGCAAGCGATTTGGCCCACGATCAGTTTTACTTGAGACTTGATTTGAGTAAGGAAATCCGGATCAAGATAACCCAGATTGTGGCTATAAATAATATCAGGACGGAAGTGTCTGATTTGTTCGTTAAGAACTTTTAATTCCCAGTTTTGGGCGATTTTTCCAGAAATGATCGGGAGGTGACTAATAAGGAAATCGGATAGTTTTTGGGGAAGAGGCAATTGAATTGAGGAATGTTCGGACAACCATTGTTTTTGCAGATATTCGGCGTTGAGTATCACATCTTCGGCCGGGTATCCTAACTTGGTTAACGCGTGGGAATAAAAATCGGCGGTGCCGAACAATTCATCAATAAGAGCCTGCTTTTGGACTGAAAATTCAGCGGTTTTCAAATGAGGAAAGCGGTCATAAAAAGATGTTAGAAAAGCCGGGTAATAAGGATCGATAATTAACATGCGAAATTTCATAATTTTTGATAATCAAAGTGATAAAGATTCGGCTTGATTTCTTCCGAGTTGCAGACTACAAAGTTATTGAGACGGCGCATTTGAAGCTCTCTATCCGACTCGTAGGTGTGATGTTTAACTACCAGGTCGTCCGGAAGACAACGATTTGGGGAGACAGTCCAAAAAATTAACTTGTTGGAGATGGCCGCTTGTCTGGTTTCGGTTATATTTATCGTCTGTTCAAGGCTTATCGGAGCGAAAGAGGGGTCTCCATAAGTGCAATTGGTAAGAAAGGAGCGTATAAAACCGTCGTCCTCGTACCAGATCATATCCGGATCGAACCGGGCCAGCGGGACAATGCCCCCAGGCGGGTTTTGACACCA
>Ga0209542_10012131_pt1 | contig 15142 bp, 8 predicted proteins | sample RifCSPhighO2_01_FD_184028 | JGI IMG/M metagenome (GOLD analysis project Ga0209542, IMG submission 184028) | Soil microbial communities from Rifle, Colorado - Rifle CSP2_plank highO2_0.1 (SPAdes) (version 2) | ecosystem: Environmental > Terrestrial > Deep subsurface > Rock core/Sediment ...
CCACCACCCCCGCCACCTATGCCAGCCCCTGCCCCGCCGCCATCAGGGACAGCCTTTTATATTTCTCCAAGCGGCAACGACAACAATAATGGCTCTTCGGCTGCGCCCTGGGCAACTTTTTCCAAAGCTTGGTCTGTCTTGCAGCCTGGCCATACTTTGATCGTAAAAGATGGAATTTATGTCCAGGCAATAAAACCGTCTATTTCTGGAACGGCGGGTAACCCCATAATTATTAAAGCCGAAAATGACGGCCAGGCGGTTATTGACGGGCAGAATAGTCGGATCGGCATTGAGATCGATTCGCGCCAGTATCTGACGATTGAAGGATTTACCTCGATAAATCCAGGCGAAAGACCTGCGGTTATGCTGACGGCCCCAGACGGCAATTTTACCGCCAGCAATAATATTATCCTACGCCGCGTGAGCGCCAGAGGCGGTTCCAATTTGAACAACAGCGGCGGTGCCATCGCTGTTTCCCGAACCCGTGATTCCGTGCTGGAGGATGTCTGGGCTTATGGATACGGCCGTTATGCCATGGATATTTATGGCAGCTCGAATATCAAAGTTAGACGAGCCGTGATTCGATGGGACCGCTGGGACGGCACCAACTATAAACCCTGCGACCCAAAATACAATCTCGGAATTTATAACACCCATGATAGCATTTTTGAAAATATTTTGCTTATCGACGGCGGGACAGCGGCCTGCGGAGACCATGGCGCGCTTTATGTCCCGGGCAATGACAACGGCAACAGCGCGCCCTGGGCTGATTCTGATAATAATAAATTTTACGGAATGATCGCGTTTAATAACAAGGGGACAGGGCTTCAGGTAGAGGGAGGCTCCGGCGGGACAAATGACAACAATTCATTCCGCGATGTCGTATCGTGGGGCAATACTTACGGGATATCTGTGAACAGGGCAAACGGAACCTCTTTTAACCACGCTACCATAGGCAAGAACAGCAATGGAAGCTGGACTGGCACACAAACTTCTGTAACCAACAGTCTTATATATAATAATGTCGGTACCGGTTTGAATGGTGCAATTACTTCGAATTACAATAATGTCTTTGGGAATGGCTCCAACTATAGCGGCGTGTCTGCAGGAGCTCAGGATATTGCCCAAGACCCAAACCTTAAATATATTACGCGAATCGAAACGTCTGCTCCCGGCAAAGGTAGCGCCAATGATGGAGGTGATCGTGGGGCTGCAATTTTAAACCGGTATCAGGACGGAGTCCTGACATCTGCGCAGTTGTGGTCATGGCCGTACGAGACTCGAATAAAAACTGAGATGTGCGATAGCGCTTTTCTTAGTTCCATAGGACGGACAGGTTCTAATGCTGCGGCTTGGTGTTCCTATGGAAAATCTTTAACACAGTATATCTGGGAAGCCACGGGCAATATCACACCCTCAGATTTATTAGTCCCTTCTTCTCCTCCTCCAACCCCTCCTCCCGTTCCACAACCTTCTCCGAATCCAACCCCTCCCCCTGCCAACCGGCTCCCTTCCGGAGTGTTTGACGCCATCGATTCTTCCGGAACCTTTGTGGGTTGGAGTTACGATCCAGACTCTGTATCCCAATCCAACACAGTCCAAATCTTCATTGATGGTCCGGCAGGACAGGGGACTCTTGCCGCCTCTTCGGCCACCTCTGTTCTCAGGATAGACGTGAACTCTGCCTTTGGTATTTCCGGCAGTCACGGCTTTGAATTGTCTGTTCCTTCTTCCTTCCGCAACGGTCAGTCTCACTCGGCCTACATCTATAGCATTGACATCAACGATCCATCCAAATCTATTCTACTCACTGGATCCCCCAAGAGCTTTACCCTAGGATCTGCGGTCATTTCTCTTCCCCAGCCTCCCGCACCAGCTCCGGCTCCGACCGGGCCGACACCTCCTCCGTCTCCCTCTCCCCAGTCTCCGGTTCTCCCCTCCCGCCCTCACCCTTCCGGCACTCTCGTCAACCAAGACGGCACCATCTATGTCGTTCGCAACGGACAGCGTCTAGGGTTCAGAAATCCTCCTGAATATTTTAGCCATGGCTACCGTTTCGCCCAGAGCGTCACAGCCTCCCCGGAAGACAAAGCTCTGCCGACAGGCGCCATAGTAAAAGCCCTGGATGGCACCCTGTCCCTGGACACCACTGATAACCGCACCATTTACATGATCGCTGCAGGCCAAAAGCGGGGTTTTACCTCTGCGGAAGTGTTTCTCTCCCTAGGATATAATTTCTCCCAAGCTATTCCCATTGACCTCTCTGACTACCCCGCAGGCACCCCAATCTATTCCGGAAGCGAAGTTCATCCCAATGGCGCTTTGGTTGTTGATAGCGCCGGCACAGTGTGGTGGATTCTCGACAATCCCGCCACAGGCGGGCAGGCACGCCAGGGCTTTGAAAGCGCAGAAGTCTTTTATACTTACGGCTTTACCTTTGACCGAGTAGTTCCAGCCAACAGCGCTGACATGGCTCTGCCGACAGGCGCCAGAGTCAAATTCCGCGACGGCACCTTGGTCAACGACAACAACGCTTACTTTATCATCTCTGAAGGCAAGAAACGCAGATTCTCAGATTTGTCCATGTTACAGAGCAAAGGCTATGATTCGGCAAACCTAATCAATGCAAGTCTTGCGGTTTATGAGGAGGGGAGCGGTGTGGAGTAATCGATATGTCCAGGAATTGGAATTTATGCTATATTTAAAAAAACTATAATCTTATAGAAATAAAATGAGCGAAGATATTCAAGGAAGAAATTGGGACAGGGTAATCCATGGCTTTTTGTACGGCGTGGTATTTTTACTACCTCTTTTATTTACCCCGTGGACATTTGAGTACCGAGAGCTCTCCAAGCAGACGCTGCTGTATGCTCTGGTGTCGGCTGCGACTATAACTTGGTTTCTCAAGGTCTTGGCTCTGAAAAAATGGAGATTTGTTACTACATCGCTTGATTTGCCGATCTTGGCGTTGGTAACGGTTTATTTTCTCGCTTCCATATTTTCCGCGGACCGGCCCAATTCATTCCTAGGGGTTTACGGGATTTTTTCCGGGAGCTTTTTCTCTTTGGTTTTTTTTCTCCTTTTTTATTATCTGGTTATCAATACTTTTGAGACAGCAGAGCAGCTAAAAAAGCTTTTTAGTTTCTTTTTTGTTTCGGTTTTTTTGGCAACGGTCTACGTTTTGCTGCAATTTACAGGATGGTTTGTTCTGCCTTTGCCGTGGGCGCGCGTTCAGGGCTTCAATACTGTCGGCACTCTTTTGCCTGTGACAGTGCTTGCGGCGCTGGCTATTCTTTTGTCTATCGGTTTAAAGAACAAATCTATTTTCCGTTTTCCTGACGGAATGGTTTGGCGTGTTATTCTCGCGGCCGCGGCTTTTGTGATCCTGCTGACTGTAAATTTCATTTATGCCTGGATTGCCTTGCTGGCAGGCTTGCTTGTTTATCTGGGTTTCTCCCTGGCATCAGGCCACGCTTTGACCCTGAAGAATTTTCTCACTCCTTTGATTTTAACGATCGCTACCGCCTCATTGCTCATCTTGGGAATAATTTTCCAAAAACCGATCGGCAATGTGTTCAAATTCAACCTCCCCCAGGAGGTCAGGCTCGACTATGCCACGGCCATGCCGGCGCTCAAGGGTGCGATTTTTGACCGGCCGATTCTGGGATCCGGACCAAACACTTTTCAGCATGTATTTTCCCAGTATCGCGACCAAAGTTTCAATCTTTCGTCTTTCTGGAGCACAAGGTTTGACAAAGCCCCTTCGGAAGCTGCGGAATATTTGATAGGTACCGGCATACTGGGCTTGCTGATTTTTGAAATCTTCAATCTGGCGTTCATTGCCTACGCGGTTATGTTTTTGTTTAAGCATCGCAGTCAGAGCGCTTGGCAGATGGCCTTGGCAGCGTTTGCAGGTTATGCGGTTTTGTGGACCGCGCATTGGTTTTTGTTTTTCAATACCGTGCTGGCGTTCAGTTTTTGGTTTACTGTCGCAGTGTTTATCGCCGCAAGTAGCTTGGAATCGCGCAGTAGTGCAAGACACCACGATTTTTCCTTTGCCAGTTCCCCGCGCCAGGCCGTGAGCGTTATCTCCGCGGTTTCGTTTGGCTTGATGCTCATTATTGTGTACGCGTTTTTCAGTTTCTCAGCCTACGCAGCGGATATTTCTTACCGCAAGGGCCTCCTGCGTGTTTCGGACAGCGAGGCTTTTGAGGAAGCGGAAATATTTTTTGCAGATGCTGTCAAGCTGAATCGCTTCCGTTCGGATTATTTTTTGACCTACGGCGAATATCTATTCGGAAAAGTCAACAGGGAACTGGCGCGTAAAGAGCCGAATGTGGGGCAGGTTCAGACCTGGCTTACCCAGGGCATAAACACTGCCCGCAAAGCTGTTGATCTGGCGCCCCATAACGGGCAAGTTTGGGAGAGGCTCGCCGTCCTTTATGGTTATGCCAGGCCTTTGGTCGCTGGTGCTGACAAATTTATTATTGATTCTCTGGTCCAGGCCGTGGAAAAAGATAAACAAAACCCGGTGCTGTTCACAGAGCTGGGCCAGGCTTATCGGCTGACCGCCAGATCCATTGATCCTGCCATTTTGGGCAAAGGTCCTGATAGAGATGTGGACGGCCTGGCGAATGAACAAGAACAAGCGCTTGGGTCGGATCCAGATAACCGCGATACGAACGGCAATAACATCACGGACGGCAACGAGGTTTTGGCAGGCCTCAATCCAACGGGAACCGGACAATTGCCGGAAGCTTTTTTGGCCAAATATGTAAAGATCAACCAGGAGAACCTCATCAAAGCCGAGGAAGCATTTCGAAAAGCCATTGAGCTGAAACCGGATTATGCCCTGGCGTATTACCAGCTGGCGCTTTCCATTGAGCAGTCCGGGGATGTGGAACGCGCGATCCGCGAGCTGGAGAATGCGCTTTCCAAATTGTCCAGTAACATTGATTTCAAATTTGATTTAGGACGCATGTATTTCAACACCGGCCGGGTTAACGAGGCGGCCAGGCAATTTCAGGATATTGTCCAGGTTTCACCCAATCATTCCAACGCCCGCTACTCTTTGGCCTTGAGCCTGGAGCGGCTCGGCAACATCAGCCGCGCATTGGGTGAATACCGCAAGGTTTTAGAGCTCAACCCAGGCAACCGCATTCTCGAAGATAAGATCAAGGAACTGGAACGCGCTTTGCTGGCGCCAAAAAAATCTTGATAATAAGGGGTGATTATCGATTTCAGTCGCCTTGACCCCGTTAGAAATCTCGCCCGCGCTCACGCGTCCATAAGGGTCTTTGGGGCGGGCTATTTCTAACGGGGTTGACCGCAGGTCAGGGTTTTGCTATTATTCCATTTGTTAAAAGTTAACTAAACAAAAACATTCAGCAGCAGAATCGTAAGAATGAGGCGATCCGCGCTCCCGAGGTTCGGGTGATAGATGAGCAAGGCAACATGCTTGGGATTATGCAGACCGCGGAAGCTCTTGCCAAAGCGCGAGAATCGGGGCTAGATCTCATAGAGATTTCTCCCAAAGCCAACCCACCGGTGGCAAAAATGCTGAGTTTTGATAAATTTCGCTACCAGCAGGAAAAAGCCCTCCAACAGCAACGAAAGAGGCAGAAAAAGGTTGAGGTTAAAGGGATACGCCTCTCTGTGCGGATCGGCCAGCATGATCTGGCGTTCAAGGCCGGCACTGCGGATAAATTTTTAGACCGCGGCGACAAGGTCAAGATCGACATGCTCCTCCGCGGCCGGGAGAAAGCTAATATTGATTTTGCCGCTGAAGTGATAAAGAAATTTTTAGCAGCGGTAAAAGTGCCTCATGTCCTGGAGCAAGAGCCGAAAAAACTAGGATCATTTATCACCGTAGTAATCGGACCAAAGACTTAAGCGATTCCAATTTACGAATAGCATCCGAATTATCCGAATGGATTCGACAAGCTCACCATAAATATTCGGAACATTCGGATGAAATTAGGATCATTAGGATCGCACTATAAATATTATGTATAAACAGAAAACTCACAAAGGAACATCAAAGCGAATTTGGAAAACCGGCAGCGGCAAGCTGATGCATCGGCACGCCGCGCGAAGCCATCACCGCGGACGCAAAAACGTTACGCAAAGCTTGCGCCGTAAACAGGACAATGCGGTTGCGCAGTCAAATCCGCGGGTTGGAGAGTTGTTACCATATCAATAACCCTACTAATTACTAATCAATACGAATATACGAATCCGGATTCGTAGATTGGTAACTATTCGTAATTCGTAGGGAATAAAATTATGACCAGAGTAAAACGAGGCGTACAAAAACGCGCCAGACGGAAAAAAGTAATAAAGAGAGCTAAGGGTTTTGTTTCGCACCGCAAGACTAATTTCCGCGCGGCTAATGAAGCGCTGATGCATGCCGGCAAGCACGCTTATCGCGGCCGCCGGGAAAAGAAGCGCGAGTTTCGCCGGCTTTGGCAGATGCGCATCGGCGCCGGAGCCCGGGAGCAGGATATTTCTTATTCCAAGCTCATAGCCGGCCTGAAAAAGAACAAGATCGACCTCAACCGCAAAATGCTTTCCGAACTGGCGATCCGTTTTCCGGAGGTATTCAAACAAATCGTCGAAACCGCGAAGAAATAATCGCAAAATAAAAAAGATCCAATCCCAGGGTCTTTTTTATTTGGGGGCAGACTCTTGATTATTCTAAATTTTTCTGTTAGCATGCTTTGACGTGGGGCTGACAAGCTTCGACAGAAGTTCTTTGAAAAGTGATTGCAAGCCAGAGCTGTCATCATCTCTTTCAAAACTGATGGCAATCTACAAATGCCAATACATTTGTTTCCAAGGTAAAGAATGCTTTTGCATCTCTTTCTTTGGTACCTGCATTAGCCTAATACGCTTTTGCGGTCGAATCCGCGACACCGATGGCGGCCTAGACCTATTATCCTCGGTTAGATCAATCATGGCCCTCGTGACTGCGACTGATCGAAACAATTCACGATCGTCTGGCTGATATTTTGCTGGTTTAAAGTCAGTCCGGACTAAACAAAATAAATCCGCTAAGCTTGTAGACATTGCTTTTCTAAACTTTTGGACGCGGGTGCAATTCCCGCCAGCTCCATTCGACTCGCCCTTCGCTAACGCTCGGGCTCGCTCATGGTTTGCGTCCTTCGCTATCGCTACGGACTTCGACCACTAGCAAAGAAGTCGAATGTCTCAAGTGAGCCTAAAGGCGAGTCGAGAGACGTAAATTTAAATAAAAAATGTCGCATTATTTCTATATCGCACGCTGCACCGACAATTCTCTCTACATTGGCGCAAGTGACAATCCTCAAAGAAGAATTACTGAGCACAATTCGGGCATCGGAGCGCAATGGTTTCGCCAACACGGAAAAGGTACAGTTATTTATACTGAAGAATATCCCACTTATCTCGAAGCGCACCGCCGCGAACTTCAAGTAAAAAAATGGTCCCGAAAAAAGAAAGAGAATTTAATAAAGGGGCTAAAACCATAAAAACACCCTCTAGGTGTTTTTTAGTTGCTAAACGACGGGGTTCAGGATTTGCATTCGCCAGAAAAAGGCTAGTTTAAATTTATAGCATGAATAAACTCGCAATCGATATTGGGGACCATCAAGAGACGAATAGTCTCTTTTTTGCTACAATATAAAAAATCAAATGAACCGCAAAAATAAAAAGCAAAACCGGTCAAAAGGCTTTACCCCGTTCGAAATAGCCCGTCCTAAAGGCCCTTCGGGCGCGCCAGCGCGGGCGCGATTTCAAACGGGGTTTACCCTGGTCGAGCTTTTGGTTGTTATTGCGGTTATCGGACTCTTGGCTTCGGTGATGCTGGTGAGTCTAAATTCAGCGCGAATTAATGCGAGAGATTCGCGGAGAATCGCTGATATAAATCAACTTTATAAAGCGCTCGAGTTTTATTATGATGACAACCAAGGACTTATGCCCGAATGCGACGATGTTGGCTATACAGGAGGCTGTGATCTTTTAGATTTCGGCTCGCCTGGCTCAAGAATTGATAGTTCGCTTGATGGACAGTTTGTCCCATTTCTGGCTCCCTATCTCAATGGTCAAAACCTCAAAGACCCTCTTAACACCTACAGTCCTTACCATTTTTACCTCTATAGCCCCAATTCGGTGTTTCCTCCCGGCAGCGGCAATAAGTACATCTTTTTGCTCCTGACTTTTCTGGAAAATATAAATCATCCTGCTCTGAAAAACTGCATTGACCTTGCAGGTTTCCCGTTCCCCGGCGCTTGTCTGATTGGGGATCGGCAGCCCTAAGAGCCTGTCTAAAAACTTCAGATTTGGCTAAAATGTCAGGATTCTGGCTGCAAACTCTTTAAAAAGAATCGCCCGCAAGGCTGTTTTTTGTTAGAATAGTGGATATGGGAAAAGTGCTCGCAAAGAATCGGGAGACCTTCGACTCCGCTCAGGGCAAAATTTTATGAAAATTCTGGCGAAGAACAGAGAGGCTTTTTTCAATTACACGATTGAGCATACGCTGGAAGCGGGGATTGTTCTGGCGGGGCACGAGGTGAAAAGCGTAAAGACCGGCACCATGTCCCTGAAAGGTGCGCACGTAACCATACGCGGCAATGAAGCAGTCCTCGTCAATGCTCACATTTCGGCTTACAAATATTCCGGCGAGATTCCCGGGTATGATCCGACCAGGTCCCGCAAGCTCCTTCTCAACCGCAAAGAGATCTCCAGTCTCATCGGCAAATATAAAGAACAAGGCATGACGCTAGTGCCGCTCGAGGTTTACGAAAAGCGGGGACTGGTGAAGATAAAGCTAGGCATCGGGAGAGGGAAAAAGAAATTTGATAAGAGGGAGAGTATTAAAAAGAGAGAGGATGAGAGGAAAATGGAGAGAGCCATAAGGAATAAGACATGAAAGAACAAATAGAAAAAGCAATAAAAGCGGTGATCACAACACTGTATCCAGAGCATAAGGATGTGTTTTTTTCGGTTGAATACGCGCCAAAGGGGATTGACGCGGATTTTGCGAGCAATGCGGCGATGGTCCTCGCCAAGAAATCAGGGGAAAAGCCGATGGAGGTGGCAGAGGAGATTGTAAAGGGCTATCAGGGTAATGGAGATAAGGGATGTCAGGTAGAAGCGGCGAATCCCGGGTTTATCAATTTCACCCTACCTCCTTCGCATTGGCAGGAAGAGCTAAAAATGATTTTGAGGCAAAAAGATAAATACGGAGGCAGCACGGCAAATAAAGGCAAGAAAGCTCGCATAGAATATGTTTCAGCAAATCCAACCGGACCGATTCATATTGGCAATGCCAGAGGCGGGCCTTATGGCGAGGTGATTTGCAAAGTGTTAGAGGCGACTGGGTATAAAGTCCTTCGCGAATATTTGCATAATGATGTAGGCGGTCAGGTGGAAAAATTGGGGAAGACTATCTGGTACTGGTTTGAGAAAGATCAAGGCCGCGAGACAGAATTTCCAGAAGATGGTTACAAAGGCGAATACCCGCAAGAAATCGCTCGAGCAGCGCTCAAAGAGAGTAAAGGTTTTGATATTGCGAGTCTCAAGCAGTTTGCTATTGATTATATTTTTGAGGAAAATCTGGAAACCATGAAGCGATTGGGGATACGCTTTGATTTGATTGTCAAAGAATCCGACCTGCAATCTTCAGGTAAGGTGGCAAAAGCTGTAGAAGATATAAAGAGAAAAGGATTCACAAGAGAACACGAGGGTGCTTTGTGGTTTGTTCACCCCTCCCTACCCCTCCCCCTCAAGGGGAGGGAAAACGGAGATATTGATCGGGAGGCGGTAATAATCAAAAGCGACGGCAAGCCTACCTATTTTGCCTCAGATATTGCCTACCATAAAGAAAAATTTCAATCTGGTTATGATTTGGTTATAAATATTTTGGGGAGCAATCACCATGGTCATGTGCCGAAGCTAAAGGCCCTAACGCAGGTTTACGGTTTTCCAGCGGAGAAATTTGTAGTGCCATTGTATCAATATGTGCGTGTTAAAAAGGGTAATGAGATTGTGAAAATGGCTAAACGAGCCGGTACCTTTGTTACAGCCAAAGAAGTTCTAGATGAGGTCGGGAAAGATTCAATGATTTTCTTTTTGCTTTCGACGGCTGTGAACACTCATATGGATTTTGACCTCGAACTTGCCAAAGATACCTCCGAGAAAAATCCGGTTTACAAGGTGCAGTACGCGTATGCGAGGATAAACAGCGTAGCAAAAAAGACTAAGATCAAACCCGGGCAGATAGATCTTTTGGAACACTCTGAAGAGTTGGCTCTCATAAGAGAGCTGTCAAAATTCCCCGATCTAGTGCGGGAAATATCCGAGAGTTATAATGTCCATCATTTGCCGCATTATCTTTTGGGTTTGGCGGAACGGTTCCACAGTTTTTATGAGAAGGTGAAAGTTATAACTGACAATGACAATGAGACAGCCGCGAGGTTGTCATTGGTGAAAGCCGCGCAAATAGTTCTGGCCAATGGCTTGAAGCTGATGGGTATAACACCCACGGAGGAAATGTAATGCGAGTTGGAATCGATCTTTCGGTGTTGCGACAGCGGCGCACTGGCATAGGAAACTATGCTTTTCATCTTTCTGAAAGTTTTAAAAATCTAAATACTGAACACAAACTAATTCTTCTGCCCGGTCCGAAGGGTACGATTCCTTTTTGGAGTAAGCACATTGGTTATGCAAGAGACATCCGGCGGCAGGGGATTGACGTTCTGCATGGCCCGGCAAATGTTTTGCCTTTATTTTATAAAGGACCGAGCGTCATCACACTGCACGATCTGGCTATCTACAAGCACCCGGAATGGTTTCCGAGTGGACAGTGGCTGGCGACGAAAGTGGTTGTGCCGGCAAGCATTAAAAAAGCTAGTAAGATTATCGTGCCGTCGCTGGCGACAAAAAAAGATTTGATGGAGCTGTTTGCCGTGCCGGCCGAAAAAATCGCAGTGATTCCGCATGGGGTGGAGGAGAGGTTCTTTAAGAGCGATTTGCGAACAGCGAATAGCGATTGGGAAAATCCTGCTCGCCAGTCGCCAGTCGGCAGTCGCTATATTTTGTTCGTTGGCACATTGGAACCGAGGAAAAATTTACAGAGAGTTATCGAAGCGTATCGAGGACTGTCGGATGAAATAAAAAAAAAGTATGAGCTTTGGGTGGCGGGAGGGAGGGGGTGGGGCAACCCGCTCTCTAAACCTCCCCACAAGCCTACCCCAAAAGCGGGTACGCTTTCGGGGGACCCCGGCAAGGGGGAGGGAATAAAATGGTTAGATTATGTTTCTGACGAAGATCTGCCAGGACTCTATCAAAATTCCTCGCTGTTTGTTTATCCATCTTTGTATGAAGGCTTTGGCTTGCCGGTTCTGGAAGCTATGGCAGCAGGATGCCCAGTGGTGACGAGCCGCCAAATCGCTCAGAATATTGAATATAGAATGTCAGATATGGATAATTCCATATTCCATATTTTATATTCAGTAGACCCCCATTCTACGGAACAGATTAGGATCGGCATGGTTGAAGTACTGGCTAATCCAAAACTCGCTCTGAAAATGTCAGGACAAGGGGTCGTCCTTGCCCGGCATTTCACCTGGAGTGAAACGGCGAGAAGGACGGTAGAGGTTTATGAGATGCAAGTCTGACCTCTCTCCGACCGAGTACGGGCGCCCTCTCCCCTCGTCAGGGGGGGGAGAGTTATATGGTTGCTACGCACTTTTGTCCTTTACAAGAGAGCTTTTTTCTGCTATAATAGGCTTATAAAGACATTTGATATCGCATATTTGATTCTGAGATTTGGCAAAAATTAGCCAAATTGAGGTTAGGAAACAAACATAAAATAACAATCTAAGTTTTCCACGTAGAACAGCGTCGCAAGCGTTTTGCGTGGCAAACAAACAACCGTGACCGAAGATCAGGAAAAACTGATCCCGCTTTCCGAGGCTGCCGATGCAGCTTCATTGAGTTTGGGGCATTTAAATTTGCTCGCCAGGACTGGCAGGATCCGCGCGCAAAAGCTGGGCAGGAACTGGTATACGAGTCGCCGGGCAGTCGAAGCTTATCTGCAAGGGGAAGCAAGCACGAATGTTCAACCTGCAGAAACCTCTCCGAATTTACCGGAACAAATTCTTGCGAATGCGCCAGCTGGCACGCATGTCGCCTTGCTTACCAAGGTTATCGCGGCCGCAGTTCTGGTTGCAGGAGGATTTGCCAGTGTCTACCCGGATAAAGTAGCCGAGCTTTTGGCGGATTTTCAGGAGCCGATGATTAACTACCTCGTGTTGAATAAAACTCGCCTGCCTTATCCTGATCCTATAAGCGATATCGCATATCAGGACAAACAACTGGAAATTGCCGGGGAACGGATTATCTATCGCGACACCCAAATCATCGAACGCTCTGTCCCCGGCCCTGTTGGACCAGCAGGCCCATCCGGTGAGAAAGGGGAAAGGGGAGATAAAGGCGATCGGGGGGATGCAGGCACACCAGCTCCCACACAAAGTCTTGTGGCCGGCACCTCCACTGTCTCCACCCCTTCTGCCTCTTACCCCATCTACATTGTTGGCAACAGCATTGCTTCTCAAGGCTCAGGAAGTACCGGAGATTTCAAATACCTCAGCGCCCGTGACGGTTCTTTTGACAACCGGCTCACCGTTGGCTCTGCCAACGGCACAGTCATCACCAACAATTCCATCACTGTAGCCACCCTGACCACCTCCGGCTCCTTCACAGTCTCCGGCATCGTAGGCTCCACCCAGTGTCTCCAGGCAGACACTGATGGCATTGTCTCGGGCAGCGGCTCTGCCTGCGGCACAGGTTCAGGCAGTTCTCCCTTTGAATCCACCTTTGCCGGCCTCGCTCTCACCCCCACCTCCACCACTGCCGGCATCTTTGTGAATGCGTCATCAACCATCAATTCCACCTTGAGAGTCGGAGGCGCTTTCTCTGCCGCCGCCTCTGCCACCTCCACCTTCACTGACGGGGGTGTGTTTGACACCTCCACTCTGGTCATCAATGCCAATGAGAACCGGGTGGGGATTGGAACAGCAGTACCCAGCACAACTCTTTCCGTCCTGGGCACCACCCGCCTCAATGGCGCTGCCACAGTAGCCGGAGCCCTGACCATCAACACCATCACCGGCTCCACGCAATGTTTGAATGTTGATACGAACGGACTCATCTCCGGAACCGGAGCGAGTTGCGGCGCTTCCGGCTCTCCCGGCGCCTGGGAAACCCTTTTTACCAATGCCCTCACCCCCACTTCCACCACAGCCGGGATCTTTGTGAATGCGTCATCAACTTTTGACAGTACCTTGCGGGTCAACGGAGCGTTTTCCGCTCTTTCCACCTCTGCCTCCTCAACCCTGACTCATTCTCTGGTTGTTGATACCTCAACTCTCGTAGTCAATGCCAATGAGAACAGGGTGGGGATTGGGACGGCCAACCCGACCCATCTCTTAACTGTCAACGGGATCGCCTCTACCACCATTTTATACATTGGCGACGGCAATGGTACTGGCAATCCGGCATTGGTCTTTGGCGCGGACACTGACACCGGCATGTACCGCTCAGCAGCTGATACGATTTCTTTTTCATCAGGGGGAACAGAGGAACTGCGCATCAATCCGGACTCAAGCGGTTTTGGCTCCATATATACGGAAAAAGTAATCGCCCATTACGATACTGTGGGAGGCGGGGCGTTTGGAGTTCCCCATACTGCTGTTAACCACAGTCAAGGGATAAATTATTCAGGGACATTTAGCGCTTCGTTCAGCGGCGATGATGATACAGTCGGGGCGTTTCATGGCGGAACAGCAGTCTGTACCACTCGGAACTGCTACACGCTGATTGGACTTTCCACTGGGGATAGCGGATATGATTCGGTTAACCCGACTGCTCTGGCTAACGGTAACTTCCTTCCCGGCATCGGCTTTGCGGGCCAGAGCGACACTAATGCTGGCACGGGGATGGAGCTTTCCGCCTCGATTGTCGGCCTCGTGGACGGCGCGGTTTCCACCGGGGTTCTGCCCTCAGCCATTGTGTTCAACACCAGTGTTACTGATAGCACGGGCCTGACAGAGAGATTTCGCATCAGCTCTGACGGCAGGCTCACGGCAACCTCAACCCTGACAACGCACAACTGGCTCACCGCCTCCTCCTCCTCTCTGACCACCGGCGATTTCATGAAGCTCGTCCTCAACTCCACCAATTTTACCGGCAATATCTTCAATGTCCTTGATGACTCAGGAACCGCCATCTTCCAGATGCCGGACTCTGCTACTGCCACCACCACTCTCAACACAGGCATCAATATCGACGCCAACACCCTAGTAGTCAATGCCAATGAGAACCAGGTGGGGATTGGGACGGCGACGCCTGCAGCACTGCTTCATGTTTACGGCACTGCAGAAAATTCCGCGACATTCTCTGGATTAAACGGTACAGACTCTACCATTACTATCGGAGGGAACACTACTGGGCGAACTAACGAACAATATATCACTTACCGAAATGCAACAACGGGTGCGAATGCCTGGATGGTTGGCATGGGCGATGACGAGGTCTTCCATTTTGACTATGCTACAGCTGGCGAAATAGACGAAAACACGCCGCTTTTGACTATAGAGCAGGGCGGCGATGTGGGGATTGGGACAGCGGCACCAGCGACTCCCTTGCATATAGTATCTGCTCAAAGCGAAAGTTTTAGAGTTGTGGGACCCAGCGAATCGCAAAACCAAGTGGGCTTTTATGCCCAGGGCAGCCAAACTTATCATAACTCTGCTTTTAGGGGCAATAGATCTAGAGGTACCTTTGCCAGTCCGACTGTTGTCACTGCTGCTGATACGTTGCTTGATATTACTGGTTGCGGGTATAACACCTCGACATTCAACTGTTCTGCCGGGGTATCTTTTCTTGCTGAGGCGACTTATACCAGTAGCAATATGCCTGGATATATTGTTTTTTCTACTACCCCGGCCAATGATGGCAACTTCGGGAATACTATAGAACGGCTACGAATCACCTCCACTGGCCTTGTAGGCATCGGTCATACCACCCCAACCTCAACCCTGTCTGTCTTTGGTTCTTTTGCTATCTCAAACGGCGGAGCAACTGATGTATTTGGGATTGC
>Ga0209542_10012133_pt1 | contig 15141 bp, 16 predicted proteins | sample RifCSPhighO2_01_FD_184028 | JGI IMG/M metagenome (GOLD analysis project Ga0209542, IMG submission 184028) | Soil microbial communities from Rifle, Colorado - Rifle CSP2_plank highO2_0.1 (SPAdes) (version 2) | ecosystem: Environmental > Terrestrial > Deep subsurface > Rock core/Sediment ...
GGAATTACAGTTAAAAAAAGTGAGGATTTCTCTGAGTGGTACACACAAGTAATCCAAAAAGCTGAATTAGCAGATTACAGTCCAGTTAAGGGTTTTATGATTATTAAACCAAATGCATACTCAATTTGGGAATCAATTCAAAATTACTTTAACGACAGATTAAAAAAATTAGAAGTAAGAAACGCTTACTTTCCATTATTAATCCCAGAATCTTTCTTTAAAAAAGAAAGTGAGCACGCTAAGGGATTTACACCTGAAGTCGCATGGATAGAAAATAAAGATGAAACTGGTGAAAGATTAGCAATAAGACCAACAAGCGAAACCATAATGTATGATTCTTTTTCTACGTGGATAAGAAGTTGGAGAGATCTCCCATTAAGGATAAATCAGTGGTGTAACATTATCCGTTGGGAAACTAAGGCAACTCGACTTTTCTTAAGAACCAGAGAATTTCTTTGGCAGGAAGGTCATTGTGTATATGAAACAAAAGAAGAATGTGACAAAGAAACTCTGATGTACCTTGGGGAATATGAAAAATTGTGCAGGGAATTATTAGCCATTCCAGTAATCACAGGAAAAAAGACAGAAAAGGAAAAGTTTGCAGGTGCTTTGTACACAACAACTATTGAAAGTTTAATGCCTGATGGCAAAAGTCTTCAGTGTGGAACAAGTCATAATTTAGGCCAAGATTTTGCTAAAAGCTTTAAAATCAGTTTTTTGGGGAGAAATGAAAAACCACAAATACCATGGCAAAACTCATGGGGAATATCAACCAGATTAATAGGTGCTCTTGTTATGATTCATGGAGACGACAAAGGATTAGTTCTCCCTCCAAATGTTGCTTATAATAAAGTAGTCATTATTCCAATTGTGTTTGAAGATAATAAAAATATTATCCTAAGCGAATCTAAAAAGATCTTCAATTCATTGAAAATCTTTAATCCAATTTTTGATGATAGAGACAGTTACAGCGCAGGATGGAAATTTAACGATTGGGAACTAAAAGGAATTCCCATAAGAATTGAAATAGGTCCAAAAGATATTAAATTAAAGCAAGTTGTAGTTGTTAGAAGGGATACCAATAAAAAAGAATTCATAAAAATAACTAAATTAAAAAATAGAATTAAAGATTTACTTAATGAAATACAAGAAGATATGTACACTAAAGCAAAAAAATTTCAGGATTCTTCCATTCAAAATATTAAGAATTTTGATGAACTAAAAAAAGCAATAGATTCCAAAAAAATAGCTTCTACATATTATTGTGAGAACTCTAACTGTGAAGATGCCATTAAAGATAAACTCAATGGAGTCAAAGCAGTTTGTATCCCTTTTACAAAAGAGAAAAGTAAAGGTAATTGTGTTAACTGTAATAAAGAATCAACTCAAATAACCTATTTTGCTAAGACCTACTAAATACCTTAAACAAAGAGACAAAATATAAAATAAATCCAAGCGGCATTGTTACATAGAATACAATGAAATTAGTAGCTGGGAAAAAATTCAATATATATGCCATTCCATAAATCCCAACAGCAACAATTGGGATAAATAATAACAATAAATAATTAACCAACTTAATTTTTCTGTTAAATGATGTTAATATGCTTTCTTTTTTTTCTATCTTTCTATTATGCCTTAATGCAAAATATGTTAAAAGTAATAACGCAGGCAAAATAAAAACTGCCATAAAGTTAGTCTGAATTGTGACAAAAACAAAATACAACACAGCTATAACCCATAAGAAAACCTTTTCTTTCTTGCTAGCTTTGAATTCCTGTAAATTTACTTTATCGTAAATTATATGTGCAGCAATTAAAAGCAAAGTAAAAAAAACAGCCTGCTGTGAAAATTTATCTATTGCTATTGCAGCTTTTTCTATAGGCCAATAGATTGCCCAAAATCCATAAAAGAATCCTATTAAACTAGCAAGGATAATTGTTTTTTTGTAGTTATTTTCAGCTAGAATTTTTCTTACATAATACCATCCAATTAATACACTAATAATAGCATGCCACGCTAAGCCTGTCCAAGAGATATTTAATGGTAAGCCATATATCATGTCATAAGTTGTTATTGCAACTAGACCTTCGTTTAACCAACCATATACTGCGCCAACTAGAAAAACTGCCCAGATGCTATTCGCCTTAAACATATCTATATTTAGTAAAAAAACAAAAGCAAATATTGAATAAATCAACCATCCAACCAAAATCCAAAGAATTGATTCATCAGGATTGGGCCACGCCCAAAATAAACTCTCTGAGTAAAAATAAAGTATATATCCCGTAGTTAGGGCAACTAAAACACGTTTCCAAAAATCATTATTTATCTCTTTTTGTTTATTTAATATGTTCGCCACAAATAAAAACTAAGTTTACCTATATTAATACATTCCGATATTTAAGCTCCCAAACTTACTATCAATAAATAGTACTATAATCTAGATAAATTTTTATACTTAATATGCTTAAACCAATGTATGGCAAAAAAGCTTTTAGGTGAAATAATCCACTACTATGGCCATATAAATGTGGCTGTTGTAAAAGTAAAATCAACTATAAAACTTGGTGATAAAGTGCTAATAGAAGGCCCTCAAGGTAGTTTTGAGCAAGAAATAAAATCAATGCAAATAGATCAAAAACCAATCAAGGCAGCAAAGTCTAAACAAGAAATTGGTCTAAAAGTCAATCAAGAGGTAAGAAATAATTACAAAATATATTCCGCTACCTAAACAACATCTTAAATGAATACATCAATTTTGCATACCAAGGAACATTACTAACAAATATTTCGTACTCTTCATTTGTAGAATACTCTTTTCCGTTTTCATCATAGTATTTAATATTTAACTTAATAGGTTCATAGGCAGTAAAACTCCCTTTCAAGGGTAAAATAATCCTCTGAGTTTCCTTTAATGAATCAATACTAGAATAACTATTCCCATTAACATTGATTTCTATATTACTAATAATTGTTTGACTTGATAAATGGAACATAAGATTAAATTCATCGTTGTAAGCAACTCTTTTTGGGTATTCTACATCATCTATTTTTAACCCTGGTTTTTGGTACACTCTTAAACTTAAGAAATCATTAACATGCTTGTTATTCACTTCAGCATCTACAACAATAGTTTGTGTTGAAAATTCATTTAATGCTAATTCAAATACTACATCTAAGTTTTGTTGTCCTCTGACATCAACTTCCTTGCATTGTTTTTGCATGCATACATTAATCCTACTTAATAAATCATTTGTTTTGTTCTTTATAGTACACGAAATACTTGCTGTTTCGTAACTAAAATAGTAGTTTTTATCTGGATTACATTTAATGGAAATATATTGAGAATATGTAACCTCTTTAATATTTGTGTAATCATCAATTATGTCTTTTGCTTTTTTTTCTGTTATTTTATTGTAAGAACTTGAGTAATCTAAACTAATTGAGGATTTACCTCCAAAAGAATCCTTAACTTCAATATCCGCAGTGTATAAATAATTAGGATCCAAATTATCAGGAACTTTGATAATCCAAAACACATCCCCTCTACTCTTAGGTCTTAGTAATACTTGCTTTACATTTTTTTCAAGCACTTGGGGGGCCTTTGTAACAATAATACTTGTAGATGCATAATAATCAAATGGATTCTCTACAGTTACTTTAAGTGGAACATAACTTCCTTCCCCAACTTGATCTTCGATTAGCGAAGCCTCTATGTTATAAGGACTTTGTAGTTTTGTTCCAATGCTCTTTACTTTTGAATCAAGAACTAAACTTTGTGGTTCAACTTCTAAACCAGAACTTCTCCATTTGTATTTGGCAGAATAAGTTGCAGAATCTACAGAATCACTTAATTTTACATGACTTGGGTCTATCCACCCATACTGACCGAATGTTACATCAAAAGGAACCCAACCATAACCCTCAAAATAAACTTCAGCCCACCCATGATTGCCAAATTCATAATCTAGGTTTGTATAAACCATTCCTGAAACAAATCTTGCTGGGATTCCAATACCTCTAAGTAATGATATAAATAAGCTTGTTATTTCATCACAAACTCCTTGTCTATTGTCTAAGACCCAACTTGATTTTTGTACTGCAGTAGCAGTTAATGTATTTAAATCATACTCAATATTCGTCTTAACCCAATCTGCAATTGTATAAGTTACTTCAAATAAATTATTTTTATCTTGTGCTAATGAAGACGCTTTAGTAATCATATCATCATTTATATCTATATTATCAGTAGGCTCTAAATACTGCCTTAGAGATTCGTCCACACTTAAAATCGGAAATTTGGCATTCGGAATTTCATATATCTTATTAAATGTTTGAATAGATCCTTTTAAACCAAAAGTAAATTTATTATTAAAATTATTCCATTTGTATAAGATATAATTTTTTTGTTCAATAGACGCCTTAGGTTCAGATATAATTTGTAGAGACTGCACTTTTTGTCTAGTATCAGTTACTGGAAATAAAGTTAACTCCGTATTTAAATGATCAAATATAAACTCGTCATCATTTTGAGTAACTTCTATACTAGACTCAATATTTATATCAATCCACAAGCTTTCAACATCATTGTAATTTTCAACAGCTGCGTAACTATTAACAGATAAAAAAATTACAAAAATAAGATAAAATATTTTATTCCTCATTTAATCTAAATAAGACTGTGACCCTCCATAATCTTTTGCTAGTCATTCTATCAACAGAGTATAACTTCCTTGACAATTTAATCTCTCCCTTAAACCTTTTCTTTAATTTTCTAGCTATACTAATGGCCCCCCTTTTATTATTCAAGTATAAATCAAGTCCAAATTTTTTATCTATTTCTTTGGATATTAAGAAATTTCCATCCTTAATATAATCCAAAGTTAATTTTATAAGAGCCAAGTTTCTTGGTCTGAGTTGCAGAATAGCTTCATAATATTTATTATTTGTATAAATAGTCATATTAAAGAGAAATTAGCTGCGCATGCGGAACCTTATTTATTAATATTATATTATCTTTTTCTATAAGTCCATTATCCAAAGCTAATTTCACACACTTTTTTCCAATTAAGTTTATATTCCCAAATTCCTTCATCATTTTCAAGCACTTTTTTTCATCTTTGATTTGTCCTTTATAGAATCTTTCACTAACTTCAATTTTAATTTTCTTGTCCTCAATAGTTTTTCCAATTAAGTCTTCATCACACACAGCTAGTACTTGAACCATTCCATCTTTATGCACTTTTACATACATATTAAATCTTTGTCTTAACAGTGTGTTTTGCTCCACAAGCAGAACACTTTATCATTAAAATTCTTTCCTCCTTAAACAAAGTTGTATCAGGTTTTTTGCACTCTTTACATAATACAAAGTCCTCAGCATATCTTTGTACTTTGACATTAATTAAATTAGAACCTATTTTTCTGCCTAATACCAACCGAGTATCTTCAATATATCCTGGAGAAGCTAGTTCTCTTAATAAATATTTGAGTAAATGGCTTGGTTCTCTCCTAAAAGCATCACAAATTTGGATAAAATTACTTACAATTGTCTTACTCCCTTGAATATGCCCCTTTACAGCAGGAATCTCAAACCTCTCACTAGTTTTGCTTTGCTCAGGTAACCTAGATCTAGCCTTTGCTAATAATTTTTCGTAACTTTCCATTATAATACTCCCTATTGCTTATTTATAAAATTATGGGAAGAATGCGTATATCTACAGCCCTCAACAAGTTTTAAATATCTTATTAAATTAACATTTCTATGGATTTTGAACAATTTGAACATAAATTAGAAAAACCTTTAAATTCTAATAAGGCAGTAATACTTCTCCCAGGTGTTAGTGGAAATGCTTTAACAGATGAAAGATACAATAAACTAGGAGCTACTCTAGTTAATGCTAACTTTGCCCTTTTAAGATTCGATGTATGGAAATCTGAAGTAGAACTAGAAAGATTAACAATTTCAGAAATTTATGATATTTTAAATCAAGCATTCTCGTTTTTACAAAGCAAAGGTTATACAGAAATTTCAATGGTTGGAAAAAGCTTTGGGGCCGGCCTATTATTACCTTACGTAAATATTAACATTAAAAGGTTAGTTTTATGGGCTCCCGCAATAAAATATAGCACCGATTCTAATTTTATATTTGCTAAAGAAACAAAACTACAAAACTTTCAACATCTTAGCGATATAAAAATAAATAAACGTGACTTGTACCATATAAATTATCCCATATTAATCCTACATGGAACTAAGGATGAATTTGTCACGTTTAGTAATTCCCAAAGAATAGTTTATGATAATCCAAAAATAAAATTAAAAGCAATTAAGGATTTTTAATAATACAAAATAATTCGTCAATCTTAAAATAACATTAGAAAATTTTATAAGTAGTTAAATAAGTCTCTAATTATGCATAAGAAGTGTTTTTTAATTACTTTTATCTTGTTAATATTAGTATCATGTTATAGTGTAAATGCAAAATCTTATTCAATCCCCAAAGCAAACATTGATATTTCGGTAAACGATGATTCAAGCCTCCTAATTAATGAATCAATTACTTTCAATTTTAACGGTCAATTTTCTTATGCATATAGGGATATATATTATGACAAAGAAATTATTGAGGATATAAAAGTTTTCGAAATTAAAAATAATCAATTAATTCCTATTAATTCATATCCTAATGTAATTTCATCAAACACATTAAGAGTTAATTGGCTATATAAAGCATTAAACGAGCAAAAAAAATTCTTAATTTCATATAAATTAAAAAATGCATTAAAAATTTACAATGATGTTGCAGAATTCTATTGGAAAATTTGGCCTCCTGGTTGGGATTCAGAAGTTGCAGATTTAGAAGGAACATTTAATCTTCCCTCAAAAGTTAATGACCCAAAAGAGGTTTATACATGGGGTCATCCAAAACTAAATGGAAAAATTGAAATTTTGAATAATCAAAGAGTAATATTTCAAACCTTTAACATCCCAAAAAATCAATGGGTGGAATTAAGAGTAGCGTTTCCTTCTTATACAATTAAGGATTCTACTTATACCCAGAAGTTTAACTCAAATTCCTTACAAAAGATAATAAATGAGGAAGAACAATATAAAAATATTGGCTATCTAATTACATCTAAACCATTAAGAGCATTAATTTTCTTCTCCCCATTACTATCAGTTTTATTAATTTTCTTCATCTTTTACTTAATTTGGGGAAAAGAGCCAAATATAAAAGGCCAATACAACGCGATATACGAAAGAGACATCCCATTTGATTATAGCCCAGCAATTGTGGGCGCTTTAATTCATCATAATTCAAAAAAACCTAATGCAAAAGATTTTGTTGCATCAATACTTTATTTATGTTTAAAAGGTAACCTTAAACTCGAAGTAATTAGGAAAAAGAAATTCTTAGGAGTTTTTGGTTCAGATACTGACTATAAGATAACTAAAACAAATAAATCAACTACCTCACTTGCCAAACATGAAAAAAAACTCATAGAAATTTTAGATAAATACATGAAAAATGATTCAATAACTTTCAATGAATTTAGAAAGAATGCCCAGTACAATGCTTGGACCTTCAGAAGTAATTTTGAATCATGGCAAGATCAAACTAAAAAAGAAGCCGAATCAATGAATTTCTTTTCTAAGTTTAATGCATCTAACTATTACTCAATAATATGTTTCTTTTTTATAGTTGTTGGTATATTGTCATTAGCAATACTTAATAATGATATAAATATATTCTCATTCGCACTTGCAGGATTCTTTGGTTTTTTCTTGAATTATGCAATTCTTCCGGGAGCTCTTCCAAGCAGAACTTTAATTGGTGCAATTCATTATAATAAGTGGGTTAATCTTAAGAAATATCTTAAAAACTTCAGTAGAATGAAACACTACCCACCAGCATCTATTGTAGTTTGGGAAAAATATTTAGTTTATGCAATAGCTTTAGGAGTAGCAGACAAAGTTCAAGAGGTAATGAAATTAGTAGTTCCTAATTCAACACAAAATTCCGCGTTATTTGTGGGTACAGTTAACTATCATTCATTTAATACCTCTAATTTTGTGTCATCAATGAATACATTTAGCTCTTCTTTTGCTAGCTCCTCAGGGACTTCTGGCTCTGGTGGTTTTGGTGGTGGTGGTGGAGGAGCAGGGTGAATATAAACTTTTGAAAATATAAAGATTTAAATATAATAGACACTATTTTGTTAGTATGAAGAGACTATTCCTTTTGCTTGTAACATTACTAATTTTAAGCTTCGCTGTGTCAGCGACAGTAACTACAGAAGAACTCAATCAAGCTAAAATTATAATAAATTCTAAAATTTCCTGTAATGAATTATCAAATGACCAGTTAAAACTACTTGGCGAATATTTAATGGAGCAAATGCATCCTGGTGAAAGTCATGAATTAATGGATAAAATGATGGGTTTGGAAGAGAATCCTAATGAAGATGCTCAATTTCACATAAATCTTGCAAAAACAATGTACTGCAATGAATATGGGAATATGATGGGTAATAGAGGAATGATGAATATGATGGCACGTCAAGGTTATTCTAGTAATATAATAGGTCCTGGCATGATGAACTATAATAATGGTTGGACTACTTGGAACATCTTGTATTTCATATTACTTGTGGTATTGATATTACTAGTAATTCTTGTAATTCTTAAACTCTACAGAAATTTAACCAAACCTTCTAAAAGAAAATAATCAACAATATTTGAATAATGAACATAAAATATCTAAATTAATAAAAGCAGTGATAAACTTAATAATAAAAAATAAAATTATGACAATTATGATCCATTTTAGAATTTTACTAATTTTGGAAAAATTCATATTATGATTTCTTTATCAGCTAAATCCTTAAATCTTTTTACAAACATAACAAAATTATCTTTAGGAATGCCCGCACCACATGCATGCAAATGCCCTCCACCATACCCATTTAATCCTTCTAGAGCTTTTAATAAAATGTCTCGAACTGGCCTTTTGTTACATCTAATGCTTAAAACAACACTGTCTTCTTTAACCCTACCAACAATTACATATTTTTCTTTATTCCTATATTGTAATTCTGTAGCTAATTCTGAGGATATAGCAAAACCATTGTCAGGATAAGTAAATATTAAGAAATTTTTATCACTATTATCTTTCATTGCTTTATCATAAAGATCCATGTAAATTAAATTACCTTTTTCATATCTTTCAAGCAAGAACTTGCCTTCCTTACTGGTTGCATTTAATATTTCATAGGGATCATTAATTTTAATTAAACAACTCAATGATTTTTTTACTTCACTGTTTTTTCCCTTCAAATTAAAACCTAAAATTTTTACTAACTTTCCTACTTGAGTATCATATAAAGCTTGTCCAGGATCATTAATATCTGTTGAAAATAAATCAGGATATTCTTTACTAAACTCAGCTGCAAAGCTTGGGATATGATAATCTGCAATGCAACCTACCATAGCAACCCATTTAAAATCTTTTATAATCTGATAAGCCCAATAAGTTGTGCTTCTGTTATCATTAATATCATAAATTAATGGATTGCAATAAATTTTTATTCCTTTAGTACTTTGTACAGGATGGTGATCAATCCAAACAATTGGAACACTTACTTTGTTCACAAAATCTTGGCTTATTTTTGGTTTGTCAAGTACAAAAATTAAGTCAGGACTATACTCACTAACTTTGTTCAAGAAATCTACATTTAATTCTGGCTTACCTTTAACAGGTACCGGATAACCAAATTCTTTATATTTTCTTAGAATTAAAAAAGCACAAGTTCCGTCACAATCATCATCAAAGTAGAATAAAGGGTTTTCTGCTTTGTCTAGTAAAATTTTTATTTTACTAAGCACTTCTTGATCAATCATAATTCATCCATAACTAATTTTAATGTCTCAGATGTCTCACTTTTATTTAATTCTTCCACACTCAAGAAATTAACTTCACCATCTTCTTTAGAATCAATTTTCCCATTTAATAAAGAAGCTTCATAGATGTTAACATTCACATTTTTTTCATTCTTAAGGATTTGATACGTGTTAAAAATTTGAATTATATCTATAGATATTCCTAATTTATCTTTCATATGTTTTTTTAATAAGACTTCAGCATCTTCATGATCATCTACCTCTATAGAAGGCAATTCCCACTTACTATTGTTTTTTAAAACTAAAATTTTATTTTCCTTTAATATTAAACATTCATTTAACACCATTATTTACTTATTCATCCTTAATTTATTTAAATTTATTTATTTTAATTGAATTAGGTAATTTTGGAGTTAATGCAATCTACCCCTGTTTGCTCTTAAACTTGGTCTAACTTTTTCAGCACCCTTACCTTTATTTCTTAATCCTCTTGCTTTTTTTCCAGCGCTTGTCAAACCTCTAAATGCTCTTCCAGTATTCCATTTATTACCGATCCAACTAATATTTTTATCAGCCTTAATAACAGGATGATTTGGATCTACTAATATTACTTCATACCATATAAATTGGCCGTCTCTACCAACTTCATAAGAATTCATAACTTCTAAATTTCTAAATTTCTTAGCAGTTCTCTCTTCTGCTATTTGTCTATAATTTTTGTTTACAATTAATTTTTGTCTTTTATTCTTTGATTTTCTACCTTTTTTGATATGTGGTCGCATTCTTCTGCTTTTTCTTAGCCTAGTCCTAACAACTAAAATACCTTCTTTTGCCTTATATCCAAGAGACCTTGCTCTGTCTAATCTTGAAGGATGTTCAACTTTTACACTTACAGGTTCCCTTCTCCAAGCAATCAATTTTTGCTGATAAACTCTTGGATCCTGGTTATTCCAGCTCTCTTGAAGATACTTCATTAAGGTCATTTTTCTAAAAAGCAGGCACTGTCTTTATAAATCTTTCTAGTAATTTGAAAAGCTATATAAATTTATTTGTTATACTAGTAACTATGAATGCATTGTTCAAAATAATACTTGGGATATTTGTTGTCTTAGTCGGAATATACATTTATGTTTCAGGTTGGCTAAATGGATTTTTTGCGCAGCAATTTAAAAACTTATTATTTTTAATTCTTGGGAATATTCCTGGTTTAATCATTTTAATTGGGATAGTAATATTAATTTTGGGGTTTAGTGACCTAGGTTCAAAAAATTAAAAATAATTACTCAGCCTTTTTTGAGTTTTAATCTCTTTAATCAATTTACTTTTTTTAATTATTTGATTAATGTCAAATTGAAATTTACTTTTAATTAGAATATTTGTATAATTTAACATCTCCTCAAAACTGTTAAAATTTCTAGGTTCATTTTTTAAAGCTTTCCTTGTAGCCTCCCTAGTTACAAACACACCCAAAGGCATATAATATGAAGGCGTAATAAATCTTAGGGCTATTATGGAGGCCTTTCTCTTTAACATTTTTAACTTTTCAAGTATGGCTAATCTAACTGTATAATAACCTCCAGCAGTTTGGGAAGCATAATTTGTTCTCCCAAAATAACTTTCATAATCAGTTGTACTTATTATTTTAGAATTATTAGCATTATGTAGATAAGTTTCAAATATTTCATAACTAAAATTATTGGGTATCATCATTATAAGATAAAAATTTCCAAGATAACCACCAAAAAATAAAGAAAAACTGTCCAATTCTTTGAAATCTATAATGTCCTTAATTAGTTTTTTTCCAATTATGTCATCTGTTGCAGTAATGCTTAATCTTGTAGGAACTAATCTCCTATTATCTTTTAATCCAAGTATACCTATTGACAATAATTGAGACAGTTGTTGTTCATTGAAACCACTATCATATAAGTAATTTAAGGCATCAACAGCTTTCAATTCACTATCTTCAATTACTTTTTCTACTTTGTTATGAACCTTGATATTATCATTAATTTTCAATTTTTTAACTTCACCAGAAGGCCCTCTTGGAGAATTTATTTCATCTAAATTTAAGCTCATCTTTATTCCTTTGTTTAATTCTATTTCAACGTCTACTGGTTTAACTGCCATGCCAATTTCTTGAAGTGAATTAACAAATTTATCATTTAATTCTCTGGCATTAGCTTTTTTTCTTGAATTAATTAAGTTCCTTCTTAGGTTTATTATTTGGTTTATAGAAAAATTATTTTGTGCCCAATAACTAGGCATATCTAAAATCCAAGGATCTTCTACTCTTTCAGGAGGGCTCATTACCCCAATATTTACACTAGGATATTTCAATTTACTACCAATAAAAACTGTTGGAGGACTAACACTACTAAACTCTTTAATCTCTTTAATCTCTTTATTGCCTAAAAAAAATTTTATTCCATGAATAGGACAAGTTTTAGGATTACTACTACAAAAGACACAATTTATCTTCATTATGTTATTATAATACCTTGGAATATTTAAAACTAGCTGCAATCATCAGTAAAACTTAAATATAAATCTAAATCTTAGTAGTTTATGAAAAAATTAGGGGTTAGCTTATTCATTATTATAATTACTTTAATTACACTATATCCTGCAAATAGTATTTCTTTATTTCCTAATAAAGATAAAATATTATTTCCTTCATTAATGATACAACAAGTATATTACTCAGATAACACAATAAAGATATTAATTTCAAGTAATTCTAATCAAGAATTTCATGGATTTAAAGTTAATATATACTCTAATGATAATCAAGATACTTTATTAATAAATAGTCAACTTCAACCTTATTCCACCATATCTATAATAATTAAAACTAATCTAATTCCAAGTAAACTAGAAATATTTCCATATTATAATAATAACCATAAATTAGTATTTTCTAGTCCAATAACATATACTTTTAATGGTAATGAACAACAAATACAAGAACAACAACCATCTATAACAACCATAGAACAAGAACAACCAACTATACCACAACAACTAGTAAATAACCCAGATTATATAAGTTACACTAGTATAAGTAAGCTAGATAATGAAAAAAACATAATATACTTTACTAAAGACCATATAAATAGTAATAGAATAACAACTAATAACCAAGGAGATATAGAATATCAAGCTAATTATCAACCATATGGAAATATATACACACAAACAGGAAATGAAAAATACAAATTTAGTGGAAAAGAACTAGATTCTAGTAATCTATACTACTTTGGCGCTCGTTATTATAATAGTAATACAGGCAGATTCACTCAAGTAGATCCCATATACAAAGCAGAAGAATCTCCTTATCAATATGCTAATAATAACCCTATAAAGTATGTAGACCCAACCGGAAAACAAATTGAAAATTTACATTCTATCAATCCTGATAATACCTATGCTCATTTAAGCTACACACCCTTAAATCTGTTACTCATTAAAGCTGAAGAAGTAAAAAAATTCCCATCATACTCGGAGTTTATTGTTCAGTACATATCTGAAAGAACAAGGCTTGATTATAGACGTGCAATGGTTGGGGACATTAGATCAAAGTATGGTTTCTATCCAGTAAGTTCAACAAAAGAAAGAATTGTTTCCATGCCTATGTTATGTGGTACACAGCAATGTGCGGAAATACACATGATGCTATATCTAAATTATTTAAAGTACAAATTTGACCAGGGAGATGTTGCTTCAGATCCAACAATTAGACTTGCATCTGGGGAATACCTTTTGTGGAGCATATTCAGAGAAGAAGTCTCAAATGATTGGGGTGATTTTCTAAGAAAAGCTTTTGCCTACTCCAATAGCCGGTCTTTAATTATGCAATACCAAGAAATCAAAAGTACAGAAGACCTACAACCAGGAGATTTAATACTAAAATATCCTGATAAAGGAGGCCTTGGTCATACAATCGTAGTTTCCCAAATAAATAGAGATGAATCAAACAAAGTTACTTCATTAGAAATATTTGAAGGAGATACAGGAAGTGTAAACCCTCCAATTGCTCATGAACCCCACTTAAGGACTATTCGTAGAGATAGTCTAAATGAAATGTTAAAAGAGGATCATGTACTTAGAAGGCCGAATTAATTATCTAAGAATTCAGGTGAGTATCTAGCAGCTTCGATTTCTCCAGGTGATAAAGTTTTTCTATTCTTTTCATACATATCTACCCAGTCTAAGATTCTAGTTAAAGTTGAGCTGTCTAATCCTGAAATAAAAACCCTGGAATTTAAACTATCATAAAAAGTTTTTACTTGAGTTCCACTCCTATCAGTTAAAATAGAATCAACATCTGGTTGAGATGAAAAAACGCTAGTATCAAGAATTTTATATCCTGTTGATAAATTTCCATTAAAAACTTCAATTTCTAGTGGATTGACTTCTTCAGATTCTTCTTTCCTAGGGTTAGAGCAACTAAGAGCTGTTGCTCCAATTAGTGCTCCAAACATAAAATGCCTAATTTTCATATTAAAGTTAAATCATTTACCCTTTATAAATCTTTCTATTTGTAACTACTGTTAAATAGTACTAAATCTTCCTTAAGAAAACCATAAATCCAGTATGACTAATTATGCTAGAAACAGGCCTTACTTTCCCTTCATCAGTTTGCCATTCTCTTTCTATAATTTCAACAGTTTTTACATGACTAAGATTCTTATTTTTCTTTAATAATTCAATAACTTGATTTATTGTTGGTAAATAACATACTAAAAAACTTCCTTTTTTTAATGCTTTATAAGAATTTTTTAATACTTGCCAAGGCTCAGGCAAATCTAAAACAATTAAATCAACATCTTTCTCATCAATTTTCTTATAAATATCTTTATTTTTTAATTCAACATTCTTTAACCCTAAATAATCAATATTCTGCTTTACTAAATTAAAAAATTCTTTATTCCTTTCATAACTTATTACTTTCTTACAAAAGATACTTAGAAATGAGGTTAAATGGCCACTACCACTTCCTGCTTCCAAAACAACTGAATCTTTACTTATTCCGGTATTAGTTAAAATATATCCAATATCTTTAGTAATCATTATTTGAGGTCCTCTTTTTATTCTTTTAATTAAATCATCAAAAGAAGGTTCTAAAACTATAAATTCTTCTTTAATATTTGAAACTACTTTACTTCCATTCTTAGCTTTTTTAATATCTTTATCTTTTATTACTCCAAAATTAGTATGCAAATCTCCTTCTT
>Ga0209542_10012134_pt1 | contig 15141 bp, 14 predicted proteins | sample RifCSPhighO2_01_FD_184028 | JGI IMG/M metagenome (GOLD analysis project Ga0209542, IMG submission 184028) | Soil microbial communities from Rifle, Colorado - Rifle CSP2_plank highO2_0.1 (SPAdes) (version 2) | ecosystem: Environmental > Terrestrial > Deep subsurface > Rock core/Sediment ...
TTCTTCTGTAGCTGCTTTGTTAGTACACAAAGCCATTGGCAAAAATCTAACTTCAGTTTATATAGATTCTGGTTTAATGCGGGTTGGTGAGACAGATGCCTTAAAACTAGTGTTTCAAAAACATTACCAAATGAATGTTGACATTGTAGATGCACAGGATGATTTCTTAAGAGTCTTAAAAGGGGTGGTTGATCCAGAGCAAAAAAGAAAAATAGTTGGGAAAGTATTTATTGATGTTTTTGAAAAAGAGGCAATAAAATCTGGAGCCAGATTTTTGGTGCAAGGAACAATTTATCCGGATGTTATAGAAAGTGCAGGGACCAAGCATTCCCAAAAAATAAAGTCTCACCATAATGTTGGAGGTTTGCCAGCAAAAATGAATTTAGTGCTTATTGAACCACTTCGAAATTTTTATAAAGATGAAGTCAGAAAGATTGGCAGTATTTTAGGTTTGCCAGATAGTATAACCCAAAGACAGCCTTTCCCAGGACCCGGGCTGGCTGTAAGAATTATTGGGGAAGTCACAGAGGATAAATTAGAAATCCTGAGAAAAGCAGACAGAATTTTACAAGAAGAAACCCAAAAGGCAAAACTAAATCTTTGGCAGGTATTTGCTGTTTTTACTGGAATTAAAACAACAGGAGTTAGGGGAGATAACAGAGCTTATGGAGAAACCATTGCCATTAGGGCCATTGAGGCTAAAGATGCCATGTCTGCCAATTTTGCAAAACTTCCATATGAGCTTTTGGATAAAATTTCAACCAGAATTGTTAATGAAGTCAAAGAAGTCAATCGTGTGGTTTATGATATCACCAACAAACCCCCCGCCACTATGGAGTGGGAATAGATCAAAGTCTAATGTATTCTTCTCTTTGGGGCCCGGTGGAGACAATACTAATAGGAACTCCCAAGAATTTTTCAATAAATTTTATATAGTCCTGACAAGTTTTTGGTAAGTCTTTAAAATTTTTAATACCATCTATATTTTCTGTCCATCCAGGTAAAGTTTTGTAAATAGGAGTTAAATTAAATAATTCTTGATATCCACAAGAAGAATAGGAGACAGATTTACCATTTAATTTGTATCCGGTACACATTTTAATTTCTGTGAGACCGGATAAAATATCTATTTTTGTAATAGCAATATTTGTTATCCCAGAAACAGTACAAGAGAATTTAACAGATTCTAAATCTAACCATCCAACTCTTCTTGGCCTTCCTGTTGTAGTTCCATACTCTTTGCCCTTTTCTCTAATTTCATCACCCAGTTTATCTGTTAACTCTGTTGGAAATGGACCAGAACCCACTTTGGAAGTATAAGCTTTTACAACTCCCCAAACATCTCCAATTTTCTGAGGGGGAATACCCGCTCCTGCATTTATAGAACCGGTTACCACACTAGAAGCAGTTGTATAAGGATATGCAGAAAAATCTAAATCCAGTAAAATTGCCTGAGCCCCTTCTAATAAAACCCTTTTATTATTATCAATTGCTTCTGTTAATACTTTATAAGTATCTGCAATATAGGGCAAAATAATTCCCCTTAATTTTTTAAATTTTTCTAATTCTTTTTTAATATCAATTTGAGTAATATCAAAAGTTTTTAATATTTTATTTTTTATCTTTGCTTGAAATGTAAATTTTTCTACAAATAAATTCCACCTGACTAATTCATAAACTCTAATCCCGTTATATGAAACTTTATCTGCATACACCGGACCGATTCCTCTAGCAGTTGTTCCTAATTTATTTTTTCCTCTGGCATTTTCATATGCAATATCTAAGGCTTTATGATAGGGAAGTATTAAATGACATCTATCTGAAATGATTAATTTGTCTTTTAAGTTTAATCCATCATCTTCTAACATTTTTATCTCAGAGATTAAAACTTCTAAATCCAAAACAACCCCATTTGCAATAACACATTTTGTCTTAGATTGTAGGATTCCTGAGGGGATTAAATGGAATGGATATTTTTTCCCGTTAACAACAATAGTGTGGCCTGCATTGTTTCCACCATTGTATCTTACTGCAAAATCCGCATTTTCTGATAGGAGATCAATAATTCTTCCTTTGCCTTCATCACCCCATTGAGTGCCAACTAGAACAGATACCTTGTTGCTCATTTAGAAACACAAGTGTAGCATAAGTTTTTGACATTTGGTAGTCTATTTATTATATACTTCCTGCGGAAGACTGTAACTAACACAATGATTATTTGTAATTTTAATGTATGTTAGTTATAATAAGCTATGGGAAACAAAATTTACACAATTGTAACTTTGGGTTCTCACTCGGCCCTGCAAATCCTCAAAGGGGCAAAAGATGAAGGTTTTAAAACTGCGGTCGTTTGTACCCCAGACAGAACCCCTCTTTATCAATCTTATAAAAACTTCATTGATGAAATTCTAGAGATTAACTCCTGGAGAGATTTTCCAAAACTTGAAAGTCAGCTTATTAAAAGAAACAGCATAATTATACCGCATGGGTCATTTGTGGCATATTTGGGAATGGATCAAAACAAAAAAATGAAAGTTGACTACTTTGGCAACAAATCTGTTTTGGACTGGGAGGAAAACAGAAAGATGCAAAGAGTTTGGATGGAAGAGGCAAAGATTAAGGTTCCGCACAGGTTTAGAAGGGAAGATAAGATAGACCGCCCTGTAATTGTTAAGTCATATGGGGCTGCCGGGGGTAAAGGTTATTTTACTGCCAGAAATCAAAAAGAATTTGATGAAAAAATAAAAAACTTTAATGAGGAAAGGTTTATGGTCCAGGAATATGTTATCGGGGTACCACTTTATTTTCATTTCTTTTATTCGCCGCTAAGTAAAAAAGTAGAGTTGATGAGTATTGATAAACGTTATGAAACAAATGTTGATTCTTTAGGCAGAATTCCTGCCAAAAATCAAAGAGGCTTAAATATTGAGCCATCATTTGAAGTGGTGGCAAATATTCCATTGGCAGTGAGAGAATCAATGTTATCTGAAGCTATCCCTATGGCAGAAAGGGTTATCAAGACTTCTCAAAGACTAATTTCTTCAAAAGGACTTTTTGGACCATTCTGTTTAGAAACAATCATTACCTCCTCTGAAGAAATTTATGTAATAGAGATTTCTGCCAGAATTGTGGCCGGGACTAATTGTTTTATTAATGGTTCACCTTATACATATCTTAACTATGATGAACCAATGTCAACAGGTCGTAGAATTGCTCGAGAAATGAAAAATGCAATAAAGCAAAATAAATTAAAGGAGGTATTGGACTAGATGAATAATAACTATACCATCGCAGTTTTAGGTTCTCATTCGGCATTGGATGTTTGTCGGGGTGCAAAAGATGAAGGCTTTAAAACTCTGGTGATCTGTAAGAAAGATAGAGAGAAAACATACCAAGATTACTTTGCTACAAAAGATGAATTAGGATGTGTAGATGAGGTATTGGTGTTAGATGAATTCAAAGATATCTTAAGCGAAAAAGTTCAACAAGAACTCCTTAAAAGAAACTGCATATTTATTCCTCATAGATCTTTTGAGGTTTACATAAATGACTACAGTGCCATAGAAAAAAAGTTTAAAGTGCCAGTGTTTGGAAATAGATTTTTATTAAAAATAGAGGAAAGAGGGATTAAACCTAATCAATATGATTTGTTGGATAAGGCAGGTATTAGATACCCCAAACAATTTAATCCGCCAGCTGGCGGATCTAAAGATATAGACAGACTATGTATTGTAAAAGTTTTGGAAAAACAAAGGGGGTTTGAAAGAGCCTTCTTTTTAGTAGAAAATTATGATCAATATAAATTGGAATCAGATGATAAATTATTAAAAGGTCACGTAAACAGTGAGCAATTAAAAAATGCAGTAATTGAGGAATTTATAATTGGAGTGCAAGTTAATTTTAATTTTTTCTATTCGCCAGTCTCTAAAAGGTTGGAACTGATTGGGACGGATACCAGAAGACAAACTAATATTGAGGGTTTGGTGAGAATTCCTGGTCCATATCAAAAATCCATCATGGAAAAGGTAACTATTAAATATGAGGAAGCAGGACATATTGCAGTCACAGTTTTGGAGTCGCTTTTAGAGGATGCATTCGCAATGGGTGAAAAATTTGTGAAAGCATCTCAACAATTAATGTCTCCAGGTGTGATTGGGCCATTTGCGCTGCAAACGGTTATCATTCCCGGCCCTCCTAAAAAAGAAATTATTGTATTTGATATTTCACCCAGAATGCCGGGTAGTCCTGGAATATTCGCTACACCTTATAGCGGTTATCTTTATGGGCAAAATATCAGTATGGGTAAAAGAGTAGCAATGGAAATAAAACAGGCTATTTTAAAGGAGAGATTAAACGAGGTGATAACCTGATCATCTCTGTCATCCCGAACGATAGTGAGGGATCTTCCGTGGAAGATTGCCACGTCACTTCTTCGTTCCTCGCAATGACAAATAAATATGAAGAAAAAATTTAAAGCTTTAATAATTGATTGCGATGGGACATTAATGGAAACGGGTGGGGTACCAACTGATGTTGTCATGAAAGCTGTCATAAAAGCTGCCAGCTTAATACATGTAGGTATTGCCACCCAGCGGACTTTGCTTCATGCCCATCCTATTTTGTTAAAACTTAAGCTGTCAGGGCCGTCCATCATTTCTGGCGGTGCTCAAGTAATTGATAGCCAGACTCTCAAAATTTTACATGAGGAGTTAATAGACAATGAAGAATTGTTAAAAGCCATCAAGGTTCTAAGTGACTTTAAAAAGAAAAATAATTTTAAGTTGATTATTCAGAATAACCAAGGTAAAGATGACATAGAATGGACAGGAGGGGTATTGCCTAAAAAAATAATTACCGTCCTTGCTTTTAATTTTGAGTTAAAGGTGGCAGAGGAAATAGAGAATAAAATCTCAACCATAAGCAACCTTTCAGTCCATAAAGTTCTCTCCCATATGGAGGGAAAATTTGGCCTTTCTATCACAGCTGCTTTAGCCACCAAACAGCAAGGAATATTTAAAGTGGCTAAAATTTTGGGGATTGATACCCACGAAATTATAGGTATAGGCGACGGATATAATGACTTTCCACTTTTGATGGCTTGTGGGCTGAAGGTGGCAATGGGGAATGCTGTTGAGGATTTAAAAGCCATTGCCGATTATATTGCACCAACAGTTTCGCAAGATGGAGTAGCTGATGTAATAAATAAATTTGTACTATGACAAAGAAATTTGCATTACTAAGTGTTTATGACAAAACTGGTATTTCTGATTTAGCTAAAGTTTTGATCAAGGCAGGTTTTATAATTATCTCTACTGGTGGTACTTATTCCAAACTGACAGATGATGGGATTAAAGTCACCCCAATAGAGGGAATAACAGGTAACCCCAGAGATTCTTTTGATGGCAGAATAAAAACTATCAGCTTCCAAATAGAGAGCGGAATTTTATTTGACAGGAAAAATCCTGATCATGCAAGAGAAGCAGAGAAATTAAATATTCCGCAAATAGATGTAGTAGTTTGTAATTTATATCCATTCGAAGAGAAGCCTGGTGTGGAAACAATAGACGTAGGGGGGGCCACTATGATTAGAGCTGCTGCTAAAAATTATGAAAATGTGATAGTGGTAGTAGACACAAATGATTACCAGCAAGTATCAGATGTTTTGGAAAATGGTCAAGTTACAGATAAATTAAGAAAAGATTTAGCTGTCAAAGCTTTTTATTATTTATCTTTTTACGATTCTCAGATTGGCAACTTTCTACTGGATGAGAAATTTCCCCAAAATTTAACAATTCCTTTAAGAAAAACCAATATCTTACGCTATGGAGAAAATCCACATCAGCAAGGTGCTTTATATTTAATGCCGAATACTAACTCACCTTTGAGTCAGTTGAAGCATCTTTGGGGAAGAGAACTTTCCGGCACAAATATCGGGGATATATATTCAGGGTTGGAAACTGTTAGGCAATTTAAAGAAGCTGCTGCTTGTGTAATAAAACATTTAAGTCCCTGTGGTATAGCAACAGGCCAGGATGTAACAGAGGCTTTAGATAGAGCAGTGGAAGCAGACCCGGTTTCTGCTTTTGGTGGAGTTATTGTTTTAAATAGACCTATGGATGTAGAAACTGCAAAAATTGTGGCTACTTTTAAATTTGAAAAGGAAGGAAATATTGATATAGTTGCCATCCCCGAGATTTCTGATGAGGCTTTAGAATTTTTAAAAAAGGTCAGAAAGAGTATGGGTATTTATACATTTGGTGAAATTCCAAAACAAAGATTTGAAAAATGGGATTTAAAATATTTTGCAGGAGCTGTCCTTTTGCAAGATTTTGATGACTATCCAGAGGAGAGTTTCAAGCAGTGGAAGGTTGTCACAAAGAATAAACCAACTGAAAAACAATTAAAACTTATGAAATTTGGTTTTAAGGCAGTCAAAGCTGTTAGATCGAATGCAATTTTAGTGGTAGATAAAGATTTACCTATGACTCGAGGAATAGGCTCCGGACAAACATCAAGAATAGGGGCAACTAAAATTGCATTGGAACAATCTGGTAATTTTGCAAAAAGTGGTATTCTAATAAGTGATAGCTTTTTCCCTTTTGGAGATTGCGTTAGGCTGGCTTCAAGGTATGGGATAGCTGCAATTTTGGAACAGGGTGGGTCAATAAGCGATCAGGCATCTATTGACGTAGCAGACGAGTTGGGAATAGCAATGGTATTTACAGGAAGGAGGGCATTTAGACATTAAGACTAAAGATTATTCAAAATACACAAGCCCTTTTAGCTGGCGTTATGGATCTCGGGCAATGCGTCAGATTTTCTCTGAAGAAAACAAATATAGGCTTTGGAGAAAGATTTGGGTGGAACTGGCTAAAGCTCAGGAAAGGTTAGGGCTAGTATCCAAAGAAGAACTTGTTGATTTAGAAAAATATCAGGATGATTTGGATATAGAAAGAATTTGGGAGATTGAAAAAGATACCAGACATGATGTAGTAGCAGCTATCAGAGAATTTGCGGAGAAGGCCAAAATAGGGGGAGGCAAAATTCATTTAGGAGCTACCTCAATGGATATTTCTGATAATGCTGAAACTATTAGAATTTCAAAATCTTTAGATTTAGTAGAAAAAGAATTAGTAAACCTCCTAAAAACTTTTGCTAAAAAGATAGAAAAATATGCTGATTTTGTTTGTATGGGCTATACCCACCTTCAACCAGCTGAGCCAACAACTTTAGGATATAGATTTGCCTTTTATGCTCAGGATTTATTAATGGATTTAGAACTTCTACAGTTTGTGAAAAAGAATTTAAAGAGTAAGGGGATGAAAGGAGCTGTCGGGACATCAGCAAGTTATGTAAGTCTATTTTCCGAAGGAAAACAGTCCCCGAACGTAGTGAGGGGTTTATTAGATTTAAAAAAAGCAGAGGAAATGGAAGTTGGAGTACTTGGGGAATTGGGGGTAACGGCTGCAGAGATTACAAATCAAACTGCACCCAGAAAAGTAGAAGTTTGGATTGGAAATTTACTTTCATCTATTGCTCAATCTTTATATAAATTTGCTTTTGATTTGAGAATTATGCAATCCCCAGGTTTTGGGGAATGGCAGGAGCCATTTGCTAAATCCCAAGTTGGTTCATCTGCAATGCCATTTAAAAGAAATCCCATTAAAGCAGAACAGATTTGTTCTTTATCCAGACTGGTGGTAAATCTTTCCAGAACCACCTGGGATAATGCTGCCCATATGCTTTTAGAAAGAACATTGGATGATTCTGCCAATAGAAGAGTTGTTATCCCTGAGATGTTTTTGGCAGTAGATGAGATGTTAACCTCTGCTACAAATATTATTGAGGGGTTAATTATTAATGAAAGGAAGATTAATAAAAATCTAGATACCTTTTGGGTATTTTCCGCAAGTGAGGGAATAATTATTGAAGCTGTCAAAAAAGGGGCAGATAGACAAAAGATACACGAGGTGTTAAGAGAAATTTCCATGAAAGCTTGGGATGCAATACAAAATGGAGAGCAAAATCCCATGGAAGATTTGTTAAGTAGTAACACAGAAATTGGAAAATATTTAAAAAGTGCAGAAATTTTAAAGTTGTTGGATGCTAAAAATCATGTTGGAAATGCTTCCAAAAAAGCTTTGACAATAGTAGGACGAATTGATAAATTAACATAAATTATGGCAAAAAAAGTTTTAATCATTTCTGCATCGGATTCTGATTTGTCTATTATGCAAGATGCCGGCAAGATTTTAGAAGAGTTTGGGGTGGAATATGAGTTAACCATTTCCTCTGCCCACAGATCTCCTGATAGGACTGTTAAACTGGTTAATGAATTTCATAAAAGCGGAGGAAAAATAATTATTTGTGGAGCAGGACTGGCTGCACATTTGGCAGGAGTGGTGGCAGCACATTTTCCTTTACCTGTGATTGGGATTCCTTTAAAAAAGGGCCCTTTTGTTGGAGTTGATGCACTTTTGTCAACTATGCAGATGCCTTCAGGAATTCCAGTTGCCACAGTAGGTATTGATGGGGCAAAAAATGCCGCTATTTTGGCAGTCCAAATTTTAGCAACTTCGGATAAAAGTTTGGAAGAAAAGCTAGTAGAATATAAAAGTAAGCTGGCGAAAGGTGTAGAAGAAAAAGCAGAAAAATTGAAAGCTAATGATTAGTAAGAGAACAATTACCCAAAGTATTCCTCTTGCCCTCAAAACAATAGACATCCCAAAGCTGGGTAAAAAACATCAAGGGAAAGTGAGAGATTTTTATATCCTTAATGGAAAAAGAGTAATAATTACCACTGATAGACTTTCTGCGTTTGATAGAGTGTTAGGTTGTTTTCCTTTTAAAGGTCAGGCATTAAACAGCTTAAGCCGGTTTTGGTTTGATAATACCTCTGATATTATCCCCAATCACATGGTGTCTACGCCAGATCCTAATGTGATGATTGTCAAAAATTGTACCCTGATTCCTATTGAGATGGTAGTTAGAGGTTATATCACAGGGGTCACCAATACATCTATTTGGGGATCATATCAGGCAGGGGAAAGAGTAATTTATGGGATAGAGTTTCCGCAAGGTTTGCGAAAAAATCAAAAGTTACACCAACCTGTGATTACTCCAACCACTAAAGCAGAAACAGGACATGATCAAAGATTAACAGAAAAAGACATCTTAAGTGGAAAAGTTAAACTAAAAGATGGGACTACAGTTTCTCCTGATCTTTGGAGAAAAATGAAAAAAGCTACCATTAAGCTTTTTAAAAGGGGGAGTAAAGTATGTGCAAAGGCTGGGATAATTTTAGTGGATACAAAATACGAATTTGGATTATTAAATGGAAAATTAATATTGATTGATGAGATTCATACTCCTGATTCATCCAGATTTTGGGTTAAAGATTCTTACCTGGAAAAATTTAAAAACGGTTTAGAGCCGGAAAATTTTGATAAAGAATTTTTAAGAATTTGGTATGTAAAGCTTGGGTATAAAGGAGATGGTAAACCACCCAAGTTAACTCCTCAAATCATTGCCCAGGTTTCTAAAAGATACATTTCAATTTATGAAAAAATCACCGGTCAAAAATTCAAAGCCTTTAAATATCCCATTGGAAAAAGGATTAAGGATAAGATAAAATATCTATATGCCAAATAGTAACGGGTTTGTACTTTTAACAGGAACAGCTAATTTAAAACTAGCACAAGATATTGCCAAAATTTTGGACAAAGAAGTATATGAAACAGTTACTACATTTGCCGATGGCGAGAAAAGAATTATTATCCCGGAAAATCTTCGTAAAAGAGATGTCTTCATAATTCAGCCCACGTGTCCGCCAGTTGATTCAAGTATCATAGAATTATTTTTGATCATTGATGCCGCAAAAAGATCTTCTGCTTCCGAGGTCACTGCCATAATTCCTTATTTTGGTTATTCAAGACAGGATAGAAAAGATCGGCCAAGAGTTCCAATCTCAGCGTCAATTATTGCAAGGTTGATCGAATATGCCGGAGCAGACAGGATTGTTACCATTGATATTCACTCGGAACAAGAACCTGGATTTGTGGAAATTCCCTGGGATAATTTATATGCTTCTTATTCCCTGCTCCCGATTCTAAAAAAAGAATTCCCCAAAAACTTAGTAGTTGCATCACCTGATAAAAATGGGGTAGCAAGGGCAACTTTTTATGCAGAACTTCTCAACGCAGAAAACATTGCCATAAGTTTTAAAGAAAGAGATGTTTCCAAAAATAATGAGAGCAAAGCATTGGATATGATTGGAAATGTTAAAGATAAAGTTGTCCTTTTGGTTGATGACATGATAGATACCGGAGGTACAATCGTTGAGGCAGCAAATTTGATCAAAAGTAGGGGGGCAAAAAGTATTTCTGTTGCAGCAACACATGGTATTTTTTCTGACCCTGCTACCGAAAGGATTAAGACTGCACCAATTGACAAAATTTTTATAACAGACACCGTACCAATAAGAGAGGAAATGAAAAACAAAAAGTTAGTTATAATTTCCGTTGCCAAGCTTTTGGCTGAAGCAATCACTTGTATTTATAATGGCGATTCAATGAGTGAGAAATTAATTCCCAAAGCCCACAGGACTTATGATGAAAGAAGTTAGCGTAAATTTAAAGTTTCTCCTGCAAAGGTTATATTTTTCGATTTAATAATTACTTTTCTTTCTCCATTCTGAACAACCCCTACATTCCAAGATTTTAAGTTGTGTTTTTTCACTATGCTTTGGGCTTTTTTAACTTGATCCTCTGGCAAATAAATTGCAAATCCGGCACCCATATTAAAGATGGAATACATCTGCTCATCACTGTTTCCCGAATGCTTTTGGATAAAATTAAAGATTGGAGGGATTGGGGGGATTTGGGTAATTAGGTAAGTAAAATTTCTGTTTGCCCTCATAAGTTTTCTCCATCCATGACCTGTGATATTTATCATGTAACGTATGTCTATCCCGGCGTCAAAAAGGTCGGTTACTAAACTAACATATATATTAGTTGAGGTAAGAAGAGTTTCTCCAAATGTTGTCCCATCCGGTAACTTGGTTGAATAACCTTCCGGTAAATCCTTAGCAATACCTCTTGCAAGAGTTAACCCATTGGAGTGAATACCTGAGGACTCAATTAGTAAAATAGCATCGCCTGGTTGCAGTTTGTCTCCTAAAGTCAATCTTTCTTTAGGTTCGATAATTCCAATTGCAGAACCTGCTAAGTCAGCTGTATGAGGATCGATAATTCCATTAAGAGCAGGAGATTCTCCTCCGCCCCAAACTACTCCGGCTAATTTACAGGCATTTGCCCAACCTTCAGTCAGATCTTTTGCCCGTTTATCATCAGCAAACCAATCTGATGATCCTGCTGCAAAGTAGGCATTAACAACTTGCGGTTTAGCTCCCACCACAACCAAGTCATTGACAATCATTGCCACGGTGTCCTGAGCCAAACTGCCGTAATATGTTTTACCTGTGATTTTTCTTACTTCATCTGCAATTAGATTTTTAGTTCCCAGTCCTTCAATCACAAAGGCTCTGTAACAATTGTCTTCTTCCCAGACAAATGCTGATTCACCCCTGCTTTCTTCCACCACCTGCAGTGTTGAATTTTGAGAAGTAGTTTTAGCCAAGTTTTGAGCAAGCTTTTTTAGAGGATCAACGTCTTCATAATTAACACCAGACGAAGAATAAGTTATCTTTGACTTCACTTCCATAATATACCATAATAAATAAATATGCGCACGATTTTGGCCATTTTTTTGAAAGAGATACTTTATATGGAATATACAATAAACAAAGTATCAGGATTTTGGAGTATTAAGGAGTTTGCCTCAAGGTTATAGACTAGTTGGATTAACTCGTAGAATTTGGTCATCTTCTGCTTTTGGATTTCCTCTACCATCACGATTACTGGTTGTGATATAGAGCATATTATCTGGTCCAACTGCCACTTCTCTAATTCTGCCCAACTCTCCTTTAAAGTGTTCTTTGAGTTCCAAAGTATCGAGTTTGACCTCAAAAAGAGCCTGGCCTCGTAACCCTGCAAAAAGTATTGAACCTTTATAGAAAGCAGCTCCTGCCGGAGCCCAGGTATTTGTCCCACTTTGTAATTTAGGAGAAATTAAATCCAATCTTTTCTCATCTCCTCTAATGATTGGCCAACCATAATTTTTACCAGGTTCTATTAAATTCAACTCATCAGTTGCTTGGTTGCCATGTTCTGTGGCCCAAAGTCTGCCTAAATTGTCCCAGGTTATCCCTTGGGGATTTCTATGACCATATGAGTAAACCAAAGTATTAAAAGGATTGCCTGGAGCAGGGTTTCCATCGTCCGTCACTCTTAGGATTTTTCCTGCTAAGGAATTTTTATCTTGGGAAAGTGAGGGGTTTTGAGCATCACCGGTGGTGATATACAAATATCCATCTGGACCAAATTTGATTCTACCTCCATCATGGACAGTTGCTCCAGGAATTGCATTCACTATGGTTTTAATCTCTGTTAACTTATCTGTTTCAAGTTTGGCTTTGATAACTCTATTTAAAGTTTGGTTGCCCAATTGGCCATAAGTGAAGTAAGCATAAAGTTGGTGGTTGGTATTAAAGTTAGGATCAACTGCTATGCCATGTAATCCGCCTTCACCAAGCTGCTTAACTTCTGAAAAAGTATGAATTAGCTGAGTTTTACCATTAACAATCTTCTGCAATCTGCCAGGTCTTTCAGTAACCAGCAATTGTCCATCTGGTAAAAAAGCTATAGCCCAAGGTACTTCTAAGTTTTTAGCAACAGTATCTATCTTAGGAGCTTTGTTATCTGAGGTTAAAGATGGGGAAGGATTAATGTTTGTAGCTGTTTTTTTACTCAGTAATTGATAAGAGCTTATTCCCAGAATGATTATCAATGCTATTAAAGTAATGGTAACTTTCATATAATTAGCAAATGGGAAAATCTTTTCATAATATAACCTTTTTTATAGTTATTGGCTACATTATTATAGTATGTATTTTTCTATTTTGGCATAGAGTGGGATTTTCTCCTGACCAATTCTTTGTGGTAGCCTTATTAATAACACTTTTACTCGGCAGAATGAAACAATTTATCCATGACTGGTCTATTCCCGTGGTTCTATTTTTAAGCTATGACTACTTAAGAGGGCTTGTTCCTAAGTTGACCATCAACGCATATGTTTATCCCATGATTAATTTTGATAAGGCGGTTTTTGGAAGTATTCCTGTAAATATATTACAAGATTTTTTATTTAAAAATGGAGTAATTAACTGGTATGACTATTTGGCAACTATATTTTATATGTCCCATTTTATTGTACCAATGGTACTTGCTTTTATTTTATGGCTCAAAAATAAAAAATATTTTGAACAATACACACTCTCTTTAATAATAGTTTCTTATGCTGCTTTTGTGACATTTATTTTATTTCCTGCAGTACCACCTTGGATGGCATCTGAACAAGGTGCTATTCCTAATGTCTATAAAATCATGAATCAAGTGTTTGCCTCATTACCACAACCTGTTGATTTACCTTCAGCCTATCAATTTTTTGGTGCTAATTTAGTAGCTGCTGTGCCATCTTTACATGCAGCTTACCCTTGGTTAACTCTGCTGTTTTTTATAACCGCTTCGTCAAAACCCCGCTCTCTTAGATGGTTGGTAGCTATCTATGTATTAGGGGTTTGGTTCTCTTTAGTGTATCTAGGAGAACATTATGTATTTGATATCTTAATAGGTGCAATCTATGCAACTTTCTCTTATATTTTAGTTTTTAATAGTAATAAAATTTGGCAGAGAGCTACACAACTCATCCCAAAATTTTAAGAAAAATTAATAATAGTTGAATTAGCTCATTCATCTTTCATGACTTTAAGGAGCTTTTCACCTTTAGGGACAAAACGGATAGAAAGAGAGTTAACACAGTGTCTAATATTTTTTTCTGTTAAGTTTTCACCAACAAATTCATGGCCTAAGTGGGCCCCACAATTAGCACATTGGATTTCTGTTCTGTCTCCATCTGGATCTGGGAGACGTTTTAAAGAATTTGGATACTCTTCATCAAAAGCTGGCCAACCACAGCCAGCATCAAATTTGGATTCAGAGGAAAAAAGAGAAGCATTACATCTTCTACAAATAAATACTCCATCTTCATAAAAATTATCATATTCTCCAGTAAATGGAGCTTCTGTACTTTTACCCAAGATAATATCCTCTTCTTGAGATGTAAGTTTGTTAAAAGCCATATTTATTATTATTCTGTAAATTTTAAGAAAATTTGATTAAAGCTTTATCACCCTCTTTTATTTCTTGATTAAGTAGACCAGGAGTTTCTACCTCCTCCAGATAGAATTTTAGAGTGCCTTCTTCTCCGGTGCAAAGAGTTTCACCGTCTCCTGTTATTAAGCAATCCTTAGTTAACTTCATAGGTAATGTTTGAAAAAAATCATTCCAGGTTATACCTTCCTTTTTAACATGAATAATTGTAGGATCTGATGCACTAATATAAACATCAGCTGATTGGTTGTGATACTTTTCCGACTTAAAATTTCTGGTAATACTGCCTGTAATGATAGTAAAAGATGCTTTAATATTAATTTGTTCATTTTTAATTGTAGGAATTGAAGTTGGGGATGGAGGTATTTGAATTTGGGGTTGAGGCTTGTTTAAAAAATAAAATCCTGAAACAGCAACAAGGATGATAATTGTAGTAAGGATAATGATTTTCATAAATTGATCATGCAGGTAAGTCAGCCACCTTTAACTTTGTTCTGGGTAATTCCACACAATCCATTCTAGCAGGTTTTTAGAAAAAGGATAACTGATTAGAAGAAACAAAAAGATTTTTTGGAGGTGGGTGGATTTAGGGTTTGCAGAGGGTGCTTTTGGAGCCGCTGATTGAATCAGCAGGAGGGAGGTTTTTTACTTTTGCAGAATCCTCGGGTGGTAATAAATCAAACCAGCAGACGGCATTGCTTTGCGGACTTGAGAAAACTTTACCTCGCATATCATAAACTCCAAAATCCACAAACACATTATTATTATTTCTAAGTCCCACAGCTGTTGCAATCACCTCATTGGCAGTCACTTTAATTTGCTTATTAATATGGGTAGTTCTGGAATCATCAAC
>Ga0209542_10012137_pt1 | contig 15139 bp, 15 predicted proteins | sample RifCSPhighO2_01_FD_184028 | JGI IMG/M metagenome (GOLD analysis project Ga0209542, IMG submission 184028) | Soil microbial communities from Rifle, Colorado - Rifle CSP2_plank highO2_0.1 (SPAdes) (version 2) | ecosystem: Environmental > Terrestrial > Deep subsurface > Rock core/Sediment ...
TGCCAGAGCAAAGACGCATCTGAATCGGAATTATTTATTGTGGAGGGGGATTCTGCCGGAGGCACGGCCAAGACAGGACGCGACAGGAGGACGCAGGCTATACTTCCGCTAAGAGGCAAGATTTTGAATATTGAGAGAGCGCGTTTGGACAAGATGCTTGCGTCAGAGCAGATTACGAATCTGGTGGTGGCTCTTGGCACGGCGATAGGAGATACCTTTGATATCACAAAGCTTCGTTATCATAAAGTAATTATTGCGACAGATGCCGATGTGGACGGGGCACACATCAGGACGCTTCTTCTCACACTTTTCTACAGATATTTTCGGCCGCTTATTGAAGGCGGATTTATTTATATCGCTCAGCCGCCGCTTTACAAATTAAAATACGGCAAAGATTTCCATTATTTCTATCTTGAGGAAGAGAAGGATAAATTCTTGACGGCAAATAAATTGAATGTGATGGAGACGGCGGAACCCTCCGACTCTGAAGCTTTGGAGGGCAAGGAAGAGGAGGTTGAACCTCCTCTTGGAGGTTCAACCTCCAAGTCAGAGGACGCTATAGTGAAGAGCAAAAAAGTTTCTATCCAGCGATACAAAGGCCTCGGAGAAATGAACGCGGAAGAGCTTGCGGAAACCACGATGGATGTGCACAATAGAATTCTGAAGCAAGTGACGGTGACGGACGCCGCGGCGGCGGACAAGGTCATAGATATCCTCATGGGCAACGATGTGCCGAGTAGAAAAAGTTTTATTCAGAGTAATGCAAAAATGGCACGACTAGACATCTAGCCAAAACTTATCTCGTTGCAAGACGAAGTCTTTGCTTCGGGATGGCTCGTCTCGATATATAAAAAACCCCGCGTTGTGCGAGGTTAGGCTGTTTGCGGAACAGCATTTACTAATGGTTTTGGCGGCTTTGGCGTGCAAGCTAGAAAGAGTTCTCCTAAATAGATACTCCCGTAAGCAAGCATATACCATCCTCCGAAACTAAAGAGCTTCACTACCACAACAAAAAATAAAAACCCGCAAAGAACTTCTGTCCTTGAGTCAGACCTGTTCAAGTAGGCAGGATTTCGAAACCCCTGCAGCATTCCTTTTTCATAGTCTTTTCTTATTTTGGGAATCAGGGCAAGATAAAATTTTGCCGCTATTCCGAAAAACAGGACCACAAGAATTGATGCCATTCCCACTTCCATGATAGGTGTAGTGTAGAACATGCACCCGACCCAGATTAGGGCAAAGAAAGGACATGCAACGAAGCAACATGCTGACCAGAAGAAGCAGTCTCTGGAAATTTTTTCCTGAAGCCAGGATGACAACAGCTCTATGCCATTATCCAAAATGAACTTGTCAAGTTTCTGTATGATCATACTGGACGCAGGTTACTGGATTCGAACTTTTATGTCAAACAAAATCGTCCAGCTGGTCGCGACCAGCTGGACGATTTTTATTGTTTTTTGTTTTCTAAACCTTCTTCGCTTCTTTAGTTATTTACGTATATAGAACGTGAAGTGTAGTTGTTATTCTCGTTTGATTCAGAGATGTTGTTATTTGGATCAATATTTACAGATACGGTATTGGAGCCGGTGTAAGGGTTTTCAAACCCGAGGGTGAATGTGGCGCTTTGTCCGGGAGCAAGCGAGTTCTGGCTCGTAGAATAGTAGGAGCTGTTAGTACTTGACGGCAGGCTTGCGTTGAATGTCCATATGCCAGTATCGGTGCCGCCGATATTTTGGACTGTAAATCTGAACGCTGCCTTGTCATAACGGTTTACAGAACCTGAATTGTAAAACTGTCCTGTATTTCTATCCATTGTTCCCACATCAGTGATAGTTACCGAAAGATCGCGATTTCCGCTATTGTTATTGCAATTGTAGTACCCGTTATTGTAATAGCAGTTGTTATTATTGTTGCAGGTATAAACACCATTATTATAATAACAATTGTTGTTATTATAATTTCCATTTAAAGACACATTTATCACAAGCGAGTTGTTGGACTGATTTGTCTCTACTGTATCAACGAGAATTTGAATCACATTTAGATTCGGATCGTACGCATCAAATGCAATTGTAAGCTGGTATGAATCGCCAGGATTTAGAGCGGGCTCCACGGACGATGTGAACAGACGTTCGCTTGCGATGGTTGTCGGGAGAACTGTTCGAAGCACCCAAGAACCTGATCGGCCGGATCCAACATTTGACACATTGAATTTTACCGAAACGCGATCTCCAGAATAAAGCGATGTAGTTTGTTCAAAACTTCCATTACTCGTTATACGTCCGACTGAAACTAAAGATATTGCAAGATCAGAAGGGCCTGTATAAGTATATGTTGGATAAGCATATGATGGGCCTCCTGTAGTGTAAGTTTTTGTAGATGCATTTGATGTATTGGTTTTTGCTTCTGTTGAAGTTGATGTTTTAGTCTGGTCCGTAACTGGGGCATTAAGCGAAGGCTCGTAAGAAGTGCCCGGGGTAGCTGTAAAGCCTTGAGGAACAACTGTTAGAGAAGTTGAACCTGAAAATTTCATCGCCTTCAAATCCTTATCCCAGAACGAAACTGCCATAGGAACCACGATTGGAGCGTCGGTGCTATTCTTAGCAACGAAGGAGTAGTTATTGACGCTATCGGAAAGAGGGAAAAGCGTGTCACAGACGACAGGTCTCATTCCGTTTATTGAATTGTATTCAATGGTGATGCCTGTGACGCATTTGAAACTCCATATTGTAGAGCCGTCAGTGTCGCCGGAGTTATTTTTCCAGCTTATAGTGAATTTATTTCCACTTGCTACTTGGGTAGGATCAACAGATGCTGACATTTTATCCTTTGATGAAAATAGGGAAGTCAGAGAAACGTTTGCCGGACTTATTGCTGAGATAAATTTAGGCACATATTTGACGATTGCCACGGCAATGAAGAACAGAATTACCACCATTCCGGTAATAACAGCAACACGTACCCATATATTGGGCTTTTTTGGCTCGTTTTCTATGTAGATGTTTGGGTTTTCAGACATAGCTATTTTATTTAATTCGGTACCATTATATTACTTTAGCTCACAAATGTCAAGGGTTTAATTGACGATAAGTGTTTTTATTGATATAATGAGAAAGCAATGAAAAATAAGGATTTTTTGGAAAGTCCCAAAACACGATTTATTCTCTGGTTCGGAGGAGTCTTCCTGCTGACATTTTCCGTACTCTTTTTTTTTGGTTTCGTACCCAATGAGCTAACCTCCACAAATGAGAATGTATTAGATAATCTTCGGCTCAAAACTATGGAAATGGCCGCTGGAGTGGAAAAAGATAACTCTTTCTTGACAGCGCCTAGCCCGATAGAAAAAGATACGACAATAAAAGAATTTGGCGAGGAACCATTTCATCTTAGTATTCCTAACACAACCGTGGATGTTTTGGTGCAAAATCCAAAAACTACAGACTCGGCACTTCTTGACGAATATCTCGCAAGAGGTGCTGTTAGATATCCGGAATCAGCGCTTTTAGGTGCAGGTAATGTTTTTCTTTTTGCTCACAGCACACGCCTTGCAGTTGTTCAGAATCCTGCTTACAAATCATTTAACGGTATTAAGACATTGAAGAGAGGCGATACGATATATGTTGACTCAAAGAGCCACAGATATGTTTATGTAGTAGAAAAAGTTTCTGTCGTAAGTGCAGAAGAGGAATTTGTGGATTTTTCCAATAACAAGAATATGCTGACACTCTCTACCTGCAATACTTTCGGTAAAAAAGAGGAGCGATATGTGGTAACCGCGATTTTTGATAGGAAAACTGATATTTAACTTCAAAAGCCTGTAAAAATCTCGTTTTCACTGTATACTTTCTGCATGGAACAAATAAATTGGAATGATTTTGAAAAGGTGGAACTTCGAGCAGGCACCATTGTCGAGGTTTTGGATTTCCCTGAAGCGAGAAAACTGGCGTATAAACTCAAAATTGATTTTGGCGAATTCGGAATCAAGAATTCCAGCGCGCAAATCACAGAACACTACCAAAAAACCGATCTGGTTGGCAAACAGATTATTGGAGTATTGAATTTTGGATCAAAGCAGATAGGACCATTTGTTTCAGAAGTTTTGACTTGCGGGTTTCCTGACGAGAACGAAAATGTGGTGCTCGCAGTGCCTAATCGTAAAGTGCCGAATGGAGTTAAGTTGTTTTAATCTTCATACACACATTATGCGCTATAGCGCATAATGTGTGTATGAAGAAAAATTTAATGAGTTGCAGTGATTATCTCCAGATCATGAGGAGCTGACTCGCTCATTCCTGCGCTCGTGATACGAATGAGCTCCGCTTTTTCTCTTAACTCTTTTAGGTTTTTTGCGCCATTATATCCCATGCCTGCTCTAAGTCCTCCAATAAGATATGACATTTTTTCTGAAAGGGGCCCCACCGCTTTGACAGCACCTTCTACGCCTTCAGGAGTCGCTTTGGATTTTTCTTTATGTCCGTAACGCTCGCGCGATGCCACGCTCGCTTTCAAGGCTCCTGGAGAGCCCATTCCGCGGTAGCGTTTTAATCTCTCCCCGTCAGGAGTAATGAAAATTTCTCCCGGCGCTTCATTACACCCAGCAATCATGCTCCCAAGCATCACACTTTCTGCTCCAAGTGCAAGGGCAATAGTGATGTCTCCAGGCGCTGTAATGCCGCCGTCAGCACATACTGGAACATTTGTGCCACGTAAAGCTTGGACACATTCATAAACCGCAGTTACTTGCGGCACACCTATTCCAGCGACGATGCGTGTAGTGCATATTGAGCCTGGGCCTTGTCCGATCTTTATGCCATCAGCTCCGGCTTTCACGAGCCGTTTTGCAGCTTCGGCTGTAGAAACATTTCCTACCAGGACATCAGTTTTTCCAAAGCGTTTTTTTACTTCTCGCAGAATTTTGAAAACATTATCAGTATCTCCATGCGCAGTATCAATAACTAAAATATCAACACCGGCTTTTACAAGCTCACATGCGCGCTCTAAATCGTTTTGGTTAGCACCTATTGCAGCGCCTACTCTTAGACGACCTGATTTGTCCAGATTATATCCCTCCCGATTACCTCCTAAAATTCTTTGGACATCGCTCCAGACATACATACCTGTTACTTTATTTTTCGAAGACGCAATAGGCAGACACTGTATGCGATGCCCTCTCATGATCTTCTCGGCTTCTTTTATGGATGTTGACTGTTTTCCAGAGATCACTTTTTTCGTCATTATGCTTTTTATCATCTCATCGTTTTCCGCAAATTTAAAATTATGTCCCGTGACAATCCCTCTAAGCGTGCCCTCTTCGTTAATCACAGGGAAACTTTCAAACGAGAACTGCTTTTCAGACATCATTTCGCGGACCTCATATACCGTATTAGTTTCTTTTAGGCAAACAGGTCCGGGGATCATGCCATTCATATACCGCTTTACTCCTGTTATCTGTTTGACCTGTTCTTCAATTGAAAGGTTGCGATGGATTACTCCAAGCCCTCCTCCTAAAGCCATAGCTATCGCCATTTTTAATTCTGTGACTGTATCCATCGCCGCGCTTATTACAGGCGATTGAAGCGAAACATTTTTAGTGATCCTTCCGCCAATATTTACTTCGTGCGGCATGTAGTTGCTATGCTGGGGCACTAATCGCACGTCTCCATAAGTAAGAGCGATATGCTCTTTGTTTAGACTCTCAAAAAATTTATCGATTGGAAGTTTTTTTGCCATATTATTTAATTGTCTGTAAATTTTTTTCTGTAATCAGTTTGTATAAAAGCGCACCCAAGACAAAAGCATTGCCCCATACTAAGGGTAGCCATACCGGTATTCCCCAAAAATCAGGATGAGTATAATTCCATAAACCGTAGTAAATGCAAAATGCCTCAGAAATTGGTCCAAACAGCGCTCCAAAAATCCAGATTTTCCAGATTTTATGATCATGGGAAAGCAATATAAATAAAAGCGCAATAGGGATTAGGGCTGCGGCTGCAATATAATTTGAAAAGATTATTGGGATGACCAGAGTTAAAATTGTAATAAAACCAAGCATTATTATATTCATGTTATTTTCTTAGTTTTATTTCGTCCATTAGTTTTACAATCACTTTTTCCTTTTGCAGTGCGCCCAAGGAGCCTGTGCGACTCTCCAGAGTGACTGTGCCGCTTTCAGTTTCCTTTTTGCCGATCACCGCGAGGTAGGGGATTTTCTCTGTCTTTGCATTGCGGATTTTCTTTCCCAAACTTTCGTTGGAATCATCTGTCTCAGCGCGGATATTGTTTTCCTTGAGTAATTTCTCAAAATCTTTTGCGTACGGAATTTCATCTTCACCGATCGGCAATACTTTTACTTGGACAGGCGATAGCCAAAGAGGAAAGGAGCCGGCGGTGTGTTCAATATACAGAGAAAGAAAGCGCTCCAGAGAGCCGGCGATTGCGAGATGTATCATAACAGGCGTTTTCTTACTTCCATCAGTATCGGTGTATTCCAATCCAAAGCGCGCTGGCTGGACGAAATCAAGCTGGGGGGTCGCCAGCTGATGCTCGCGGCCTATCGCATCCATCGCCATAAAATCAATCTTCGGCCCGTAGAATGCAGCTTCGCCCTCGGCTACGAAATAATCAAGATTATTCTTTTTTGCAATTTTGAGCAGAATTTCTTGCGCTCTTTCCCACAGCGATTCCTCCCCGAGATATTTTTTTGGATTTTTTGCATCACGAAAAGATAGGCGCGCGCGAAATTTCATTCCCATAGCGTCGAAAAAGATTTTCACCATTTCAATAATGCTCTGATACTCGTCTTCTATTTGCTCGGGGGTGCAGAAGATATGACTGTCGTCTTGGGTGATAGAGCGCACGCGTGAGAGCCCGGAGAGCTCGCCCGTCTTCTCATCTCTATAGACAGTGGTTGTTTCCAAATACCTGATGGGTAAATCTCTGTAGCTTCTCTGGTCTGATGCGTAGATCTGTTGATGATGCGGGCAGTTCATGGGCTTTATAACAAAATCTTCGCCTGTCTCCTGACTTTTCACGAGTAGAAGCTCGTGGCCGAATTTGTCCCAATGCCCGGAGGTTTTGTATAAATCCGTTTTTGTGAGATGGGGGATCCATACTTTTTGGAATCCTCTGTCCAGTCGGAGCTTCTCCGTGAAATTACTTATTTCATCCCTTAGTCTTGTGCCTTTGGGTGTGAACAATGGAAGGCCGGAGCCGACAAGGTCTGAAAAAACAAAAAGGCCCAGCTCCTTGCCGATTTTTCTGTGGTCTCTTTTTTTCGCCTCTTCCATTTGCTTTTCGTACGCATCAAGCTCTTCTTTCGCTTCAAAAGCGAGGCCGTAAATGCGGGTGAGCATTTTGTTCTTCTCACTCCCTCGCCAGTATGCGCCTGCGGTGCGGGAAAGCTTCCACGCAGAGCTTTTCATATCCGCGATATCAGCATGACCTCCACGGCAAAGGTCTGTGAATTCTCCAGAAGTGTACAAAGTAATCTTCTCTTTCTTTTCTTCTATCTCATCAATGAGCTCAAGCTTGTAAGGATTTCCTTTGAAACGTTTTTTGGCGTCTTTAGTGGACATCTCTTCGTGCGTGAAATTCTGCCATCCGGGCAGAATTTCACTCATCTTCTTTTCTATTTTTAGGAGATCATCGTCAGAGATTGGCTTTTTGAATTCAAAGTCGTAATAAAATCCGGTCTCAATCGCAGGACCTAAAGTATTTTTGGCATCCGGATAAAGCTCCAAGACAGCCGCCGCCAAAAGGTGGGCGAGGGAGTGCCTTAAGTGTTCAAGATTTTCTTTAGTCGCCATACGCTATAGACTATCACATGTTATTCTCAAAAAAAATGCGCCTTTTCGGGGGCGCTAGAGCTGATCAAATTCAATACCAAGAGGACATTCTTCGTATACTACTGCGCCCTTAAAGCGTTCTGTTATGGTGTGGCAGATATCACTTCTTTCGGCTTTTGAAAGCCAATCGCGGTTATCGAAAAATGCTTTTAGCATCTTAATGACAATAGGTCTCTCTAAAGTGCAAAAAATCTTATGAGGGCCTATTGAAATGCTGAAATGACTTGTGTGGGGGGAAGCATCGGAGCAGGCCATGGCTTACATATTTCTACTCTTATCTACAGATTTGTCAAAAGTGCCTACAGTTCGCGCACCTTGTTAGCGAGCAAACTCGGAGTATCGTTCCTATTTGACATACTTCCTTCTATTGCAAGACATTTGTCGCTTGAAAGGAGGTTTTTAACCTCAGTATAAACTCTGGGGAAAAACACTACTTCCATATTTCCAGTAAAATCCGCAATGCGCACGAACGCCATTATCTCGCCGTTTTTTGTCCGTATTTCACGGACAGTTTCCACTATACCCACGATCATCTGTGTCTGCCCTTCACGCGAATTTTCCTTTACATTCGCTATAGATATGCCTTTTGCTCTCATTTTCTCTTTATATTTATCCAAAGGGTGTCCCGAAATATAAAGTCCCAAGAGCTCTTTCTCCCATGCAAGAGTTTCATTCGGAAGCGCCTTAGGAAATTTTTGGAGAGTGAGTGAAGAATTACTGCCTGTTGCATTTCCAAAAAGAGAATCTTGATCCTTGCTTCCTTTACCGGCTTCTTTATTAAAATCCAAAAGCGATTCAAGGTTACCTAGAAGCTCGCCGCGCTCTCCGAACGCATCAAGACTCCCTGATTTAATAAGTGCTTCAAGAGATTTTTTATTTAGGTTTCTGTCTTTTATCCGCTCCAAAAAATCCGAAAGCGATTTAAATTTACCGTTCGTCTTTCTTTCTTCAATGATAGTATCTGCGATTCCTTCCCCGAAATTTTTGATCGTGGTTAGTCCAAAACGTATTCTCTCCAATTCGCCATTTTTTCCTTCTATTACTGTAAACCCCGAGAAGCTTTCATTTATATCAGGAGGTAGCACTGCTATACCCATTCTCTTGCATTCATTAACAGATTCAGCGACTTTTTCCACATCGCCTGATTCATGAGTAAGAACTGAACTCATGTATTCGGCAGGAAAATTGGCTTTTAGATATGAAGTAATATAAGCAACTCTGCCATAAGATACAGAATGTGCTTTGTTGAATCCGTATGCTGCAAACGGCTCAATCCAAGTCCAAATCTCTTTCGCTTTTTTCTCGCTCCACTTTGAATGATCAATGCATCCTTTGATGAACTTTTCTTTTTGCTCTGCCATTTCTTTCGGGATCTTTTTACCCACAGCTTTTCTAAATTTATCCACTTCGCCCCAGGAATATCCTGCCAGATCATGCGCCATGATAAGCAGGTCATCCTGATAGACCAAAATTCCGTAAGTTTTTTTTAAAATACTCTGTAGGGCAGAATCCGGATATGTGATGCGCGAAGGGTCGTGCTTTCTTGCTATATATTCGGGGATAAACTGAATAGGACCCGGCCTGTAAAGGGCTACCATGGCATTTATATCGTGGATCGTGGTCGGCTTCAAATCAATAAGAAATCTCGTCATGCCATCACCATTCAATTGGAAGGTGTCTGTGGTTTCTCCGCGCGCAAGCATTTCAAAAGTTTTTTTATCATCTATCGGAATGCTGTCCAGATCGATCTTTGCGCCTTTAAGCTTTGAAGCAAGTTTAATGGTGTCCGCAATTATTGAAAGGTTTTTCAGTCCCAAAAAGTCAAACTTCAAAAGTCCTGCGTTATCCTCATCAATGGAATACATATCGTACTGGGTGATTATTTTACCTTCTCCTTTTGGATCAAACTGAAGCGGAGTAATTTCAACTAAAGGTACAGGAGAGATGACGACACCAGCCGCATGCACTCCGATGTGTCGCGCACAGCCTTCTATTTTTTTTGCCATATTAATGATTTTCTTTGTATCTTCTTCCAGTTTGTATATTTCTCTTAACTCCTTGTTGTCGGCGAGCGCTCTTTCTATTGTCATCGGGAATCCTTGAGAGCCTATAGGTATCATTTTGGCTATCCTGTCTCCCACAGCTACAGGGAAGCCAAGCGCGCGCGATACATCACGTACGCTTCCACGGGCGGCCATTGTACCGAATGTGCCGATCTGCGCCACTTTATCCTCGCCGTACTTTTTTTTAGCGTATTCTACAAGTTCATCGCGCCTATCGTCGGCAAAGTCCATATCTATATCAGGTGCAGATGGACGGTCTGGATTTAAAAATCTTTCAAACGGAATCTCGTATTCAATAGGATCGATGTTAGTAATGCCGGCGAGATACGTTACCATAGAACCCGAGACAGATCCCCTGATGTTTGTGAGAATGCCGTGTTCGTGGGCATAATGCATAAGGTCTGCAACTACCAAAAAATATGGTGCGTATCCTTTTTGCTTTATGATAGAAAGCTCATATTCTACTCGTCTGACATTTTCCTCGTTTTTTTCTACTTTACGTTTTTCAAATCCTTCATAAACGATCTTTTTGAATTCTTCGTCTGGCGTTGTGTTTTTTGGAAGCTCAATTTTCGGAAACATCCATTCTCCGAGCTTTAGTTCCAAATTGCATTTTTCGACAACACGCGCGTTATTTAAAAGCGCATCGGGAAAATCTTTAAAAAGTTTTAGAGCTTCTTTGCCGTCAATAAAAGAAAAATCTCCTTCATCATCGTTTTGGTTCACGCCAAATGCCTTTTGTACCGAGAGCAAAGTCGTGCGAGCTATTTTGTCATCGCGCTCTAGATAATAAACATCGTATGACGCGACAGTAGGTACACCCGACGCTTTTGCAAGTTTCGCGAGGCGCTCCATCAAGTTCTGGTGGTCTTCAATTTCCGGATGGGCGGTCATCTCTATATAAAAGTCATCCCCAAAAACTTTTTTGTAAAATTCCACCCATTCGCGCGCCAGATCATCATTTGAGTTTTTAATCGCTTGTGCCACATCTCCGTTATAGGATGGCGATATAGCAACAAGTCCCTCATGGTATTTTAGAATAAGCTCGCGATCAATTCGCGGTTTGTAATAGAATCCTTCCAAATGCGAGTCAGTTACAAGCTTGATGAGGCTTTTGTATCCGGTGAAATTCTTAGCAAGAAGCACAAGCCGAGTTCTCCTATTGTCAATTCTTGGCTCTTTGTCGCGCCGCGTTCGCGCCGCGACATAAAAATCTACGCCAATGATCGGTTTTATGCCCTGTGCAAGGCACTCCTTATAAAATTCAATCGTGCCGTACATATTGCCGGCATCAGTAAGTGCAAGGGCGTCCATGCCAGAGTCCTTTGCCTTTTTCACCAAATCAGGCACCTTCGGCAATGCCTGGAGCAGGGAATAGTGAGAGTGCGTATGCAAATGCGTAAATTTCATATTCCGATTTTACCACATTTTGGTGATTATCTCAGAACTATTTTATTTTGAGAAAAGTGTGTTATTGTACTCTTGGCCAATAATTTTATGGAACCTACTCCCCCACCCCCACCCCCACCCAAACGTGTTCTTAAAGTCGTGAGCGGCAAAAGGAACATTCGTATAATAAGAATCCCGCGCAGAGTGGCTGACGACAAAGTTGTCAATCCCAAGGCTTACGTTGCTGAACATGAGCGCGAGCTCGATGCAACGCATCCCGCAAAGGATCAATACGCTTCCTAGCGCTCCTTACAAAATGTTCTTCGATGCTCTGCGTTCATTCGTGGGGCATTTTTTATCCCGTTAGAAACCGACTTCAATGAAGTCGCCGAAATAACATTTCGGGCTTCTAACGGGATTTTTTGTATAATAGCTACATGCACATAATCGGGATTGATGAAGCAGGAAGAGGTCCTTTGGCGGGGCCGGTGGCGGTGGGAGCGGTGGCACTGCCCAAAAATTTCATAACTGAAATTTTTGGGCTTCTCAAGGATTCCAAGAAGCTTTCTGAGAAAAGACGCGAAGAGATTTTCACTCAAATGCAGATTTTGAAAAAAGAAAAGAAAATAAATTTCTCTGTCGCTCTTGTGTCAAATAAAGTGATAGATGATAAGGGAATTGTATTTGCAATAAAAAAAGGCATAGAAGAAGTGCTTCAAAAAATTTCTGCCGACCCAAAAATTTGCAGAGTGTATCTCGATGGCTCGCTTAAGGCGCCGGAAGAATACAAAGATCAAGAGACCATAATAAGAGGCGATGAGTTGATACCTATAATCTCACTTGCATCAATTGCCGCCAAAGTTACCCGCGACAGGCATATGAAGGAGCTTGCCCAAATCCACACCAGCTATGATTTTGAAATCCACAAAGGATATGGCACGAAAACTCATATCTCACTCATAAAAAAGATAGGCCTATGCGATGTTCATAGGAAAACTTTTTTGAAAAATTTTACTCTTTAAGCAGATTTCTTAATTTTCCCTTTATAGCTTGCCACTTTCCTCGAACTGCACCCTTGGCCTTTCCAGGGAGTTCTTTTGCTTTTCCTGGAAGCCTTTTCAAGAGTTCTCTGTCTTTGCTCATATCCAATCCTTCTGTTGCCTGTCCCCATGCTTTTTTTACAGGGGAGGTAACTTTGGCGGCAAGGGTCTTTATCGCAGTTCTATCTTCACCCAAATTAAAATCTCTTTTAAAATCCTGTCCAATTTCTCTTAATTGAGAGAGGACCCCCTTTTTTCTTTTCTCATCAGACTTTCGTGCTTCTTCTTTTTTGGCTTGCAGGGTTGGTCCAGAAGCAGCTTCTTCAGACTTTATTCCTGAAGCATCTTCTAATCCATCTGTTGACGGAGCTTGATCTTGTCCTGCTGTTCTCTCTAATTCAGCTTTACGAGCCAGTTCTTCTTCATTACTCATTTTTTTGAAAATTTAGGGTTGCTAAATATGTCAATAATTGTAGCATCTCGCGCTAACTTGTAAAAGTTTCAATTTCCTGTATAGTTCATCCATCATGGTAGTACGAATGCGACATACGCGCAGTCATACCGCAAACAGGCGAAGTCACCACGCTTTGAGGGGAAAGTTCCTTGTTTTGTGTAAAGAGTGTGGAGTGCCTAAAATGCCCCATATAATTTGCTCTAATTGCGGCAAGTATAAGGGCAGGGAGGTTTTGAATGTTATTTCCAAAGCTGAGAAAAAAGCGAAAAAGGAAAAGGAAAAAGCAAAAGCCCAAAAATAATTCAACTATTTGAAATTTAATGTTCTTTAATTTAAGCTCTAAGCATTAAGCTTTTAGCCCAAAGCTCACATGGCGAACCGGCACCTTTCAAGATCAGTAGTTATGCAAACGCTCTTTGAGTGGGACTTTAACGGCAAGAAGAGCGACGCGCTTACTGATACTCTTAAAAGAAACACAAACGAGTTTGCGAGTGGTGCTGGGGATGAGCCTTTTATGAAAGCTCTCCTTGACGGGGTGATCAAGAAGTATTTGGATTTGGATAAAATCATCACAAAGGCTGCGCCAGACTGGCCTTTGGACAAGATCGCAACTGTTGACCGCAATATTCTTCGTGTAGGGCTTTATGAGCTTCTTTTTGGCGATCGTCTGGAAGTGCCTCCGAAAGTGGCCATCAATGAAGCGATAGAACTTGCAAAAACTTACGGCGGAGAGAATTCCGGCAAATTCATAAACGGCGTTTTAGGCGCTGTCTACAAAGAGCTCGGCGAGCCGGGCAAGGACCAAGAATCCAAACATAAGAAAGCTGAAGAGGTTCCGTTTGAGAAGATGCCGATTGAGCGGCTTGTCGGGGCTGTGGTGTATGCCAGAGAGGGCAAAGATATTTATCTGGCACTTGTTCATGACGTATTTGGCAGATGGACTCTTTCGAAGGGGCATAATGACGAAAATGAATCAGACGAGGACGCACTAGTCCGGAAGGTGAAAGAAGAAATCGGTATTGATGTTATTTGCAATAATAAACTTGGCGCCAATGAATATATCGCAACAATGCCCAAAATAGGCAAGGTCAGAAAGCAAGTATCCTATTATTTGGCCAAAGCAGAATACAGCGATCTCAAGCTAGGGCCCTCCGGCGGGCTTGATGATGCGAGATGGTTTAAGGTGTCCCAGATACTTGACCTTAATTTTTATGATGATATTCTGCCGATTGTCACCAAAGCAATCAACATTTTGGTAGCGAAGAAGTAATGAAAGACGCAGAAAAAAGCATAGGCATAAATTTCAAAGACAAGGCGCTTCTAAAGCAGGCATTCACGCATCGCTCGTATTTGAATGAAAACAAATCTCTTGGCATCGAGCACAATGAGCGGCTGGAATTCCTCGGCGATGCTGTTTTAGAGTTAGTCACGACGGATTATCTTTTCCAGAAATATCCTAAAAAGCCGGAGGGCGACCTTACGGCGCTCCGCTCTGCGCTTGTGAATTCTGTGATGCTTGCTGGCATTTCTACCGAGCTTGGGCTCAATAATTATCTTTTACTTTCTCGTGGGGAGGCGAAGGATACAGGCAGAGCAAGGCAATATATTCTTGCTAATACATTTGAATCCGTAGTCGGCGCGATATATATGGACCAAGGATACGAGGCAGCAGAAAAGTTTATCGCTAAAGTACTTTTACCCAAAACTAAAGAGATAGAGGAGAAAAAGCTCTGGATAGATGCCAAGAGCTTCTTCCAAGAGAAGGCGCAGGAGAAGACGGGTATTACACCCTCTTATAAAACGCACAAAGAGCATGGTCCGGACCATGATAGGGAATTCACAACGGGGCTTTATCTAGGCGACACCCTCATCGCAGAAGGAGTAGGCAAATCCAAGCAAGAAGCAGAGCAAGACGCCGCGCGTGTTGGGTTGGAGAAGAAGGGGTGGTAATAAAAACGCTCGCAATCTTTTCTGATTACGAGCGAGAGTCAAGCTTCGACGACTTTGGTTTTCCGTTTCTGACCCATTTCTTTGGGTCTGCCACGGCAAACAAAGATCTCAATGAGATCCCATCCTCGTTTGTCATCATTGGCTTCTTCAAGAAGTTGATGCATGATCACCTTCTGACCGTTTTGTGTGACTTCGGTTCTTTTCACGACGATCGTTCCGATGCTTTCGGCTGCCTTTGCGGCAGTATCAGCCTCGATCGTGCCATGGAATGTTGCATAACTAGGATGCGACTGAACTAGAACGAACTGGAGATTTACCTTTGAATCCGAACACTTGTAGAATTAAATCTATGAGCGAATTTAAACATTTGAATTTGTATGAGCGACAGCGAATCGAGAG
>Ga0209542_10012138_pt1 | contig 15137 bp, 22 predicted proteins | sample RifCSPhighO2_01_FD_184028 | JGI IMG/M metagenome (GOLD analysis project Ga0209542, IMG submission 184028) | Soil microbial communities from Rifle, Colorado - Rifle CSP2_plank highO2_0.1 (SPAdes) (version 2) | ecosystem: Environmental > Terrestrial > Deep subsurface > Rock core/Sediment ...
AAACTCTTGCTTCAGTAATTGCCTCATGGCAATTAAAGGGTTTGAATTTGAAAGCGGAATTGAAAAAGATGTTAGTCAGAAACCTATGTTTTTGCTAAACAAATACAATAATTTTAATAAAGAACAAAGAAAAAAAGTGATTAAAAGAATATCTTCTCTTCTTAAGGTTGGGGGAACTATATTATTTGAAGACTTTGCTCGTGGAGACTTTAGAGAAAAGAAAAACATTAGACCCTTAGAGAGAAATACAATTCAAAAACAAAACGGGCTGATTTGCCATTTCTTTGAGAAAAATGAAATATTAGATTTATTTAAGGAATTTAATAATCTTAATATTAAGGAGAGAACTTTTAGCCCAATTAGAATAAATAAATCGATTAAAAGGAAAATCATCAAAGCAACTATACGCACCTGGTAGGATTCCTTTAAGCTTATAAAAGTTGAAGGGACTGTTGGACTCATTCACAAATGGATGTTCAAATCCTTCGAAACGCATCCGGTAGGATTTGAACCTACGACCTATGCCTTAGGAGGGCATTGCTCTTAATCCGGACTGAGCTACGGATGCAACTAGATAATCTATCTCTTTCCTCTCTTGCTCGACTCTCCTCAACAGGCTCGGAGACTCGCTGCGGAGTAATGAGATGCAAGAGAGAGGATTCGAACCTCTGAAGGCACTAAGCCAAGGGATCACTCACATTATGACTTGAGTCCCTCGCGTTTGACCACTTCGCTACTCTTGCATTAAAAATCAAACAATAAATGAGTTTTAAAGCTTGTCATTTTACTCGACTTTGCTTGTAAACATGACCAATCAAGAACTACTTCAGATTTATATCTTAACACTATTTGAAACTAGAAATAAGTTTAGGAAAAACAAAATTAATTGGAAAATAATTATATACTCTAGAAATTATTTTGTTAAATGATTGTGAGGTGTGAAGATTTACAAAGATTATCTGAATATATTGAAAAATCAAAAAAAATAATTTCATTAGATAAAATTATTGCTATAGATTACCCTTTTCTTGATTCTGACGATTCATTTACATTATTAAGTGTCCCATCTTACCATGAACAAAAAAATAATATTATCTTTGTATGTGAAGATACATATATCCTTACTCCTGAGGCTATACAGAACATAGAATCTAAACCACAAGTTAAACGCAAATATGGAGAAAGCACAGTTAGTATCCTTTTATTACTCAAGGCAGTCATTAAGAATTATTCTCATGAATTTGAAATAATACGAGAAAAAATGAATGAGTTGGATTTAAATCCATTTGTAAATTCTATTGAAAATAATGGGAGAGCATTAAGAAAACTAACAGACAGACTAGAAGCCCTTTTACATGTAATTCTGCAACTTAAGGAAAGAGAAATAAAAACATTTGACACAAAGCTTATTTCTTTTGATTATGAAGTTTTGCAGACAGAAACGAGATATTGGCTTGAGCGTTGCAGGAGCCACACTTATCGCATTTCTTCCCTAAGAACAAAATCTGAGATGAAGGCAAATAAAGAATTAAATGATACAATGAAAAAACTTACAGTTATAACTACTTTCTTAAGTATTGTAGCAATTGTAGTAAATGTACCTGGGACAATAGGTGCAATATTTGGAATCCCTGCTTTATCCGACACATATTTCAAAACTCATACAAATGGTCTTCTTATTACATTAATATTAACTACTGTTCTTTCTATTCTTCTTGGGTTTATATATTGGAAATCTTTAAAATTAAAAAGACCTTAAGCTAACTAATCATGATAAAAATCTTCATTCATAACGCAATGCTCGTACAGGCCTTATTTTTGACGCTCTCCATGCGGGAATAATTCCAGAAATTGCTCCAGTTAACGTAGCAAAAAGAATGCATCCTAAAAATAATTGCCAGGAATAATTAGGACTAAGGAATCCCCATCCTTGAACTTCTAAAAATACCTTGGCAACAGAAGTTACTATGAGTCCAAGAAGAATTCCAAATACTCCTGCAATTAATCCAAGAAAACCTGACTCAAAAACAAAAATCATAAAGATTTCATTATTTTGTGCACCAATTGCTTTCATTATGCCAATTTCTTTGATTCGTTCTATTACTGAAGTAATTGTAGTATTTGCAGTATTTACTGCAGAAACTATCACTGAGATTAAAGCTATAAAAATAACAAAATAAACAATATAGTCAAGTGCTTGAGTAAACTGTTCTAATAATTCTTCAAATGAAGCTACAAAGAAGTCTTCTTTACCTTCTTTTAAATTTCTTGATTTTCTAAGATCTGACTCAATATTTATTATTACATTTTGGATATTACTAGAATCAACTCGAGCGAGAATTTGATTATATTTTTTAGAACTGTTTGGATATAACTTCTCAAAATAATCGTTTGTGATATAAATATTAGAGTCGTCTTGTGGGTTTCCAATTTCTTGAAAAAAACCTACAACCCTTACCTTTTCACCTTGAACTTCAATATTGTCGTTTAAGGTTAAAGCATTTGGGAATGTTTTATCTTTTAGTCTATAATTATAGCCTAATATTGCTTTTGAAGTATCTCCGTTACGTAGATCTCTTCCTTCTTCTAACCTTACACTAAAAATCTCTTTTATAAGTTTTGAATCATCTGGGTTGTAGCTTATTAAAAAAACATATTTCTTTACCTTGCCTTTAACAATTTCTGCTGGTTTTGAGTATAACCCAGTTGCTTGATAAACTCCTGTAGCTTTTTTGACAGCAGTAATATCTTCTTCTGTAAGAAAAAATGTCGTATCTAAACCTGGAGCACCTATGCCTTTAGGCATAACCATAAGTTTATCTGCTCCCGAACTAGATTTTAATTCATTAACATAATCAAATAGCCCTTGTCCAAAACTTACAAATATGAATATTGTTGCAATTCCAACTAGGATGGAAAATATTGTTAAAAGACTTCTCGCCTTTCTGTGAAAAATATGATTTAAAGAATATTTAATCAACTCTTTATTTATCATTTTAACTACGCAATGCCTCCACAGGTTTTTGATTTGCCGCCCTAATTGCAGGAATAATTCCGGAAATTGCTCCAATTAAAAAACTTCCTAAAAAAGTTAGGATTATTAAAATCCAATTTATCTCTGGAGCAGTAGACGCTCCTAAAAATGAGTTTATTATAAATGTTCCAAAATACCCTATAGCAATTCCAAATAAAATTCCTATTATCCCTCCAACCAGCCCTAAAAGTCCTGCTTCAATAAAAAATTGATAAAATATGTCCGAATTTTTTGCACCAATCGCTTTCATTATTCCGATTTCTTTTGTTCTTTCTAAAACAGAAGTAGTCATAGTATTTACTATTCCTAAAGAACCTACAATTATCGATATTGCTGCAATCAAGGCTACAAATACTTGTATCCCAGTTAATACTTGATTTACTGTGGACAATGAAGCTTCAGGAGTAGAAACTTCAAAGTCTTCTTGACCAATTTTTACATCTCTTCTATCTCTAAGCAAATCTTCTATTTCTTTTTGAGCTGAACCAACTAAATCTTTATTTTTTACTTTTACAGAGATAAAATCTACCGTATCTCCGTAAGGAGATAATTGTTTTAAATCGGCTTCATTTAAGAGAATGATTTGATCAAATATAAAACTGCCTTCTTTTTTTAGAATTCCCTTGACTTGATACTTTTGACCATTAATCGTTAAGCTATTTCCAACCATTACTTTCTTATCAAATCCGCTTTTATCCTCAAAATAAAAATTATTTCCAAGAACAACTTTTTTAGAATCACTATCATCTAATAATTTTCCTTCTAAAACCTCTATACCCATCATTTCATAAGCTAAATCTCTTTTAGATCCATCTCCTACATCTATTGCTGAACCAATCACTAGAACATCATTAAATTCTGCTTTTACTGTTTCTATATGTCTGCCTATTGCCTGATCAACTGAATTTAATCTTTCAATTGCTTCTACGTCCTCTATTGTTAGAGGATTTATAACTCCTGACCCAGGAGGTCCAAAAGAATTTAGGCCTCCAGCTTGAACTTCTATTACTTCTGTTGAACTTATTCCGAACTGAGATAGTATTGCCATTTTTAACCCACCTCCTAAGCTTATAAGAGACACAACAGTAGCGATGCCTATGAAAATCCCAATTAGAGTAAGCCAACTTCTAATCCCTCTATGTTTTAAATTTCTAAATGCAATTGAAGCATAATCTAATATCATGAAGCCTCCAAAAAGATTTCAATTTTTATTCTTGCGCTTTTTTCGGATAAACCTATATAATATCCATAGAACAAGGAGCAGAACAATGATTCCAACATATATTGGAGCATTACTTTTCTTTAAAATACCTTTCTCTATTGCCTCTTCATTTGTATAGGCTCTTAATGAAACACTATTTTTTATTTCCTGTTCATTATTATTAAAATCTTTGTAAACTAACTTTGTAGAAATTATAGAAAACCGATTATTATAAACTACATCAAAAGAACTTGTTTCAAAGTCATCAGAATCAATTGTACCTATGTACTCTGAATTTTCAGAAAGCAGGGTAATTGAGTCATCTCCTTCTACAAATAGATAAACAAATCTTGCATCAGCAAGTCCTTTATTTATAATTCGAATATTTAAAATTCCTTGTTTACCTACAATTGAATTTTGAGTGTCTGCAACAACTTCTAACTCTGGTTCAGCAGATACAACAATTCCAATAACTCCGCTCTGCTGTCTCTCATCATTATCTTCTTCGTAGTTAATAGTATATCCTAAAGAATAAGTTCCTGTGGATAAGACATTTGTGACCTTAAATCGAAATACGAATACTTCATCATCTCCTTCTTTAAGCCTATTCACAAATGCTTCAGAACTACCTAATGGAATTATTCCTGCATCTGGAAACTTTAAATTGAATGAAAGAAGCTCAACGTCTTTATCTCCTTCATTTTCAATATTAATTCTAATTATGCCTTCTTCTCCAGGTGAAACTGTATCTACAGTAATTGAATCTACAGATAATGCGTTAGATAAACTAATGAGCAAAATAAATTGTAAAAATAAGATTATCAATCTGTTATTCATATTTTCAATCACCAGAAGCAATTTATAAGGTTTTTTGAAATAATTGATGATCTTTGAGTAACAATTATTTAAGATTTATAGATTAGATTTAGCCATCCAAGAATTTCCTTTTTTAATAGTTAACTTCTCAATTTTCCCGTCTTTTAACCAATATATCTTTTTTGCATGAGCCATCGCAACTTCTGGAGCATGAGTAATAAGAATAATAGTTTTACCATCATTATTTAGATTTGTTAAAAGTTGCATGACATTTTCTCCTGTTTTTGTATCTAGATTTCCAGTAGGCTCATCTGCAAGAATAATCTCTGGATCGTTTGCTAATGCACGAGCTATGGCAACTCTCTGTTGTTGTCCACCACTTAACTGGTTAGGATAGTGATCCATCCGATCTTGAAGACTAACAAGTTTCAAAAGTTGGAAACTTTTATTTTCTCTTTCTTCTAAACCTACTTTTTGAAAAAGCATAGGTAACATAACATTTTCTCTAGCAGTCAAGTTAGGAATTAAATTAAAACTTTGAAATATAAACCCTATTTTCTTTCCCCTTAATTGAGCAAGTTCTGATTCGGTAAATCTTTCGATATTAACCCCTTCGAGTAATATTCTACCATTAGTTGCCAAATCCAGACTACCTACTAAGTTCATAGCAGTAGATTTGCCACTTCCAGAAGGACCCATTATTGCAACAAAATCTCCTTTTTCAATAGAGATATTTATTCCATCTACAGCTTTTACAACAGTATCGCCCATATGGTAATATTTTGTAACATTGTCTAAAAGAATTAATGGTTCACTCATCATTAAGTTCAACTAAATGGATATATGAATTTTTGGGTATAATTATAAAGAGGAAACCTTTAAAAATGGTTAAATGAAACTATTGTTATGATAATTCCAATAAGATGTTTCGGTTGCGGTCGCCCAATAGGGCAGACATGGGAAGAATATAAGAAGCGTACCACTTCAGGCGAAGATGCTGGAAAGGTTTTAACAGATTTAGGATTAGATAGGTATTGTTGCAGAGCAGCACTACTTGGACATGCAGAAGTTTTAGAAGAAGTTTCTAAGTTTAAAAAAGCTTAATTGAGAAGTAATTGCTTGGATTTAGCAATATTGTCAAGATAAAATACTAATTGTTTAATTTATATTTAGTTGTTTTTCCACAAGAACTACAGACCAATTGTTTATATCCTTTTGAAATTCTTATCTTTGCAAGTTTGAAATCCGAATAGCAAGAGTTACAAAACTTTTTTCGATAACTCTTAAGATTAATATTATATTTCATTGCGAGTTTTTTTATTTTTTTAGTCTGACTAGAAGAAATTAAGTCTTTAAAAAAATAAGATTCAATTATTTTTTTAGATTCTAATTTAGAGTTATTCATTAATTAAACAAGAAACTTGCATTAATTAGGCTTTGCAATAAAAAAAGCGAAGACAGCATCCGTGCTTTGCCTCTTTTCGGAGACTACAACACGCAGACGTAACCGGCTTAACTTCTGTGTTCGGAATGGGAACAGGTGTCTCCCGGCAACTATGGCCGTCTTCATAGACTTTCAAAATCAAGGATATTTAAGCCTTATGGTTACAAGAATTTTGCAATTTTTAAAATTTATACTTTAAAATGGAATTTATTAACGATTAAATTTCTGCATTGCCTGATGGTGTGCTTTCTTTCTTCTTGAAATAAATAAATAAATTACAATTCCAATAACAACTAACCAGAGAATTATTTGACCCAGAGAAATAGTCGATTTTTTACGAGTATTCTCAAAAGCAAGTTCACTGAATAAGACTTCCTTTGTTAAGAATCTGCGTTCACCAGTTTCATCATTGTAATTAAGATTTATTTTTATATTCCCAGAATTTGGAACTGCATCAAATGTTGCAGTTGTATCTTCATTTGAGTCTAAGGCACCAAGAATTTTTATGTGTCCTCCCTCGATTAATACGGTTTGTTGTTCTGGAATCTCAACAGTTATAGACTCCGCGTTTTTCTCACCGATATTTAATATTCCTAAAACTAATTTATTTGTAGAAAATGAATAACTATCCAATGTAATTTCAAAATCAGTCCTAACTTCTTCTATAGAAAGATTAAAATTTATAACTTTTGCTAACTGAGAATCTCCATTTAACCAAGTTTTAAGTTTTATTGTTTGATCTCCATTTAAAGCATTAGAGTCTACTCTTAATTTATAGGGAATGATCCAGAATGAATTGAAGTCTCTCTGGTATGTCCCCCCGATTATTGTTTGTATTTTTGGATATCCAGATTCTAAAGAAAAGGGATAATTTTCCATAAGTTCTAAACTTATAACTCCACATTCTGGATTTTCAACACCTGTTATTTGAAATAAAACTTTTACTGTTTCTCCAGGGATTGCGAAAACAGGGTCTTGATTTATCAAAGAAGGAGTTAATGTACACATAGCAGAAGAATTAGGAAGAAATAGCAAAAAAGCAAAGAAGATCAATAATTTAATTGAATTCATAATGTTATTTAAGATTTAAAGATTATAAATGTTGATAAAGCTCATAAAAATTTATAAACTGATAATATCTCATTCTGAAAAGAGGAAATAATATGACAAATAAATGTGTTTATTGTAAAGCAGAAATAATCGATAATCGAGCTCTTGATGTTTGCACTCCATGCGGTAAAGGAATTTGGGGAGAAAAAATGTTTCAAGCTATTGTTAGCAATATGGGAACTGCAAGAGATAAGGGAGACCTTTATCAAGGAAGTGTTACATCTGTAACTTGAGTTTGCGAGGAAGCAAACTCAGTGGTACTTTGTACAATTAGTATTTTTTCTGAAGTTAATTCAGAAAAAAGTATTTTAGTGAAATAATCTCTTTAACTGACGAGATAGATAGCAAAGTCAAGTCTGTAAAATCTAGTATGGGTTCTACGGAAGCTTTTTAAAGGCACCTCATTAGATATTTCAATGCTTACCAATAAACGCATTAGAAATAAGGGAAAAATTTCATTTACCAAATATTTTCAAAAATTTGGTGAAGGAGATAGCGTAGCTATTGTAAGAGATTTAACCGTTCAAAGCCCAGGATTTCCATCTAGAATTCAAGGAAGGACAGGAGTAGTCTTAGGTCAGAGGGGAAGGTCTTATGTAATTACTATAAAAGATTATGACCGAAGTAAAACTTATATTGTTAAACCAGTTCATTTGAAAAAAATAGAGGTAATTAAAAAATGATATTGAAAATGACACCCGTTCATCTAGCAGATGTTAAAGAACTTGCAGGAGACTTAGAGTCTAAACCAGAACTTAAAAATTATCTTAAAGAGTTTTCAAAATTAGATAAGAAAAAGGCAGATGAACTTTTAGAAAAATTGAGAGCAATTGGAAATCTTAAAATTAAAGAAGAATCTATGATTAAAATAGTTGACCTATTGCCTAAAGATGCACAAGATGTTTCTAAAATATTTAACGACGTTTCTCTTGATGAGAAAGAAGTGAATGAAATTTTGACGGTGGTCAAGGAGTATTAATATGATTAAGAAAGACGATTATGCTCTAGTATTAGATTATCTTGCGAATGGTTATCCTATGTCCTTATCAAGAGATATGAAATCTGTAGTGCAGGCTATTGGCGTAACTCATCTTGCACTTTTAGAATTGGCGCCAATAAGAGGAGCTCAAATAGATATTAAAGAAAAGGTTTATATAGGCCCAGACAGAAGAGACAAGATATACTATATTATCGGCAGGTTACGTGCCGATAAAATGACTGAAACAGCGAAGATCCAATTACATGAGTTCGTCGAGAACCACGTTGGGGAGCATGAACAAGAATTTGTAACATTCTTTAATACTGCTCAAGCGATAAATACCCGACTACATCAACTCGAACTTCTACCTGGATTCGGACGCAAGCACACACAAGAATTGCTTAATGAACGTAATCAAAAAACCTTCGAATCTTTTGAAGAGATGAAGCAGAGGATTAAGAATATCCCTGATCCAAAGAAGGCAATTGAGAAAAGAATCATTGAGGAATTATTGGAAAACCCAAGACAAAGATTGTTCATAATGTAAAATGGCAGAAAATAAAGAAAAACCAAAAAAAGAATCTAAAGATTTGAAGCGACAGCAAGAAAGAGAAGAAGATATTTTAGAATCTTTAGTTAGAATTTATGGGAAAGATATTCCGGGAAGTAAAAAGATTTATCCTGGTTTGACCTATATTAAAGGGATTTCTTGGGCAATTTCAAATGCAATGTGTAGAATTTTAAAAATAAATAAAGAAACTAAAATCTCAGAACTTTCGAAAGATCAAATTGATTCAATTGAAATGTTTTTACAAAAACCTGTTATTTTTGATTATTTAAAAAATAGATGCAAAGATTATGAAACTGGGGAATCTAAACATATTTTATCTAATGATTTAGATATGACTAAAGATTTTGATATTAAACGTATGAAACAAATAAAGAGTTATAAGGGAATGCGTCATTCTCTTAAACAACCAGTTAGAGGACAGCGTACTAGAAGTCACTTTAGAACTACAGGAATTGCAGTAGGCGTTAAAAAAGGTGTTGCAAAATGATTCGTAAAAAAAATAAGTTTTCATGGCCACGTAAGCTTTATGACAAAATTAGAATTGGGGGAGAAAATAAGCTTGTTGAAGAATATGGATTAAAAAATAAAAGGGAAATCTGGAAAGCTGAGGCTAAAATAAAATATTTTAGAAATAGAGCTAAATTCTTGATTAATGAATCAAAAGAAGAACAGGAGCAATTCTTTTCTAAACTGAAAAACTTAGGTTTAGAAGTGAATACAATTGCAGAAGTTCTTGCTTTAGCTAAAGAAGATTTGTTGAAAAGAAGATTATCTACAATTGTTTGGAAAAAGGGTCTTGCAAATACAGCCAAACAAGCAAGACAATATATAGTTCATAAAAAAGTTTTTGTTGGAGATAGAACAATAAATGTTCCAAGTTATATTGTAACCACAGATTTGGAGAATAAGATAACTATAAAGAAGAATAAATTAAAGGAGGCTGTTGCATGAAAGAAGTTGTAGAAGAAGTTAAGAATGAAAAAGAAACAAAAGAAGAATCTGATGATGAAGTTACCACTCCTAAAGTTAATGAAGAAAAAACAGAGATTGTTCCAGGAATAGCATATGTTTTTGGATCATATAATAATACAATTGTTCATATTACAGATTTAGCTGGAAGCACAATTACAAGAATAAGTGGTGGGATGATTACCAAACATAGCAGACTTAAGGCAAACCCCACTACTGCAATGTTTGTTGCTAAAAGGGCCTCTGAATTTGCTCGCGATGCAGGAATAAATGCATTATACATAAGGACAAGAGGGAAAACAAGTTCTCTTGGTATTGGTCCTGGGGCTCATGCAGCGGTTAAAACTTTAAGTAAAGAAGGATTCAAAATATTTGGAGTTTTAGATACTCACAGAGTTCCTCGTGGTGGACCTAAAAAGAAGGGAGGTAAGAGAGGAAGAAGAGTTTAAAATCAAAAGTCTTATTGATTTTTGAATGTTTGAGGAATTTGATACCTTGACATAAATTTAAAAGCCCTTTTTCTAAATAAACTGTATGGTTATTGTTACTAAGACTCCTGAGAAAATGATTATTAGAACCGATATGAATTATTCATTACTTAATGCTATTAGAAGAAGTGTTGAAGAGATTCCAACTCTTGCTATTGATGAGGTTGAAATTTTCAAAAATGGTTCTGCATTATATGATGAAGTTCTTGCTCATAGAATTGGCCTTGTACCTTTAAAAAATGAGGGAAAAATATCTAGTAAAACGAAGGAAACGTTGTCTTTAAAAAAAATAGGGCCTACAACAGTATATTCAGGAGATTTAAAGGGAGATATAAAATTAGCTTATGATTCTATTCCATTAACAATATTAGAAAAAGACCATGATCTTGAACTAACTGCTTATGCATCTATTGGAACAGGTATAGATCATGCTAAACATGTTCCAGGATTAGCTTATTATAGAAATTTGTTTGAAGTAAAATCTGGAAATGTTAAAATCGATTCAATTGTTCAAGAATCTTTAGGATTAATAAAATCTGAAAAGAAAGGAAATAAATGGATTTGCGATCTTAGTGATTCCCAAGTCGATGAAATAAAGAAATTGGATAAAGAATATATTTCAGACAGTTCTGAATTTTTATTGTTCATAGAATCTTTTGGAATTCTTGATGCAGATAAAATATTTACTATGGCTATAGAGACATTACAAAATAATCTTGAATCCTTTCAAAAATTTATAAAGTAAAATGATAAGCAACACATCTATATCTAAAAGAACCAAAAGAAAAATGGACCCATATTTAGTAGATACAATTTTTGCTGCAAAGAGGTCTAAAAATTGGAACAAGGTGGCTCAATTAGTTTCTGGTTCAAGAAGAAAATATATAGACATGAATATTGGTCAAATTGAAAGAGAATCTGAAGAGGGAAAAACATTGATAGTTCTTGGGAAAGTTTTAGGAAATGGAACATTAACAAAAAAATTAAAGATTTGTGCACTTTACTTTTCATCTTCTGCTATTAAAAAAATAAAAGATGGTAAAGGTGAAGCAATAGAATTAATTCAAGAAATTAAACAAAACCCTGAAGCAGAAGGGATAAAAATATTAAGATGAATAAAAAATTAGTTGTCGATGGAACCAATGCAATTCTTGGACGTCTTGCAAGTCATGTAGCTAAACAAGCGCTACTTGGAAAAGAAGTTTTTGTAGTTAATTGTGAAAAGGTTGTAGTTTCCGGAAATAAAAAAGATATTCTTAAAGGTTATTTTGAAATTAGAAAGAAGGGAGGGTCTTCTCTTAAAGGACCTATTTTTCCTACAAGATGTGCAGCAATTGTTAAAAGAACTGCAAGAGGGATGTTGTCTCATAAACAAGGCAGAGGCGCTTCTGCATTAAAAAGAATAAGATGTTATGATGGATTACCAAAAGAATTTGCAGATTCAAAATTAGAACCAATACATCAAGCCAAGGGAATTGTAACCATAACTTTAGAAACTATAAGTGAGGAGTTAAGATGAATATTCGATTAAAAACTTCTGGTAAAAGAAAAACATCTGTTGCTAAAATTAGAGTTTTTGATGGCAAAGGATTAGTAATATACAAAGAATCTTCAATAGATAACCTAGGTACTTTTCATAAACTTGCATTGTTTGAACCAATTAGAATATATGAAGAATTATTTGGAAAAATGCCTTATGACTTACAAATTAAAACTAGTGGTGGGGGAAAAGAATCTCAAATACAAGCAGCAAGACTTGCAATAGCAAAGGCTCTTGTGAATTTAACGAAAAAATCGGAATTAAAGGAAGCTTATATTAAATATGACAGACATATGGTTGTTGCAGACATAAGAAGAAAAGAACAACGTAAACCTGGAGATTCTAAGGCAAGAGCAAAGAGACAAAAATCGTACAGATAAAATGAAAAATAATTCTAAGTTTAGTCAAAGAAAAGAGACTTTAATGAGGTTAGTTGTTTTGATTATCACTGGAATAATTCTTGGAGTATGGAGATACTTGATAATCGTATTTTTTATTATTAATTTTCTATACTCTCTATTCACTACTAAAATTTTGAAAGACCTTGCTTTGATGAGCGAAGTATGGAATACTCAATGGTATTCATTTCAGAGATATATGATATTTGCTTCGAATCTAAGACCTTTTCCATTTACCTCACTTATGAAAAGCATCAATAAATAAAAGATAATTTTTAGAATTTAATGATATAATCAATAAAATTGGCTATAACTTCCAATTTAAAAAGGTTACAAAACCTTTTAAAGAGAATCCCTATTTTAATTCTGAGATGGTGATTGATGCTTTAGTAAAATTAGATACTGAATTAAAACTTAGAGGGTTCTCACCATTAACAGTTAGAAATTATTCTTTCTTTGTGGATAAATTTATAAAAAAAACCAATAAACCAATTGAAGAATTAACTCAAGAAGACATAAGAACATATTTAGCTTCTATGTTTGAGGATAAATCCAAGAATACTATAATGCTTGCAGTTGCGTCTTTAAAATTCTTTTTTACAGAGGTATTAAAAAAAGAGGTTGGAAATATCAAAGTTCCTAAAAAGGAAAGAAGACTCCCAGAAGTTTTAACTAAAGATGAAGTTTCTAAATTATTGAATTCTGCAGAAACTCGAAAATCTCGATTAATTTTATCTTTATTATATTCCTCTGGATTAAGAGTATCTGAACTTGTGAATCTTAAACCTGGAGATATTAATTTCTCTGAAAATACTGGATGGGTTAGAGGTGGAAAGGGATCTAAAGATAGAATGTTTAGTTTGTCTTCTAATCTCTTGGTTGAACTTAAAGAATATTTAAGAAAAAAAGAGAATACTAAATATCTCTTTTCTCAAAATGAACCATTAACAACTAGGAATATACAGAAAATAGTAAAACATCTTAGAATTCGTGCAGATATTCAAAAGAAGGTAACTCCTCATACTTTAAGACATAGTTTTGCTACACACCTTCTTGAATCTGGAACAGATATTAGAATGATTCAAACATTGCTTGGACATTCTTCATTAAATACCACGCAACTTTATACTCATATATCTTCTGACCAAATAAAAAAAATTCAAAACCCTTTTGATAATTTGACTGGAAATAAAACACAATAGTTTTATAATAAACTTCTTCGTCAAGAGATCATGAAAACTAGTGTAATTATAACTTCATTTAAAGAACCTAAAACAATAAGGAGAGCAATAATTGCTATTCTCCCCCAATTAGAATTAAATGATGAACTTATAGTAGTTGCTCCAGATAATGAAACTCTAAATGCTGCTAGAGAGATTTCTAAAAAAGATAACCGAGTAAAATTACTAAAAGATAAAGGAAACGGAAAATCTGCTGCTATGAATCTTGCAACTAAAAAAGCAAAAGGGGAGATATTAATCTGGACAGATGGGGATATATATATTAAAAATAATTCTGTAAGGGAACTAAAATATACATTTAAAAATAAAAAAATAGGTGCGGTAACTGGAAGGCCTGTTTCTATTGACAATAGAAATAATAAACTGGGATATTGGGGGCATGTTCTAGCAGATATGGCACACGAACAGAGATTAAAACAGTCGATAAAAAATAAATTTCTATTTTGTTCAGGATATTTATTTGCGATAAGAAAAAAATTAATGCCTAGACTACCTGAACAACTCTTGTCTGAAGATGGGTATATTTCTTACTTAGTATATAAAAAAGGATATAGAATAGATTATGAGCCTAAAGCAATTGCTTATATCACATACCCTAAAAACTTTAAAGACTGGATAAAACAGAAAAAAAGAAGTGTTGGTGGTTACAATCAAATTGCAAGATTATTGAATGTAAAAATACGCTCATTTGGAAAAGAGTCGAGTAATTTCTGGAAACTTTTCAAATATGTTCGTAATTTGAAAGAACTCTTATGGTTGGGAGAATTATTTATTGCAAGAATCTATTTGTGGGCAGTAATTTACTGGGACATAAATATAAAGAAAAAGAAGCGACAAGAACTTTGGGAAAGGGTTGAAAGTACTAAATAATTGGTTGAAAATTTACAATATAAATCAATATAAATCCCAAATACCTTGATTTTTTATGGAAACAGGATATAAGGTCGGCGAAATAATGGTAAGAGAAGTTAAAACAACTTTCCAAGGAGACATTATAACTCTTGCTGCAAGAAAAATGGCTGATGAGAAAATAGGCTGCTTAGTAATTACAGACAAAGATAAAGTTGTTGGAATCTTAACAGAACAGGATATTGCAAGAAAATTAGTTGCAGAAGGTCGAGAAGGTGCTGCAACTCTTGTAAGGGAAATTATGTCTAGAGAAATAGTTCATATTGATCCTAAAGAAGATTTATATAGGGCTGTTGAACTGATGAATCAAAATAGTATAAAGCATTTGCCAGTTATATCTAAAGGAAAACTACAAGGAATTCTTACTTTCAAAGATATAATTGCAATAGAACCAGCATTAATAGATTCAATGAGTTTCAAAAGTAGCGCGAGAGATA
>Ga0209542_10012139_pt1 | contig 15136 bp, 14 predicted proteins | sample RifCSPhighO2_01_FD_184028 | JGI IMG/M metagenome (GOLD analysis project Ga0209542, IMG submission 184028) | Soil microbial communities from Rifle, Colorado - Rifle CSP2_plank highO2_0.1 (SPAdes) (version 2) | ecosystem: Environmental > Terrestrial > Deep subsurface > Rock core/Sediment ...
CGGCATGGAAACGGTGGTAATACCCAAAAAATTAGTGAAGGAAGGAGAGCTTATACTCATCCCGCGGCGCCAATACGAAGAAATGGTCCGCGGACTTTCTCGCATGAAAAAACGCGCCGCGGAGGAAACAGATACTGACGAGGCAATTAGAATCCACAAAAAAGAAAAAAAAATGGGGAAGTTGCAGGTGATCAAATCGCTCGCCGATTTATCCCGTTACATCCCAGAAAATCTTAAAAAAGATCAATGAAAAACTATGCACTTTCCCTCGATTGCAGCTCGGGACAGGTTATGAATCTCGTGAGATTGGAAAGCAATTCAGCTATGAGAATACACCCGCTTGTGGTGAGCTTGTCGAACCATAGTGCGGATGTAACGGGATTTATCTTAACGTTATGACTATCGGCCACGTTAGGATAACCTCGAAATTCAAGAGTGCCTTCCGCAAACTGCCAAGAGAGATACAAGCAAGAGCGCGAGAAAAAGAAGTATTATTCCGCAAAAATTCTTTTGATCCGCGCCTCGACACTCATAAACTCCATGGAAAGTACAAAGATTATTGGGCTTTTACGGTTATCGGCCGTTACCGAGTAATGTTTGTTTTTGTGAGCGAAAACTCTGCCGACTTTATCAATATTGGCACGCATGAAATTTACAAATAAGCATACATAAAAAGATCACCCACTAAATTAGGAAGCCAAAAAAATGAAAAACTTATTCAAAAATCCGCTCTTTTATACCAACATCCTGCTTTTGGCCTTGGTGATGGCGCTGGCGGCGAACACCAACATCACTTACGCGAAATTCTCCAGTTGGATTTCGCAAACGTTTGCCGCAGTCGGTCCCATCACCGGCGAGGGAACTGTGAATTTCTTCACCGCGTTTGCGGGCGGAAGCAATCAGATTGGAGACTCGGCAATTTATCAAGACGCCGGTGGGCATATCGGCATCGGCACCGGAGCAAGCACGTTCGACAGCCGGCTCGAGATCCTTTCCAGCATTGACCGCTTTATTGAACTCATACGTTCGGGCGCCACATATCCTACGGTCTTCCGGCAGGGCACTGATGGGGTATTGGTAGTCAATAATAGCAACATCGACACGCTGACTCTAAAGGGCGGCAACGTCGGCATCGGGATAACGGGGCCGCGATCTAGTCTTGAAATCGCTAAATCCATCGCCCACACGTATCCAACGCCCGGGTTGACATACGGCTCGCTGCATATTTCCGATGTGGGCACAGCCGGCAATTCTGGATCCATCACGTTTGGCTCGCCGGATAATGATTCCCCGCACGCGGGTATCTACGTTCAGGGATCCGGCGCGTATGGAACGAAGATGTACTTTGGCACCACCGATGCGTATACCACGGGATCGAAGGTGCGCATGATGATTGACCATCTCGGCAACGTCGGCATCGGGACGACGAATCCTGGAGCAAAATTACATGTATCCGGCGATGGCGCTGAATTTAGATTAACAGGCGGGACATATACTTCTGCAACGATTTATGACGGCGGAACAGGAGACCCCGGCTACTTCAGGGCTTATTACAACGGCAGTATTGATGCCCAAGTGGGAGCCAATGGGACATATTTTGCCGCAACCGGCGGCAACGTCGGTATTGGGACAGCGAGCCCGGGAGCAAAGCTTGAAGTCAGCGGACAAATTAAAATCACCGGCGGAACGCCGGGTGCTGGCAAAGTTCTGACCTCTGACGCCAGTGGACTTGCGACTTGGGGAACACCAAGCGGGAGTCTTCCTTCTGGAACTTCGGGCCAAACTTTAAGAAATGACGGCACCGGTTGGGTCGCCAATAGTATTTTATTCAACAACGGCACAAATGTCGGCATCGGGACGACGGGGCCGGGCTCTAAACTTCATCTGACTGGATCTACCGGAGGTGCAACCGGTCTTTCATTCAATTCCGGCACTGATAACACCTGGCAAATCGGTACTGGTGTCGGAACGTTAAGTACCGCCAATTCATTCCAAATCTACAATCAAACGCAAAACATCGGAGTCATCACGTTTAAGAATGACGGCAACGTCGGCATCGGGACGGCGGGACCGGTAACAAAGCTTGATGTGAGTGGTGCTGTCAATGTCGGTAATGCGCAAAGCGTCACATGGGGTGGGACCGGGGGGCCGAGTGTTACTGGCAACGCCTCCGTCGGTTCTCTTTCATTTTTTTCCAATACAACCGCTATGACCATCATTGCCGGCGGCAACGTCGGCATAGGTACAGCGAGTCCGCAGGCGCCACTGCACGTGAACGGCGCAATGATGCTTACCCCATTGGCCGCGGATCCGGCAAGCCCTGTATCCGGCATGATCTGGTTGAGGCAATAATTGGAGTAAATAATTCAAAATGTAAATATCAAAAATCAAAATGACAATTCAAAATTAAAATTGGCGCCGGAGGCGTTACCAAAATTTTGATGTTTGATATTTCATTTTTGCATTGATTAAGAAACTATGCCACTCTCGGCAAAACTTGAAAAAGCGCCCGAAACTTCCACCAGGCGAATCCTGCGTGTCACGGCTTTGATATTGGTGGTAATCGCGGCTTATTTTGCTGCGAATGTTGATTTTCGCCATCTTTACAAGGCCGGCGCCGAATCAACCATAAGCGGTGAAGGCACACCAAGATTTCTTGCCAAATGGGTGAATGTAACCGCGCCCCCTTCTCTGCGCATTGACCCCACTAGCGCTTCACTGACTGTCGGCGGAACACAGCAGTTTCAAGCCTATTACGACGCCGATGGCACTGGCCCGGGCGCGGAAACCCTAGTTACCAGCTCCGCCGCTTGGAGCTCGGATAACCCGACAAAAGTTACAGTGGGCGCCTCAACGGGACTTGCGACCGCCCAAAATGGCGGCTTGGCCAATATCACCGCAACGTACAGTAGCCTTAGCCAAAGCGTGCCGGTTACCGTAACAAGCACCCTCTCATGCTCCCCAGGAACAACCGCTGTCGCAATTAATACCGATGTTACGTTCAGCGCGTCAGGGGGCTTCACAGGAACTTACAATTGGTCCACAAGCCCCGCTGGCACTCCTCCAACCGGGAGTGGGCCATCTTTCACAACGCAATGGAGCACAGCCGTACCGTCAACAAAAACCATCACGCTCACCCGCGGGACGGAAGGCCCAGTCTTTTGCACAGCCAATGTGAGCAGTACAGGCGGAGGCGGGTTTATTGAGGTTCAGCCGGATTAGCCGCCTCGTCCCCCAAGCGGAGACGAGGCGAAGCGGGCGGGCAGTAAACAGAAATGCTATTTATCTTAACAAAAACTCTACGATCGTAGGGTTTTTGTTAAGATAAATATTTCTTGAAATACTGTGGAAATTAATTTCGCCTTGCGCTAGAATTAAGACTAATGCTTCCTAAACTCTCTACTATACTTGCTTTCACCCCGTTAGAACCGTTAGAAGTAGCCTCGCCAAGGTCTTTTAGACTCGCGTTTTTGGCGCGAGCGAGAGTTCTTGCGGGGTTCACCACACTTGGCATTTTACTTGCCGCTGGCATATTTGGGTCTGCTGTTTCTCAAACCGGCGGAAAAGCCGGCGTGTCTTGGACATCTGAAACCGGTATTGGAACATCTGTCCCTGCTTGCAATTCTGCCACTCCTTCCCTATCGTGCGTCGCTGGAGCGCCTTCGGTAAATCTAACAGGAAGCTACGAGGGCGGACACGGCACATGCGACTGGGCGGATATTTCTATCACCGGAGGACCTTCTTGGACTAGTCAGCCTTGCACAAACTGGTCGGTAAATTGGAACGGTGCGACTAGCAACACATCGTATTCGTATAATGTGAAGTATTGGTACGATGCGCCCTTAACTACTGTTTGTGATGCATGGGGCGAGTTCGGCTGTATGTCATGGCACGATGAGAATCCCCCTCCCGCAATCATCGACCAATACTTAGGCTCTTTCACCACGACAAACTGCACGCCACTGACTGCCACTTGCTCGGTCACGCCTATAACTGCGAACACTGGAGAGAATGTAACTTGGACGGCAGTGGCTTTGGGCGGCGCTCCTACCGTAAAACAGGGTCAGGATATTACCCCTGACACTAATTCGGGATGGACCGATGTTTATGCCTCGACCCTATTTGCGCGCAGGTTTCAAGCCACTGGGTCATACCAGCTCCAGCGCGTAGCTTTTTATCTGACAAGATCCAATACAACAGATGGAACTCTTTGGGTAACTCTGGAATCTGACGGCGGGTCTAATCCTTCGGGTACAGTTTTGGCTACCTCGAACATCAGAGACGCCGAAAGTCTTTGCGCCTGGGGCGCTTGCGGAAACTGGATTGCCTTTAGCTTTGATAACTACAGACTGACTGCTGGAACGGATTACTGGCTGGTTTTGCGTGGTTCATCGATGGTTGGTCCTACTAACAAGATTCTCCCCTGGGCAAATACGGGAGGCAATCCAGCTTGGGATTCGCGTGTGCGTTCTTTTCTAAGTCCATCTGTCTGGTCGGCATCGGATCAAAGCATCGCTTTCCTGGTTTACGGCCCTTCGTATACCTATATATGGTCAGGAGATGAGGGACTTTCGGGAACTACTCGAATAGTTGTGAAATCATATTCAACCGCTGGCACCAAGGCGGGCAATGTGACAGTGAATGATGGAACGAGAGATGCCGGGCCGTTTGCTTGCACGAATACGGTGAGTATAAACACTACTGCACCTACGTGCACCGCCTCGTTCTCGCCAAGCACAGTGAGCTCCAGCCAAACCTCAAACATTACATGGAGCCAGACGGGCGACGCTGACAATTCGATACCTTATACATGCTCGGGAAATCTTGGCTCGGGGGCATTAACCGGCACGGGCGGCATTTTCACCACCGGTTCTATTACTGAAACCCAAACCTGTACCCTGACGGTGCAAAACGGCTCTGGGACAAACACCTGCCCGGCAAGTGTAACAGTTTCGGCGGCGGCGGCAACTCTTACTGGGTCATTGTCAATCGCTCCCTCATCCGGCACGTCACCCCTCGCTTCGGTTCTCACCGCAACTCGCACCGGCGGGAGCGCCGCAGGAACAAAGAATTATTCTTTCTGGTGGAACTGCGCCGATACTACCGCGAGCGTCGCGGCGGCAAGCGCTTCATGCGGCAGTCTCCCGGCGCCTTCAGCGGGAAGCTGTCTAGGAAATACCAGCGGATATAAATGCGATGGCATAAGCTCTGATACGCAAGATACAAGCGCAAGCGGCCATACATACAGCACGTCGGGAACGGCTAAAGTCATCATTGAACAGGGGGGGGTCAGCGACCAAGATCAAAAATCGGTCACGATCACGGGCGGGCCATTATCGGCGGCCTGCGATGTCTCTCCGAAAAGTGTCGGGGTGGGCCAGTCCGTAACCTGGAGCAGTAATCCTTCCGGCGGTATGTCTCCATATACCTTCTCCTGGACTGGGACCGATGGATTTTTCAGCACCTTGCAAAATCCGACAAAAACATACCTAACCACTGGACAAAAAACTGCCTCTGTTACCGTTACTGACTCGACGAGCGCTAACTTCACCAGCAATTGCAGTGTCGCATCAGGAAATTTTGGTACAGTCTATACTCCGACTCTCATAATCACACCTTCATCTGCGGCTCTCTCTGTTGGAGGAACGCAACAGTTTACGGCAACGTATGATGCCGACGGAGCGGGGCCGGGCGGCACAACAAATGTAACCAATTCGGCAACTTGGAGTTCAGACAACACGCCCAAAGTTACTATAAACTCAACCGGCCTTGCGACTGGAGCTGCTGTTGGTTCAGCAAACATTGGCGCAACATATTCATCTACAACCGCAACGCCAGTGCCGGTAACAGTCACAAGCGCCCTCTTTTGCTCTGCCAGCCCGAACCCGGTCGGTATCAATGCCCCTGTTACATTCAACGCGCTTGGCGGCACGTCTGGAAATTATAATTGGTCTGGCGGCGGAACACCTGCATCGCAAAACAGTCCCTCGTCTTCATTCACAACACGCTATAGCGCTGTGGGAAATAAAACAGTCGACCTTACGCGCGGAAGCGATACTGCCAGCTGCAGTGTAACCGTCTCGGACAGCGGCGGAAACGGATTTATCGAAATCCCGCCGGACTAGCAGATAATATAGAGCGGCCTGCCTGCGCAGGTAGGCAAGCGGATAGAGATTGTAGAGATCAATGAATAGTTAACCCCGTTAGAACTGATGTTTCGCGCGCCGTCGGCAAAGCTTTTGGTCGGGAAATCACACTTACATCTTTTCCCGCGATCGCGGGAATAGTGTATAGTCTGATTTGGCGCTTGGGCTGCAAATAAAACGTCCTTGCGCGGAAGCCCCGAGGACGTTTTATTTTGGGAGATTCAAAAATGCTTGCGCTAGCATGGGATGCTCGCCAGCAAATTTATACTGAAACAACTTTGTAACCAAAAAGAAGTCTTCCGTCTCCGAAAGAAGGCCTTCGTGTCCTGTTATAATCTCCGTTCCTTCCTTGAGCCAGCGCTTGAGATAATGTTGGATTAATTCACGACCTGATTGGTCGCGCACATAGGCCACTATCTTTTCAAACTCTCCTCGCTCGAGCCAAATACCGTGATGGTCTTTGCACGCTCCTATAACGAGAGAAGAATCGCCGTAGTGCAGCAGGTACAGGGGCTTCTCACAATTAGGACAGTGATGGTCTGTATCGGAAATCCGGAAAAGCTCTGGCTTATTCCAAAGATCAAAATCAAACCACTTGGCATCGGGAACCGTAATGTCTTTAGCCAAACGCAATGAATCGCCGTCAAACCAAGTCCCGCCGCACTGTGGGCAGGTTGCGACATGTGCAGTTCCCACTGTTCCTGACTTCAGTTGCAATTGGCACGCCGGGCATTTCATACGTTCACTATATCATCGTTAATCATCGTAAGCTAACTAGATGGGGACTTCAAAGTAGCTAACTTATTTTGGTTCGATAGCTTCAACTACGCTAACCGCCGGCGGGCTCGGCACAAGCCTTGAGATTTCCGCGAGGGCCAACAACTGGCAGCCATCACTTGTCCATCCGTAGCCCGCCCAAGGCGGACGGAGGAGGAGAACCTGGCGTATCGAGGTTGGCTTAAAATTATTTGAACCAGATTCCAAGGAGTTAGGGAAAGAATCGTGAAGTATTATACACTTTATTTATGTGGCCAAGACGCACTCCATCCAATAATCGAGATTGGTCTTTCGATCAAAGGGTTCTTTCCTACGCAGTTATCAATGGGAATGAAATCCATATTTACAATATCCGAAATTGCACCTACAAAAGTGAACATGAATATGAGGTGCATTATTACGATAAAGTTTTTAATATCAACGAGCTAAAAAGGTTCTGGTTCGCTCTGGTGCCATTCTCGCGTATAAAAGGAGTCGCGCACGCCTTAGTGAGTTTTGAGTTTGAGGAGAACAATTACGTTGCTCTTTCTGTGGAAGTAAGGAAAAAACGAGACGAAGAATTTTCTACCCTCAAATCGTTCTTCAGTGTGTATGAGCTGATGTATGTTGTGGGCGATGAAAATGACTTAATTAAATTAAGATCGAACTTCAGGCATGAACTGGTGCATCTATATCCGCTCAAGGTTCCGCAAAGGGTTGCTCAAGCATTCTTTCTTGATATGCTTGCGCGACTAAATCAACTTCGGGATCATCCAGAATTCTTCAATTCTATAATAAACAGTTGCACAAGCAATCTGATCCGACACGCCAATCACGTTGCGCCGCAGTCGATACCCTGGAGACTCTATAACTTTTTTCCAAAAACAATTGATAAACTCCTTTTGCGGCTCGGCTTTATTGATTCAACTCTTCCGCTGAAAGAATTGAGACAGAAACACTTGATTAACGATCGGGCACAAAAATACCCCGACAGCAAAGATTTCTCTACTAAAATCAGGAACGTTAATTTATAGCTGGCAAGTTCGAACCACTCTTGCTGATACCTTGCGGCGAATCTCTGGGGGTATAAAAATACTTCCATTATTTCATTGAGAAATTCATTGGGGCCACTTAGCAGTTGCTTGTGGTGAGCATCACCGAACCACACTTCGGACGGCGATAATTAAGGAGTTATCCGCCACTGACCATTTATATACTTTGCAACGGAAGATCCGCTAATCTGAACCCCTTCTGTATCACAAAAAACAACATCAATGCGGGGGCCCGGCGGTTCTGTTGCTCCCGGACGCACCCTAATACTATACGCATACTCCGTATGCCCGTCTTCTGCAGAAATTTTAATCTCCCACAAATAAAGCCCACGCTCATCTTCGAGCTTTTGTATTTCTGCAAATTCCGCTTCTCCAATTAATTGTTTAAAGACTTCAAGAACTTCTTCTGACGTCGGAATATGCTCGGGACCTTGTTCAAATTGATCCAGCGTGTTTTCGTTCATATATATATTCTATGCTGGTTTTCATTTTGTCGGGGCGGATGATGGGATTTGAACCCACGATCCCGAGATCCACAATCTCGTGCTTTAACCAGCTAAGCTACATCCGCCATAACCTTATAAGTTCCTAGCAACTAGTTCCTAGTGGCTTGGCCATTTTTGCACAAACAAACACCAAAGGGAAATTTCGCCCTTTCTCTCTGCTTACGAATCTCTCTACGACCGGATGAGCAACGCGCCTTCGCGGGCTTTATCGCTCACTTTAATCGCGACTTCGTCGCCGGCATTGCCGCGCTCGATGGGCTTTTTATCCACCTGCATCGAGGTGATTTCCTCTTCCCATTCGCGCTCGCCATCTATAATTTTGACGCGATCCCCCACTTGGAGCGGCTGGGAGAGCGCGACCACCGCCACTCCCGCTTTGCCGAAGTAATGGATCACTTTGCCTATGGGTGTTTCCATATTGGTAGTTTCATTAAGACAGGTTGATTGAAAAAATCAAGCTTTTGCTATACTTTTAGGGTTATGGTCAAGCGAGCAGCAAAACAAAGCAAAACCGAAGAAAAGCCCAAAATGGCAGAACGAGTAAATCCGGCGCTTCCGGGCGGTTTTCGGGATGCCCTACCAGAAGACATGATCGCCAAGCAAAAAATGATGGATACGATCCGCGGTGTCTTTGAACGATTCAGTTTCGACCCCATGGAGACGCCCGCGGTGGAAAAGAAAGACGTGCTTTTAGGCGGAGACGAGGAATCCGGAAAAATCATCTTTGAAGTGCAAGGATCGCAAGAAAAAAAGTCTGACCCGCCTGACCGGCAGGCAGGTATCGCGCTTCGCTTCGATCTTACCGTCCCACTCGCCCGCGTGCTCGCCGCAAATCCCGAAATCCCTAAACCTTTCAAGCGCTACCAAATCGGCAAGGTCTGGCGAGGAGAACGCCAGCAAGCGGGACGATACCGTGAATTCTTGCAAATGGACATAGATACCATCGGCACAACTTCGCTCGACGCTGATGCGGAAATTATCCAAGTGATCTATGAAACACTGAAAGCGCTCGGCGTGGATAAATTTGTGATCCGCATCAATGATAAGCGCGACGTCTTGCGCCGGCTGATTGAATTCGGCATCCCCAAAGAACGCGAGCGCCGGACTTTAATCGCGGTTGATAAAAAAGATAAGATGTCACCCGAAGAATGGGAAATTGCGGTTTCGGAAGCCTCCGGTATCGGACTTGATAAAACTAAAGAGTATCTCTGGAAAATCTCCGGCGAGAATGGGCTTGAAGAAAGCGCTACCAATGGCCTGCGCCGAAAAGCCGAGAAGCTCGGCGTGCCGCAATCCTACCTAATATATGACGCATCACTCGTGCGCGGGTTTGGCTATTACACCGGAGCAATCTTTGAAGCAGTGCTTACCGAAATGCCGGAGATAGGCTCGGTCTTTGGCGGCGGGCGCTTTGACGGACTCACCGCGCGATTCTCCACCCAATCGCTTCCGGCTGTGGGCGCATCTATAGGAGTGGACCGGCTTTTCGCGGCGCTCGAACGCCTGGGTAAAATCAAAAAACAAAAAACTCTGACGGAAGTTCTGGTATTCGACTTAGGCAGTGCTTTTGAAGATAAATATACAGAATTTTTATCAATCCTGCGCCAAGCCGGTGTCTGCGCCACCAAGTATCTCGGCGAAGACAAAGCTTTTCAGGCACAGTTAGCTTATGCCGTGAAGCAGGAAATTCCTTACGCCTTGATATACGGGGATAAGGAAAAAGACCGAAACGTAGTGCAACTAAAAAATCTGCAGTTAAACACCCAGCAGGAAATTGCCATCGAAAAACTAGAAAGCACCATCAAAACCACCCGCTAGCGGGTGGTTTTGATGTAACGGCGAGGGCGCGGAAACGAGTAAAGATATTTTCCAAGATTAACCCAGTAGGCTTTATCGCGAAATGCCACCACAACTCCCTCCTTTTTCAATTGCTTTGCTTGCTCCGATTGCGGCCAACGCGGATTTTGGATTGAAATGCGGCCTTGTGAATTAATTACCCTTTGCCACGGCACACCCGAATTGTCCAGCAAAGCGCGCAGAGCAAAGCCCACAACTTGCGCCGAACGCGGTGTGGAAATTAACGTGGCAATTTGACCATAAGTGGCAACTTTGCCTTTAGGAATTTTCCGCACCCATTTATAGACTTCCTGGTAGAAGTTCACACGAGACATTAATTAGATATATCTTCCCATGAAATAATCTGGTATTCACTGGAAGCGAGAGGGAATGACGGCGGCGGCGCATACAAAAGGTTCGTGTCATAATTAATGCTTCGCAGGACATACCCCGTTCCATCTGTGTAGGCGAAACCGTAGCGCTGATTAGTGGCGATCATGCCGTTAAGCGTGATTTTTGTGCGGACATAATTCCCTCCGCAAAATGAACTATAGTAGTAACGCCCCGCGCGCCCGTTTTTCGCGATTATAGCCGCGTCGATCTGAAGTGTATCGGCGCTGTTTAACCCAACATTGAAATTATTCTGCGCAATCAGGGCGAGGGCATCCTGCGCGTCGTAGGTTGTATATTTTAAATTCGCGTTGACCGTGATACTGGCGTTCGTGCTAGGCGTTTCAGGAAACCGCCCGGCGGCAATCGTCAAACGTGCTGTTTGGATTATTCCTTCAACCCATAAATGATCTTCAACAAAGATAATGCCGTTACCGGGGAAATTGTAATTCCCCAACAAAGTTTGAGCGTTAACACTCCAAGTCCCCCACCCCGTTTGCGATTGCGAGTTCGTGCACCTGCTCGGCGCGCTACTTAATGACGTTACACGATACAAATCAAAAGTGTCATTCGTCTGTAAAACCATGCGATACCCCAAATAGCCCGAACCGGATAAATAAATCCCTCCGCTTTGCGCTTGCGACTTTAGAGACGACAAATCAGATGTGAGACCGGGGAAATCAACTGCGGGCACGGGAAACTGCCGTCCAGCAATGAAAACATCCGTGCGTACCGGAACTGCGGCGGGCGGCAGAGGATCAACGGGATTAACGTGAGTGTGAACGCCGAACTCATTGTTGCCGCTATGATCAGGATCATTGTAATTCGCGACACCGCTTGTAATTAAGTTATGCGCTAAGCCGTCAAAGCGAATACCGTTATTCGAATGGATCGGTCCGAATGTTTCTGTCCCGCTTCCAAAACGCATCACATCATTGGCAACAACGGCATATTTTGCCAGAGAAGGAATGGCATACTGTGCCCGAATCACGCGCTTCACATTCGCGTAACTCGTGGTGGTTGCTGTCGAAGTAATAATTACTTTCGTTGATCCGCTCGGAGGAGGCGTGATCTCCAAACGAAATTGTCCCACAACCGCGCCTGCCTTATTCTCAAAATTGTGATAGTAGGGACCGGCCAGCCCCGTACCATCTTGAAAGTCCCCGGGGGCGTGCGCCAAATGCCAGCGATAATATTCGATACCCGCCTCGGCGATCTGAAAAGCGAGCTCTTTGGCTTGGCGCTGATTATTGAGGCGGGAATTCAAAAGCGCCCAATTGACCAAAGACGACATTACAAATACCCCAAGCGAGCTGAATATTAATACGGCGATTGTGATATTTCCCCGCCCGTGCCTTATCAGGGTCTTCCTCCCGCACGCAGTCCCTAAAATTTCCATAACATCTTTAATAATTATCTTTCAGATTACGAATCGCAACTGCGGAGTTAACAGTAATCGGGACAGGCGACTTACTCGTTAGATCAACAGCCAGACTGACTGCAACCAACCGGACTGCGAGTAAATCAACGGGAATTGCCAGAGGTGAAGAAGTCCCTGAATAATTTTTATCATAATAAGAAAAAATCGGGGTTGTAGTAGAAACCAAAGACCCCGTAAGATCAGTCACTGTTTCGCTCGCCGCAGGATAGGTCGGCGGGGTCCCGGCGACGGCCTTGATCACGCCTCGCCTCAGAGTCGCACCCGCGACAAAATAGCGAACCCGCTCATGCGAACTATCACTATCCACATTGGAATAAAACGTCATGGAGCTCGTCGCCGCCGCCTCAATTGGATAAGAACCGGCGTCCGACGGCGCCGCTTCTCTGATTTCTGCAATCATCTGCGCTACGGCCTTGCGCGCATCAGCCTGCGACATCAATTGACCCGTAACCGTGCGCGTTACATTCACAAAATCAATTTGTAAACTGTACATCACCACGGCAATCAGCGCAAAAATCCCTATGCTTATAGCCGCCTCCAAAAGCGTCAGGCCGGAGCGCGTACTATAACGACGCAGATAACATCTGTAAAACGTCCTCGCGGAAAAGCCCCGAGGCATCTGGGAGGTTTTCTGCGCAAGGTGTCGGGCCTTCGACTGAGCTCGGTCGAAGTCCTCCGCCGACGCGGTATCTAAAAATTTGCCTTCATCCCCATCGAGCTTAGCTCGATGGGGTATTCGGCGGACGGAGTAGAAAAATGGATACCGCATATAACTGTTTAGGGCGCCAATAAAACCTCATTAGTCATAACTCCGGAAATATCCAGAACATTACTTGAGGTGGAATAACCCGATTTCGAGACATCGAGATTATAACTTCCCAAATCCAGCCCAGGGAAAAATACCTGCCCCGGCGGGGTACAGCCGGTACTGAAAGTGATTTTTACGTCTGAAATATCGGGGGTTGCTACGGGATTCGCCGTTTGAAGGTATAAACGATAGCGAAGATACCGCTCGAGATTATGGACAGCATTTATGGGCGTGCCGGACACTGTGTAGTAGCTTGCACTAGTTCCATCTGGGCCCAGGTACATCCAAGTTGTTGTGGCGCTGTCATTGCTGGTCGCAATCTGGAATTGGACACTGTCGGCTCCGGTTGAGGTCGCCTGGCTCCCCGGGTCCCAAGACAAAGTACTGTAATTAATTCCTGTTCCGAAATCGAAAGTGGACGAGGTCAGCGTGCCGGAACTCACATAACTCCCACCGCCCGCGGGAGCCAAGAGTACATCGCCAGGAATCGAGATCGTATCCACCCCGCCGTTGTCGGCCAGATATTGGCGGGGATCGGTATACATCGCCTGGCCTGAACCTCCCGACCAATCAGTTTGAGCCGCGAACCCTTGACCCGTTAAGAGCGACTGGCTGTATGCGCCGCCATCATAAAGATGCACTGTGACTCCGGTCAACGGCAGAAGCGTTGCGGCGTCTTTCACTGTAACCAAAAGACTGCGAGCGGAATGCGCGGCCAAAACAAGCTGTAACTGCTGGGAAGAATTAGGAATGATATTCAAAGGAAACGTAGGAATTGATCCCGCAAGGTCATAAGCGCCTCCCATAATTATCGGCGTGTATCCGTCCCATTCCAAATTGGAAATTGTTTCATTGCCGGCGCCGTCGGTGGTGTGATTAACGGAATACTTCAGCACATCCGGCGAGGTGCCGATCAATTTTGAGCCGTTTAATAGATAACCGATGCTAGGGACTGGATTGCAAACATTATTCACCGTCGCGACCGCTAAAGTGCTTGTGCGATCAATCGCGAAACTTTTACTGGTTATATTTTGAGCTAAGACAGTCGCGTCCGGACTCGTAGGGTTAGGATTCTCAGTAGCGCCCGGCGGATATGTTTGGTCACTGGAGTAACCCATTCTTGTCGCGCTGATAGAATAAGCGTTAATTCCCGGAGGGACATCCACTAATTCGTAGTCGCCATTTGTATCAGTGGTATCATCAATGATGATCGTTGAGGATGAATTTTGGATGTGCAGACTGGCCTGTGATACCCCTACGCCCGCGGCGTCAAAAACATGCACGAACAAGGCGCCGTTACTCGATGAGCCTTCCAAACTTTTAGGAGAGACTGTTGTGTCCACCACCACGGGAGTAAAGGGACTAGCGCACCCGGAACAAGTTACGGATACCTCGACAAATTTATAATCGGCCGGGGCGAGATCATTCGGCGTGCCGCCGAGCGTTCCGTCAAAAGGATCATCAATATTCCGAATCGTATATTGTACAATAAAAGGAATACCGCTCTCGACAATCGTTTGCGTCGGCTGTAAAACGCCGTTGGGAATACCGCTTACAAGCCCGACCGAACTATAAGGCAAATTGCGCGCAACCTCAACCATTCGATTGGCGAGAGCCGTTGCAATCACACGCGCACGCGCTTGCGTGTTATAAGCGATAAGCCGTTGGAAAAGTCCATAAAGACTAACCCCGACAATAAAAAACACCGACATCGCAACAACAATTTCAATGAGCGTGAACCCCGTTAGAAGTCTCGCTCGCGCCTTTGGCGCGAGTCTGAAAGACCTAGGCGAGGCTACTTCTAACGGGGTGAACCCCCCTCTTTTCAATAAGACGCGAAACGTCATAGCTCCATTATGCCAAAAACCGCCCAAAAGAGGTATTCTCTAGACTTTTTGTCGCATTGATTCCAATAGCTAGTCCAGTATTCTTGAATTAGTCCGAACCGTTTTCGCTCCGACGCAAGGTCGGAGTGAGGAAGTCCCCCCGTTCACCCGCCTAAATTTTCTTTCAGAAAACTTTGGCGGGCAAGAATTCGGAAAGGCGGCGGAGCCGCACCGATAACAATTTCCAATTTTTCTTTGGCGGCAAATTCGGATAAACAAATACTATCGTTGTGTCAGCTTTTGAAAGGAGTATGACCACAACGCTAAAAGCGCAAAGGCACCTCCGTAAAAAATAGCACTCGAAAATGCTTCTGC
>Ga0209542_10012142_pt1 | contig 15135 bp, 22 predicted proteins | sample RifCSPhighO2_01_FD_184028 | JGI IMG/M metagenome (GOLD analysis project Ga0209542, IMG submission 184028) | Soil microbial communities from Rifle, Colorado - Rifle CSP2_plank highO2_0.1 (SPAdes) (version 2) | ecosystem: Environmental > Terrestrial > Deep subsurface > Rock core/Sediment ...
GCGGCACAAGGTGCCGCCGTCTTTGTCACTGGCCGAAGCGGCAACAGTGTGCGCGGCGCGCCCACACACGAGCGATCCTGCGCGCCACGATGCGCTCGGCTTTGAGCTCGAGCGGGTAGACCCAATGCGAAGGCAACAGGCGGTGTGCCTTGCACCAGGCGATCCGTGCGAGCTCGCGCTTCTCTTGGCGAGTCAGAATCATGCCGACCTCCTCATGTCCCGTCCTGTGGCGAACATACCACATTTGGTATACTGGGGCGAATGCTCAACTTCTTGATTGCGTGCGCGCAGTTTGACCTCGACACCATCCTGCGCACGGGCGGATATGTGGGAATAGCCGCGCTCGTCTTCGCCGAGAGCGGTTTGCTTGTCGGGCTCTTCTTGCCAGGCGATTCCCTCCTCTTCGCCGCCGGCTTGCTAGCCGGTGGTGGCGTGCTCGCGTACGGCCCGCTCGCCGTTATCGTGGTTGTCGCCGCAATTCTCGGCGACACCGTCGGCTACTGGTTCGGCAAGAATGTCGGCGGGGCACTCTTCAAGCGTCCTGACTCACGATTCTTCAAACAAGAATATGTACAGCGCGCCGAGCGTTTTTATACGAAATATGGCGCACAAGCCATCGTACTTGCGCGCTTCGTCCCCATCGTGCGCACCCTGGCGCCCATTCTGGCTGGCGTCGGAAATATGCGCTACACCCGCTTCCTCGCTTTTAACGCGCTCGGCGCCCTTGTCTGGGGTGCGGGCGTCGTCTCTGCCGGCTACTTCCTTGGCGCAGCGGTGCCGGGTATTGAGCGTTACATCCTCCCCATCTCCCTCGGCATCATCCTTGTCTCCTTCCTCCCCATCCTCATCAACCTCGCCTCCGGTAAACGCGCGGTCTAGTAGCCAAAATCGTTATCATCGGCGCCAGAGACTAAAGACCCAGTTCACGATCGCGAGCACAAGCGCGAAGAGCATCGCCCACCAGAAGCCATCTACCGAGAACCCATCTACGATGAACGCCGCAAGCAAGATGAGAAGGGCGTTAATAACAAGAGAGAAGAGCCCGAGGGTGAGGATGGTGATGGGCAGCGTGAGAATGAAGAGGACGGGGCGAATGAGTAGGTTCAAGGTGGCGAGTACCACCGCGACTATAACCGCCCCCCAGAATGTCACCATAGCCCCGGGCAGCACGTAGGCCGTGACGCCGATGGCAATTGCCGAGATGGCCCACTGGATGAAGAGCTTCATACAGGGACTATACCAGATTCTCGACAAAGAAGGCGTCGGCAAGCGCGAGCGCTTGGTGGGCTGAGGGCGCATGGTAGGAGGAGCGTGCGTCGCAGGCAAAGCCGTGTCCGGCCTCGCTCCAGGTCGCCTCCACATACGGCTTCCCCGCTACCGCGAGCGCGTCAGCAATAGCCCGTGTCTGCTCGGGCGGGATATGTGCGTCGGCCCCACCCCACACAAGGAGCTGCGGGCCATGGAGCGCAGCTGCGCGGTCAAGTAGCGTTGCGATACCACCGCCATAAAACGAAACCGAGGCCGCAAGCGGGAGCGCCGAGTTTGCTAGGTAGGCAGCGCGGCCACCCATACAAAAGCCGATTGCTACAACTTTGATGGACACTAATAGTCGGCCTCAAAGCCCGGGGCCGTGCGGTGGAAGAGCTCGGGCGCAATCGCGAGGTAGCCCTGTGCCGCGAAGCGGTCGGTCATGCGCCGGATGTAGTCGTTCACGCCGAACGCTTCTTGCAAGACGATAATGCCATGCGCGGCCGACGAAGCTGGCCGCGCCACATACGCGCCCATCTGCGTGCCATCACTAACTGTGAGTATGGTATCGTTCATCACGCTCTATCGTAACACTCTACTCGCTGACTATTCGAGTAACAGCAGCAGTGCCATGATACCAATACCGATGATCATCCACGCAAGCTGGAACGCTGACCGCACGAGGCGATGCTCCTTCTGCAATTCCGGTATCAGGTCTGACATCGCAATATAGATGAAGCTCGCTGCACCGAGTCCGAGTAGTACCTCCGGAGCCCCATAGAAGCTGTGGGCGAACAGGAGCACGAGCAGCACGCCTGCAACTGCGGTCGCCGCGGAGAAGAAATTGTAGAGCAACGCCTTCTTCCTGCTCCAGCCGCCGTGTACCAGAATAGCGAACTGCCCGATCTCTTGAGGAATCTCGTGGAAGATGACGGCGACCGCGGTGGCGATACCCACGGGGATACTTATCAGGAACGCTGCCGCGATAGCAATCCCATCCAAGAAGTTGTGGAGTGCATCCCCGAGGATGGTGAGATATACCACCGCGTGCACCTCTTCTTCGTGAGACCCGTGTGAGTGATGCCACCTGAGCACACGCTCGAGCACAAAGAACAGAATAATCCCTGCGAGCACATAGACGCCGCTTCGTACTGCCCCCTCACCCTCCATAATCTCGGGGAGAATGTGGATAAAGACGTCGCCCAAGAGCGCCCCAGCAGAAAAGCTCACGAGGTAGAGGAGGGTGCGTTCGAGGCGCTTCGGGTTAATGCCAAGGGCGAAGACGCCAACGAGCGAGACAAGGCTGACGACGATGACGCTGCCGAGCGTATATACCCAGACTTCGGTCATAGTGTTTTGGCAAGGCCGCACACACAGACAAAGGCGTGCTGGTGGCGACCGAGACTCGCAAGTCCGTAGTGGATGTGGCGGTGCCCGACATCCACGCGCCGCGCAAGACCTGCCCGGGTGAAGGCCTCGAGCGCGCGATAGGCATTGACCAGGTCGAGCTTGCCTCGCACCAATCTCGCAGCCGCCTCTACACTGATTGGCGTATGCGACTTCGTAAGCACTTCAAGGAGGGCCACGCGCCCGTAGGTAGCGCGGAACCCTGCCTGCCGTAACGCATCCGCAAACGGCCCACTACTCTTCACCGATATCTGCATTCCCCCTACCCTATCATAAATGCAAATTATTTGCAATAAGGAAAATAGAATAGTGCGTATAGCGAATCCGAGCTTTATTTAACCAGTGGATCAAGCACGGCCTTGAAGGCGGCGAAGGGCAAGGCACCTTCAATGAGTTGGGTGCCGATGATGAATGAGGGTGTCGCCTTGACGCCAAGCTTCTGTGCCTCGGCGGTCGTGGCCTCGGCCACCTTAGTGTATACGCCCGTATTGGCCTTTACATCGGCGGCTATCTTGGCCGCGTCAATGCCAGCGATGGTGGCATTCATCTTATCTATGGAGGCAGCGTCCCCAAAGCCCGCCCCCTCTTCGTCTTGCGCCTCGAATATGGCGGTGCGCCAGGCGAAGTATTGAGCCGGATAGAGCTTCCAGACAGATTGGCTGTAGAGCGCAGCCGTCATAGAGTCTGGGCCCATCCGCGGGCTGAGGAACACGACATCCTTGAAGACCACCTTGGCCTGCCCCGTGTCCACATAGTCCGTAATAATCTGCGGGAGCGCGGCTGGCGTCGGGATTTGCTCATGTCCAACCTCAAATGACTTGCAGTAAGGGCACTGGAAGTCGCTCCAGAAGGCAATGGTGATTGGTGCGTTCGCCTGACCGATGAAGGGGACGTTCTTGGTGTCCACGTCCTTGATGTTGACCTTGGTAGGCGTGCCAGTGTCGGGGCCACCGACACCCGGAGTGATGGGGTGGACGTTATTCCAAAGCACTGCCCCGCCAATAAAGAGCCCGGCCAAGATAACTGAAGCTGGTAGAAGCCATGAGTTCGCACCTTTGGGGGTGGTGTCCATATCCGAGGATGATACCATATGCTTTATGGACGCAAGTACGGACTTCGCCAAGCGGGTATACGCCACCGTGGCCAGAATCCCGCCCGGAAAGGTTGCGACCTATGGCCAGGTGGCCGCGCTCGCCGGCAACCCAAAGGCCGCCCGGGCCGTGGGTATGCTCATGTCACGCAACCAGGAGCCGAAGAAGGTCCCCTGTCACCGCGTCGTGGGCGCGGGCGGCGCCTTGGTCGGCTACGCCTTCGACGGTATTGTCGCTAAGCGCCAAAAGCTCATGAGCGAAGGGGTGCGCTTCATCGGCGCACGCGTCGCCCTCCCTCTCCACCACTGGCGCCCACGCCCCGCATGAGGTGGCGAGTAGCGCCGCCTTGCTACTGCCCTGGCGCGAAGTTGTAGGTGGTTGGGATAGCAGGAGCCTCGGCGGCGCTGCCGTAGACCACCACGATTACTTGGTGCCCATCAAGGGCCAGAGTGCGTGGGTCGCCCTCGTAGAGTTTACCGTTTACATAGACCTTAAGTGTGTTGGTTTCGTCTGTGCAGTATCCGCCTATACACGAGCTCGTGAAGCGCACCCCCCAGGTGTCAAAGACCTGACCGAGCGTGTACGTGGCTTCAAAGGGAGACTCAACATGGATAACCCCGCTCGTATCGTGTACATGGATGGCCCCAAGCCAACCCGCCGCCTGATGAATCCCAATATTGGTTGGGACGCCTACCGACTTGCCGTGCACGAAAAGGTCGAGGTGTTGGTGGATATGCAGTACCTGGCCCTCCATGTTGGAGTGAGGGATGCCCTCGGAGTCGAGTCGCTCGGCTAGGTGCGAGAGCTCAATAGGCCACGTCGCCTCTGCGGTAAAGGTGGCGAGCACGTCGGTAGAGATACCCGGGAGCGTGGAGGGGTCGGCGACCGTCGTCAGCTCCCCAGGCGCCCCAGGGCTTGCCGCCACCGCCCACCACACAATTGCCACTACCGCGAGCACACACGCTCCGAGCCAGACAAGGTTTGAGTTGGTCATAATCCGCGCATTGTACCAGACTTACTGATACTGGATATAGATGGGCGCGGGAGTGAGGCCAAGCACCTGCTCCTTGGTGAGCATGCTGGTAGAGGGCGATCGCAGGTCAGCGTGGTAGAAGAGCTTAAGACCGGTGAACTGGACAGGGAGCGGCGCGACGATGTTGGTATAGGTGCCGATCTTCTTGGCGGTGGTGCCCCAGCCGTCCATGTCCATCACCACCTGAACCTCGGGCATGGGCCGGATGAGCGAGGTACCGGTGACCATGTTCATCGTGAAGCGATGCACCACGAGCACTTTGGGCGGTAGCTCGTGCTTCTTCACGAGGCTCGCGAGATAGCTCACGGCATAGTTAACGTCAGCAGCAGAGAAGGTGCCGATGACGGTGCCAGGAGCGTCGCCAAATTTCATCGAGAACTCGGGGTCAATGCCCAAGTGGACGTTCGGCATCGCGAGATACTTCTCGAGCGCGGGCAGCTCGGATTGGAGCGTGCTCTGCCCCACTTGCACGTCGAGGAAGACGAGTCCATCCAGTTGCTTGGCCATGGCGAGCGCCTGATCAATCTGGTCGTCGGGCATGCGTGAGCGCCATAGACCGCTCCGGCCCGCAGAGCCCTGCGCGACCACGGCAATGTAGTGGATGGCGGGGACTACTGGGGTGGTGGGGTCAGCTGCTGTCCACGAGGCTACTTCGGTCCGGAGCTTCTCGAGCACCACCTCAGGCGGGTACTCACCCAGTACGCCCATCTGCTTAGAGTAGTAATTGCCGTAGTAGGCGACGATGCGCTTGAAGGGCAAAATAGCCCCGCCCTGCGGGTAGACGGTTGGGTGCGGCCAGCGCTTCCCCGCCACCGACACGCTGGTCGAGGCCGACTCGGTACGCAAGAGAAGTGGCGGAGAGGTGGTAGAGGCCGCACGCACAGCGTCGAGAGTGGTGGAGGCGAGGCGAATGTGCGCAAGAGCGAGAGCACGCCGGTTGTACTCATCCTTGTCGAGCCTGGCTGGCCAAACGGGATCAACTAATGCCTGCTCGGCTTGCTCAATCTTCTGCGCCGTAGCGTCGTAGACGGTGGCGAAGGCGTCGCTATAGAAGAGGAAGTACCCAAGGGCCCCACCGAAGAACAGGATGCCTACCGCCAGATAGTGGCGCTCTCGCATGCGCTCTTTGGGAGAGGCCATATCGTGCGCCCATCATACCAGAATCATCGCTTGAGAATTGCCTTGGCAGCGGCCTGGCCACTTGCAAGGGCGGCCTCCACTGTGCCGCCCACAATACCTCCTCCCTCGCCCGCTACCCCATCATCCCACCACCCGTCCCCGGGCGGATAGGTGCTGATGTGCTTCACGATTAGAGCACCACCTGTGGCAAGGAGTGCCTTTGCCACCTCCTCGTGCTGGAGCGCGCGCACTGGTAAGCGTGTTCGACCGTCGGGTACACAATGCCCCCGACTTCGATGGCGTGAGCCGTGTAAGGCGAGAAGTAAATTCGGCCCAGTTTCTCTCTCAGCTCTGTCGAGCTGGGGTTAATCGGCCCAAGTGACGAAGGTGAAGATTGCTTGGCCATCGCCCAGGTCGCGCCGATAGACCGAGCTGTTGCCGCGGCTGTCGTGGCGTACCTCCTTGCCCCACTCGCTTCGCTCTGACACGTCTACGTCTCGCGCACGTTGCGTGCCAGAGGTGGCCTTGGCGGTATCGAAGAAGTCGAGGTGCGCGTAGATTGCCTCGAGCTCTTCGTAGTCGTGCGTGTTGGGGTGCCCATTGGTGCTCGGGTCGCTCGTGTAGTCCATACAGGTCCCGAGATTCTCGTTCGCGAAGTCCTCGTCCTGGTGGTCAAGGCCGAAGGTGTGGCCGACCTCCTGACACATCACCAGATTGCGCCACGCTGGCGTGTTGTAGGGGCTCCTGTTGAAGTAAGTGTCATTCAGCTTCACCACGCCCTGCGTGATGTGCTCGCCGCCCGTCACCCAAATCTGGGCGATACCGAGCCAGCCGTTGTTGCCGTACTTGCTGTTGCACACTTCGACGCGGCCATTGGTCGCTCTGCATACCCTTGGATTGACGGCGCTTGCCACCACCACAGTGTCGAGTACCGTGGAGAGGCTCCAGTCCGAGGAGGCCTGCGCGAGCGCCGTGTCCCACGCAACGCTCTTCACACCGTCTCCGAGCTGGAGGGTGAGAGGGTCCGCGGTTCTAGCCCAGTGATACCCGCCCCAGGTGTGGTCGGCGTATGCGACGCCAGCAAACGAGCACACAAGCACGAGAGCCCCGATGGTGACGGCATATGTTTTCATACCCTCGAGTATAGCGCCTCCGCACGGGGCATCAAGCGTTCTTCCACAACATGCTAGGGAGTGTTGGTAAGAGCTTTCCCCGTCACGAAGGTGTCATGGATCCAGGGAATCTGGGCGAGCCAAGGGCCGAAGACGCCAAGGGCAACGGTCGCGATGAGCGCTGAGCCGATGAAGAAGCCGACGCCGTAGACAATGCCGACCGCGAACATTCGCGCCAAGGAATTCTGTCGCGCTATCTGGCGGTTAAGCGTCTCGAGGTGCGCGATAATCTGCTCTTGCTGCTCGTCCACGTTCATCATGGTATCAAACGGCGAATATGAGGCCGGCGACAACTCCCGCCCCAATCGCTATCCCGCCCACCAGCATCATGCGCACCCCACGACGCATAACATGCACATGTGAGAGCGAGCCGCCGATGAGTCCAAGGACGAAGAGCGCGACAAGCGAGGTCAGGGCAGACATATAGAGCGCGGTGGTGTCCTCGACGAAGAAGATGTAGGAGGCAAGCGGGATGAATCCCGCGAGCACGTAGGAGAAGAACATCACCACCCCGCCCGCGAGCGGGCGCTCATTTTTATCCCTCTTGTGCGTATACTCCTCCATCGAGGACTCCACCAAGAAGCTCCCGGCCGCCATCGAGAACGCCTCGACCAAGATGACGACCGCTCCCGTCAAGAAGATGGTCTCGCGCGAGACCCCACCAATGGCGATGCCGGCCAAGAGGCCTACGGTCGAGACGAGTGAGTCCTCAACGCCGAAGATGAAATTGCGGAAGTAGAGAGGGAAGTGTCCAGCCATTATCTAATCCTAATCTTGCGGTAACTCGCTATAGCGGCCAGCAGACGTCTGGCTCGGTACCGACGTAAGCCGCAAGCTGCTGCCAGACCTCCTGCTTGTTGCCGAGCGCGTCAATAAGCCCATTGTCGAGCGCCATCTGCCCGAGCATCGAGGAGCCGTCGGCGAGCGCCGCCACCTGCGCTACCGGGAGGTGGCGGCCCGCGGCAACCGTGGCGATAAAGTCCTGGAGCGTAATGTTGAGGTCGCGCTGTATCAGCGCGCGCTCGTCAGGGGTCAAGGGGCGCTCAGGCGTGCCGGTGTCTTTGTACTTGCCGGTGGTGAGCTGATTGTAGGTGAGGCCGTCTTGTATGTTCTGCTTGGCGTTGTCTACGTAGGAGTACGTGACCCCGATACCCCCGAGGTCAGAGCCTTTGGCGGCGATAATCGTGTCGGCGGCGCTCGCCACCCAGTAGCTGGCCGAGTTGGCGCTCTCGCGCACCCACGCGACCGAGGGCTTGCCGAGCGCCCTCAAGGCGGCCGCTATCTCCTCGGCCGCTACCGGAGAGCCACCGCCCGAGTCTATCTGGAGTACCACCGCCTTAATGTGCGGGTCCCGCGCTGCCTCCTCGAGCGCCCACGTCACATCCTCGGCAGAGGTAATCGTGTCGCAGCCGCTCGCCGGGTCAGGGGCGCCGTCTGCCGTCAATGGTGCGTAGGTGTAGAGGCAGCCGCGTATCTCGAGCCCCATCACGTTGCACGAGTTGCTCATGTACTCTCCCTCGTTCGCGCCATCAGGCCCACCTGTTGCCGCCGTGTAGCCAACACCAAAGGCGGCCGTGACGGCCGTGGCAGATATCACACCCATGAAGACGATGACGAGTAGTACCAGGTGCGGGGCAAGCCGCGCGAGCCCCACGCGTATCGTAGTGCTCCATCTCTCCCCTCCCCCTTCTTGTGGCATAGCACCAGCATAGCACGGACGCTCCCAGCTAGAGATAGAGTGCGCGGTACTTCTCCGAGAGGTAGTCGGTGAAGGCACGGCTCGTGGGGTACTCGCCCGTAGCGCGCTTGATAAGCGAGGCGGCCTCGTAGGTCTTGCCGTGGATGTGGACATGCTTGCGGAGCCACTCTCGCGGGGTCGCGAGGTCGCCCTTCGCGATGCGGAGGTCGAGGTCGGGGATGGCCCGGTGCATCGCTCTCGAGAGCTGCGCCGCATAGATATTGCCAAGCGCGTAGGTCGGGAAGTAGCCGATGCACCCCGCCGACCAGTGCACGTCTTGGAGCGCGCCCTCTCTATCGCTGCCCACCTCAATGCCCAGGTACTCCCGCATCTTGGCCCGCCATATCGCCGGGATGTCTTCAAGGGCGATGGTGCCCTCAACCATCTCGCGTTCAATCTCAAAGCGCAGGATGATGTGGAGGTTGTAGGTGACCTCATCAGCCTCGGTGCGTATCAGAGAGGGCTTGACCTGGTTTATGGTGCGAATGAGGTCGTGGCGCGAGATGCTCTTGAAGGGCCTGGGGAACACCCTCTGGAGTCGCGGATAGAAGTACCGCCAGAAGGCGTCACTCTTGCCGATGTTATTCTCCCACAGTCGCGACTGCGACTCGTGGACGCCGAATGAGACCGCCTCGCCAAGCGGCGTGCCGAAGTGTTCCGAGGGCAGGCTCTGTTCGTAGAGGGCGTGGCCGGTCTCGTGGATGGTAGAGCCGAGCGAGTAGAGGAGGTCACCCTCGCGGTAGCGGGTGGTGATGCGTACATCTGAATGATGGAGGGTGATGGTGGAGGGATGCACAGCTTCGTCGAGACGTCCGGCGGCAAAGTCGAATCCCATCTTTTTGGCTATCATCTCGTTGAACACACGCTGCTCGGAGAGCGGAAAGTGGCCGAGCGTACGTTTGGGGTCCACCTTTACCTTTGAGCTCTTGAGCTCCTTCAAGAACGGAATGAGAAAGTCCTTGAGCTCGTTCAAGATGACGGTGGCTGCCGCAGTCGTGAATCCGGGCTCATAGGTGTCGAGCAGGGCGTCGTAGGGCGAGTCTTTGTAGCCCACCAGCCGCGCCTCCTCACGCTTCAACTCGACAATCTGCCGGAGGTGCGGGAGAAATAGTTTGAAGTCGCTCGTGCGGCGCGCCTCTAACCAGACACGGTGAGCCCTTGACTCCGTTTGGGCGCGCTGCGCAACGAAGGCACTCGGTAGTTTCTTTTGCCGTTGCCATGTACGCCATGTCTCCTGCACAATGGTCGCGCCCTTGCCTCGGAGTTCTCCACGGTCGGCTTTTCGCTTGAGCCTCGCGAGGAGCCCGCCCTCATCAAGGGCGAGAAGCTTAGTGTGCACCACGCTCGCCAAGTGGGCGGCGGTAACTGACCGCGCGTCGGCACCCTTCTCGGGCATGTGCACGTCCTGATCCCAGCCAAGCAGGACGCCAGCCGAGGAGAGATAGGCTATCTCGTTCAGACGTTTGACGAGCACCTCGATGGGTCGTGGCGCTTTGGCTTTGGCCCTCACGCGCCTTACTACCCTCTTTTTCTTCGCGCTCCTAGTATTCTTCATGAGATGCCCCAGTATAGCCCGAGCGCCACGGTGCGCCACTATTTTGCTAGGTCGAGGGTGTCGGTAATGCGAATCTGCGCGACGAACTCGGGCACGTGAGAGACCAGTATCATCGCGCCCTCATAGCGATCGAGTGCCTGTGCGATAACAGGCAGATGACGGAAGTTAATGTGGTTAGTGGGCTCATCCAAGAGGAGGAGATTCGGCTTCTGTATAAGTGCCGAGGCCAACAGCAGCCGTGCCTGCTGCCCGCCAGAGAAGGAGCGGACGAGATGGTCGTGGGGCGCCAGTAGGTGCACCGTCTCAAGTACCGCGTCAATCTTGGGAGCAATGTCGTAGACCTTGGTATCAAAACGCTTCTCAAAGAATGCTTGCACCGTGAGCTCAAGCTCCTCGCGCGGGATAACCTGGAGCGCGGTGGCAACCGTGAGTCCGTGGGAGCGGTTGATGCGCCCGGTGCCGGGCGCGAGGCGCCCCGTCATCAAGGCGAAGATGGTGGACTTGCCTGCGCCGTTAGCACCCATGACGGCAAGCTTGGTCCCTCGCCGCACGGCGAAGTGCACATCGTCCAAGATGGGCTTGCCATGCCCGTACTCGAACGAGACGTCGTCAAAGCGTATAACACTCTCTTCACGCACCATGGTTTAGTTATGAACGGCCCTCAACTACATTGATGAGTCGGTCGAGCTTCAGGTTGAGCAACTCAAACTGGCGAGAGAGGTCATGTGCGTGCGAAGCGCTCGCGTGACGCTCACTTAGAGCCTCTTCGTGACCTTTGAAACAATCGCGGCAGTACACCGGCTTCTTACCATTGGGACGGAAGGGCACCTCGCACACCGCGTGGCAGGAGGCACAGGTCGCCTGGAAGCGCTCCGTAGGTGCGGCAGAGGCGCCTGCGCCTGCACGCCTAAAGGGTCGGCCGCCAGGCCGTAGAGAGCGCGGGCCAGCGGCACGCTTAGCAAAACTGAAACTGCCTGATTTCTTGTAGGTGTTCACGTTGTCCCTGATTATATCATGTGGGCAAAATAATGCAACCCTCCCACCTACGCGGAGCTTGCTGAACAAGCTTGGGAGTCAGTGCTCACCGACGATGTATACCACCCATGTCTCTACCTCACGGATGACCTTGTGGATACGCGGAAAGCGGACAGTGTGCGTGTCAAGGAAATCGCGCACGCGTGGGGAGACAAGTGAGAGCAAGATGAGCCCGATGGCCATGAAGAGGATCCCCTGCAAGAACGGCAGCACGAGCCCGATGACACCTAAGATGAGGAAGGCGACGCCCCCGATCAAGATGAATCCTCTTTTGAATTTTCTGCGCATGACTGCTCCATTATGCCATAGGCATACCAGTGTAGCAACCTGCACGCCCTTGGCGGCCGCGAGAACGCCCTCCTAGACGTACGTTCTCCTGAAGCGGCGGCGGTCGCGGTAGGCGGAGAACAGCGTGATGAGGGCGAGGATACCGGGGATCCAGTAGCCGGGGAGGTAGAGCTGGAGCGCCTCCCACAAGCTAATCCAGCGGATAGAGACGGTGCCGTTCACTGTGGCAACATTGTCGAGGAGCGTTTTATCTTGGGTCTTCACGGCCTTCTGCCAGTCTTGGCCGTACTTAATCTGGGCGTCAGCGGTGGCGAGCTGCTTGGCATACGCCGCGTTCTCATCAACAATCCTCTGTCGGTAGTCAATAAGCACGGCTTCAAGCTGTGCGATAGTTATATCCCGATTAGTACTCGGCGCCTGCTCCTTGGCATCAGAGAGCGCAGCATTCTGGCCGTCTACCTGCGCCTGGAGTGACTTGATGGTGCTCGCGTGCGTATTGACAACCCTGGTACGGGCAGCTTGGTAGTCTGCGAGGGCAGCATCGGCCTGCTTCTGTTGCTCCTCAATGGACTGCTTCTCAGGTAGGAGGTTTGATGAGTTGATGTTTATGGAGAGAAAGCGCCTCCCCACCAGACCCTCGAGCTCGGTGCGGAAGGCTTCATACTTGGCCTGCGGCAGGGCGAAGCTCACATACCCGTACTTAGGCCCGCTCGACTCCTGGTCTACGCGGCCCTCGTAGCCACGCACCGTGGTGAGGACGCGACGCGTGAGTGCGGGGACGTCGCGAGTGAGCATCTCGGCACTATAGTTAATCTTCAAGAATTCGCGCGTGTCGGTGGCCGGTGGAGTTGACCCCTGATAGGGGTACGAGTCTGGGTAGGCAACATTCATGTCGCGCGCGGGTACCATGCCCGCACTCCCGCTTCCACTCCCACCCATGGGAGCGCCTTGAGACTCGTACATACCGCCGCCCATGAGGGGCATGGGGTAGTAATACGAAGGCGGGCTCGCTACCGCGAGGAAGGTCGCGGTGGCCAAGAGGCCCAGCCCCCAGGTCAACCACGAGAGATTACGCCAGCTAAAGCTTCGGGTAGTCGTGTCTGTACTCATGGCTAAATGATGATATGGACGCTCCCTGCGGCACGCAGCTTCTCTACCTGCGCCATGATGAGCTGCTGCTGCTTCTGCCCCAAGACGAGCTGCTTCATCTGCTCCTTGACCTCACTCAAGGCCGGAAGGCCTTGCTGCCCCGCCGATACCTGGTCGTATGCGGCCTTCACTTCTGCGTCGGTAGCCGTGAGGGTCGAGAGGTGGAGCTCCTGCTCCAGGTACGCCTGGATGGCGAGGTTCTCGCTAATCTGCACGCGCAGGCCCTCTTCGGTGAGGCCTTGCTGCACGAGCATACTGTCAAACCCGGCCTGGCCGCCGAGCTGCGCCTTGGCGGCCTCAATTTGCGCATCCACGGCCGTCGTCGAGGCGGTGAATCCTGCCTGGGTAGCCGCCTGCAAGAGGAGCGTTCGCCCAATGACCGAGTCAAGGGCCTGCTTCTCGAGAGCCGCCTGGGCCGCAGTCGTTGTGGCGACTTGGCCCTGCCCGGCTGCGAGTTGTGCCTTGACCGCATCAAGCTGGTTCCGCGGTATATTCTCGCCATTCACCACAGCCACCGTAGCAGCCGCTCCGGCGGCGGCCGGGCCGCCACCCTTCCCCGGGCTGCCTGAGGTGAAGGCGTACCACCCGCCTACTCCCACGAGTACTACCGCTACTACGCTCCCTACCGTCTCCTTGTTCATACCGATGGTCATACCTCCGGGATTATATTACGCGAGCCACCCTCTTTCAATAATGGTCGTATTCTACACCACTCGGACAGTGCTATATTTCCATAAAAACATTCGGGCTGGGGGAGAAGGAGTCGGACCTTCATTCACGGCTTCAAAGGCCGCTGTCCTACCATTAGACGATCCCCCAATATGGACACACTACCACTCTTTATGCGGTAGTTAAGCTCCGCAAAGAGCGCGTAGCGCGGCGAGGTCGGAGGCGGTGGGCACCAGATTACCACTCTCATTCTTGGCAAACATGATGGAGGCCGGGTCGTCGTTGTGGTCGAGCCCCACCGCATGCCCAAGCTCGTGGGCGAGCACGCGCCCAAGCTGTGCACGGTCTACGAACTGGAAGATGGTGATGCGCTCTCCGGCGGCGTCCCGCACATACTCCCCCTCTTCGAAGGGGTAGCCCGCAGTCTGGTTGTACTGCTCCACCTGTGCGTTCAATGCTTCAACGCTCGCGTTATAACCCGCCACGGCCCGCTTCACCGACTCTGCCTGCGTCATGAGCACGGCCCGCTCGGCGTCGAGCGCCCGGGCCTCGCCGGGCGAGGCGCCCCCACGCGCGTTCACCTCGCTCACTCGCTGGTTATAGGCGGCCTGTTTCCCTACCAATTGGGCCTGTCGAGCATCGAGAGAGACCTGCCGAGAGTCGAGGCTTGCCTGCTCTCGCGCAATCGCAGCTCCGAGTTTAGTGGTCGCCTCCCGTTCGTCGTAGAAGAAGCCTATCTTCAGGTCGGCGGCGCTGTCGTAGGTGAGGACGGTCTTCCCTGCCGCCGTGTTCCAGATGCTCGCCGCAGCCTTCGCCTGCGCAAGTACCGTCGAGGTCGAGACGCCAAAGCGGCTGTCGATAGCACCTATCGCGTAGGCTACGGGTCCCGCGCACGGGCGCGTGTCTTGATATTTGTCGTAGAGCGTGACTCCGGCCACGCCAATGACGACTGCAAGCACGAGCCACTTGATGGCGTCTGTCATTGCTCGTCGGGGAAGAGCTCGAGGACGGCAAGCTCGAGCGGGAGTACTGCAATTGGTGCATAGTGGATGCGCTCGGAGGCGGTAAGAAAGGCGAGCAGGGTCTGATGTGTGATACCCGGGCTCTTGGGCAGGGCCTCAAGCATCTCGAATTCCTCTTCATCGTGCTCGGCCTTAAGTGCCGCGTGGAGGTCTGGGGCATACTGGACAAGCAGGGCCGAGCGTAGCGTCTCGAGCACGAGCTCGAGGTAGAGGGTCATGTCAACGCTCGCAGAGGCTGCGTGGTCGACGGCCGTAAGCGCAGCCGCGCGCTCGCCGGAGGCGAGCGCGGTAACGAGCGCGTGCACCTGTTCACGCTTCGGTGCACCGGTTGTTCTTTCTACTTCATTGCGGGTCAGTGGTCCGCCAGGGTAAGAGTCGTCAATCGACGATATTACTTTTTGCAGCACCGAGAGCGCGTCGCGGTAGGAGCCGCCCGCGAGTCGCGCAATGAGCTCGGCGGCGTCCGGCTCGAGCGCGTAGCCCTCTTTCTTTGCCACGACCTTCGCGTGTTCGGCGAGCCCGTGGCGCGTCGGCTTCTTAAATTCAAATACCTGACAGCGCGACTGCACGGTCTCGGGTACCCTATCGAGCTCGGTAGTCGCGAGGATA
>Ga0209542_10012143_pt1 | contig 15135 bp, 12 predicted proteins | sample RifCSPhighO2_01_FD_184028 | JGI IMG/M metagenome (GOLD analysis project Ga0209542, IMG submission 184028) | Soil microbial communities from Rifle, Colorado - Rifle CSP2_plank highO2_0.1 (SPAdes) (version 2) | ecosystem: Environmental > Terrestrial > Deep subsurface > Rock core/Sediment ...
TGCGCCGGTGTATGTTGCGGGATTTGAGCGCGGAGTCCTGCCAATTGGCGATTGATCAACCAACACCACTTTGTTAATATGCTCAATACCCAAAATTTCTTTGTGGGCGCCCGGCTCTTCTTTGGCGCGGTAAAACTTTTTTAACAACGCACGAGCCAAAATATCAGAAACCAGTGAAGATTTTCCTGACCCAGAAACTCCTGTAACACACACAAACTTTCCAAGCGGAATTTTAACATCTATGTTTTTTAAGTTGTGTTCCGTAGCACCTTTTATAATTAGGTGTTTGGTATTAGGTGTTGGATGTTTGGGCGAAACCGGACCTTGTATTTTTTTTCTACCGGACAAATAATCTCCGGTGAGCGTTTTAGATTTTAAAAGTTGCGCGGGTGTGCCCTCAAACACTACTTTGCCTCCGTGTTTTCCGGCGCCGGGACCAATGTCTACAATCCAATCTGACGCCATCATTGTTTGAGGGTCGTGCTCAACCACAATTACGGTATTACCCAAATCACGCAGCCGCAACAACGTATCAATCAAGCGTTGCTGGTCACGGGCGTGCAAACCGATAGAAGGTTCGTCTAAAATGTATAAAACGCCGGATAATTTTGAGCCGATTTGAGTTGCCAGTCTTATGCGTTGCTCTTCTCCGCCTGAAAGTGTACCCGCCCTTCTGTCTAAGGTTAAATAATCTAAACCCACATCAATCAAAAATTGAATCCTTTCAACAATTTCTTTGGTAATCGGTTCGCTGATTTTTAATTCGCCGGCATTAAACTTTTTAACCGCGCCCAGGAAAAATTCTTTTACTTTATCAACCGGCATTTCTACTATGGCATCAATGGATTTGCCCTCAACCGTGACGGCCAACACTTCGGGTTTTAAACGTTTGCCTTGGCAAGTTTCACAGCGCTTAACAAGCATGTATTGCTCAATTTCCGCCCGCGTCCATTCGGAATCGCTGGAATGATATCTTCTTTCAAGGTTTAAAATTACGCCTTCAAATTTGCCACCGTCGCCCTTCAAAATAATATCCAATGCCTTGGCAGGCAAATCTTTCACCGGTACATCTAATGAAAACTTGTGTTGCTGGGCCAATTCGGAAAGTTTCCAAAAGTAATAGCCCTGCCGTCCAACTTTGTGGCTGGCCCGACTCCAGGGGAAAATAGCACCTTCGGCAATGGTTAAATTTTTATTGGGAATAACCAGGTTCGGGTCAACTTCCAATTTTTCACCAAGTCCGGTGCACTCAGGGCAGGCGCCATATGGGTTATTAAACGAAAAAGTCCGGGGTTCCAATTCTTGCAAAGAAATTCCGCAGTCAGGGCAGGCAAAGTTCTCGGAGAAAGTTATATCGCTTTGCTTGTTCGATCGCTTCGCTTGTTCTAATTGTTCTACTTGCTTTTTTTTAGCACTTCCAACAACTAGAACATTTCGAACACTTACAACCACTATGCCTTTGCCGAGTTTCAGCGCGGTTTGCAAAGAATCAACCAGGCGTGAGCGGTCTAAATCTTTTTCTAAAACCAATCTATCCACCACCGCTTCAATGGTATGCTTTTTATTTTTATCCAGTTTGGTTGCTAGCGCCTCTTCTATAGGATAAATGCCGCCGTCCATTCTCACTCTTACAAAGCCAGCCCGTTGCATTTCTTCCAACACGGCTTGATGTTCTCCTTTTTTACCGGTAATGACCGGACCCAACACCATAATTTCCGAATTTTTGGGTAACTTTAAAACTTGTTCAATAATTTGATCAATGGTTTGCTTGGCAATTAACTTTCCGCAATTGGGGCAATGCGGTTTTCCGATGCGAGCATACAATAAACGCAAGTAATCATAAATTTCTGTAGTGGTGCCCACGGTTGAGCGCGGATTATGCGTTGACTTGCGCTGGTCAATGGCAATGGCCGGGCTGATGCCTTCTATTTTATCAACGTCGGGCTTATCCATAACACCCAAAAACTGCCGGGCGTACGCCGACAAACTTTCAACATACCTGCGCTGACCTTCGGCATACAACGTATCAAACGCCAATGAAGATTTTCCCGAACCCGACAAACCGGTAATTACCACCAGTTTATTTTTGGGAATATCCAAATCCACATTTTTTAAATTATGGACTCGCGCTCCGCGGATTTTGATGAAATCGTTTTTCATGTGTCTGCAATTGTACACCTTCTTAGCAAATCTTTCAAGAACAAAAAAGCCGGGTTTCACGACTGTTTCGTAAAACTCGGCTAAGCCTTGGCGAAAGAAACGCTAGGCCTCCGCAAATTGAAGCCCCGCCACCATATTGGGGTCAAGCCGCTCGCCATCGGACGGGAAAAGGGTAACAACTTCACCGGTGGCCGATGGCCCGAAGTGAAGATTGCCGCCCCTGCCGCAGGAGACAGAACGGTCTTCAGAATTTAGTTCATAGGCCCATCCATCGTCATCAACCCATCCTTTCGGGCTTGTCGGCGTACCCTGATTCCTGGCAAGCCACACAAACTCAACCCGAACGTGCTGTTTCTCAAGGGCGATGGTCTTGATTTCGCCACGCAAAAGGCACCCCTTTTGGTAGCTTTTGATTTCCATCTGTCCGCCGATGTACCCCCCGAGCAACACATTGGTAATCGCGACGTTTGTCATAGCCGATTCCCCCGAATGTACATTGCCACGATACCCTCATGGCAAGGGTCACCAGGTTGCAATCAACCCGATAATTGTCTACTTATATTATATAAATATAAGCATGTCAACCTAATCAAACTTGCTAAAATACCGTTTTAAAGCTTAAATACAGCCATGGATATAGAACTAAAAAAAATTATAGATAATTTGCCCAAAACAGCGGGGGTGTATTTGTTTTATATTGGCAAAGAAATTGCTTACATTGGCAAAGCCATAAACATAAAAGACCGGGTGAAAAATCATTTTCAACAGCCGACCTACCGGGATAACTTATTTATCAGCAAAGTTACCAAGATAGAATTCATAAAAACTCATTCAGAAATTGAAGCGTTGGTTTTAGAGGCCCAGTTGATTAAAAAAAACCTGCCGAAGTTTAATGTAATCTGGAAAGACGGCAAGAATTATTTTTTTGTTGCCATCAGCAAAGGTGAGAGGCCAACCGTTGCGATTGTTCATCAAAAAAAAGACCCGACTGCCCGCTACATCGGCCCATTTATAGAGGGTGAATCTTTAAAAAAAGCATTAAAATTTTTACGGAAAGTATTTCCTTTTTATACAACTGAAAAACATCCGAAAACCAAATGCACCTGGTGCCATTTGGGCCTTTGCCCCGGCCCCGTTAGAAACAGCCCGCCCACAGGCTCTTCGGGCACGCAAAGCGCGGGCGGTGTTTCTAACGGGGCGGGGCCCTTCCTTGATTTGGCGGAGTACAAGAAGAATTTAAAAAAATTGATACTGATTTTAGAAGGTAAAAAGAAAACCGCGTTTTATGGTTTGCGCAAAGAAATGAAAGATTCGGCCAAACAGCATAAATTTGAAGAAGCCGGAATAATCCGCGATAAAATGCGCGCCTTGCAACAGGTGATGGAGCATACCCACGTGATAGAAAATCAGAAATCAAAAATCAAAAATCAAAATTTAAACGACGAGAAATGGAATGAAACCCAAAAAGTATTCCAGCAGATTTTGGGCATGCGCCAGAATATTTCCAAGATAGAATGTTACGATATTTCCAATATCCAGGGAAAGTTTGCGGTAGGCAGCATGGTAGTTTTTAAAAATGGAGTGCCGGATAAGAGCCAGTACAAAAAGTTCCGCATCCGCATGGAAAATGAGCCCAATGACATTGCCATGTTGCGCGAAGTGCTGACTCGCAGGTTGCTACACCCTGAATGGGGCTACCCAGAAGTGATGTTAATTGACGGCGGCATTGCCCAATTAAATGTGGCAATCAGGGCTAAAAACACCCTACCTGCGACTAGAGAAATAAAAATAATTTCTATTGCCAAGGGCAAACGAGAACTGATAATAGAAGGTATGCCCAAAATCCCTCTAAAAAACCTTCTGCAAGAAATTTACAACGTAATTGTGGCTTTGGACGACGAGGCGCATAGATTCGCGATAACTTATCACAAAAAAGTCCGCAGTAAAGCCATCATTGACCCAAACTGAAAAATCTGCTATCATTAGTCCAATGTTTAAAAAGCTTACCTCTTATGTATTGGGCTCTTTTATAGGGCTTTGGATAGCGGTATATTTTGTACCGGGAGTTTGGGTGAGTTTGTATGCAAATTCAAATTTCTTTGGGTTCCCCATAACGGCAATCTGGCAAATGTACTTGCTTTTAGGGGTTATACTGGGTTTATTGAACTTATTTGTAAAACCAATCTTAGATACTATAACGCTTCCGTTAAGAATTATAACCCTGGGAGTGTTCGGCTTTATTATCAATATGGGCTTAATTTGGGTGGTAGATTATACTTTTAGGGAGTTTAGCGCTCCCTTATTCTATCCCCTGTTATGGACTACTCTTATCATCTTTGCAGCAAATACCATTATCGCAAAAATCTTAACTAAAGAAGAATATTAAATAGGTTTTAGGTGCTAGGTGTTGGGTTTTAGTAAAGACGACTTCGTCAAATCCAATATCCAACACCAAACACCCAATATCTAAGTTATGAATATTTACTTACTTTATGTCCAAATTGTTGTTTCTATAGCATTGGTTGTTTTAATAGCCATGCAGCAACGGGGAGCTGCGCTGGGATCCGCCTTTGGCGGGGGAGGAGAATTTTATTCTTCAAGAAGGGGCATCCAAAAAAAATTATATTATGCTACAATAGTAGCATCGGCACTCTTTATTATCTTAGGGATATTGAACATACTCATCTAAGAAGTAGATATTTGGTGTTAGGTGGTAGGTGTTAGATGCGTTACGACGTTGCTAACACCCAAAATCTAACACCCAAAACCTAACTTGAAATTTCCAAGCTTTTCCCAATGGAAACAAATTTTTAAAGTACTCCAAAAAAAAGAAAAAAACGCGCTGATCGGATTTTTGATAGTGGCGCTGGGTTCTTTAAGTTTTTTGGTAATAAATTTTTATATAGACCATACCAAAGTTGTTCCGGCGCTCGGTGGGCAATACACCGAGGGCATTGTGGGCCAACCTAGGTTTATCAACCCTATTTACGGGGAAACAAACGATGTTGACAGGACCCTGATTAATTTGGTATTTTCCGGGTTAGTAACCCATGACAATCAAGGCCAAATTGTAACAGACTTAGCAGAAAATTATACTGTTTCAGAAAACGGCAAAGTATATGAATTTTGGTTAAAAGATAATATCTTCTGGCACGATGGCAAACCCCTTACTGCAGATGATGTGATATTTACCATAAAAACCATCCAAAACTCAGACTATAAAAGCCCCTTAAGAGCCAACTGGATAGATGTGGATGTTCAGAAAACTTCAGAAAAATCATTGAAGTTAATACTTAAAGTCCCTTATAATTCTTTCCTTGAAAACGCAACGGTTAAAATAATTCCAAAACATATTTGGCTAGATATATTGCCCGAATCTTTCGCGCTTTCTTATTATAATTTACAGCCCATTGGCTCGGGCCCCTTTCAATTTGCGGGCCTTAACCAAACAGAAACAGGATTTATAAAAACCCTTACACTGGAATCAAACCGAAAGTATTATAGTCACCCTTCATATATTTCAAAACTGGCTTTCCAGTTTTTTGAGAAGAAAGACCAATTGGTTAAAGCCGCGAACATACGGGAAATTGACGGCTTCACGTTAGCTTCAATGGAAAATAACCAGGCCACCGCCCAAAAAGAAATCCGCCAAGGCTGGCAAAAAAGCGACAAATTCACCACGTACTCTTTCTCCCTGCCCCGATATTTTGCCGTATTTTTTAACAATCAAAAAGGTTCGCTATTCGCAGACGTCAACTTGCGTAAGGCCCTGTCATATTCCATAAACAAAGACGAGTTGGTTGGCAGCATTAACCTTGAAACAAAGACATATATTGCAATGGTTAATTCTCCCATATTGCCCGATTTTTTTGGCTATAAACAACCCACTACCACATATGGATTTGATATTGAAAAAGCTGAAGCTCTTTTGGAAAAATCCGGCTTTAAAGATGACGGCCAAGGTCAGCGCAAAAAGGATTTGGCCAAAAAACCCGCATTCCAATTTACCAGTTACTTAAAAATTGGCTCAAAGGGAACCCAAGTAACCCAATTGCAAGCCTGCCTGGCTAGGTTAGATGAAACTTTTAAGAATATTTTATTAGGTGAAACCAATGGAACGTTTGCCAAAGCAACAGACCAGGCGGTAACTGAATTCCAAAAAAAATACTTGCCTGATTTAAAACCAACCGGCGAAACTGGAGAATCTACCCGTAAAAAACTTAACGAGCTGTGCACCACCCCTACCGATAACACCCAACTGTTAAAATTTACGTTGACCACCATCAACCAGCCGCAATTACTAAAAACTGCCGAAATACTTAAAAAGTATTGGGCAAACGTTGGGGTAACCATGGATATCGACGCCCTTTCGATGACTGATATTAAGCCTGTTATTAAAAACAGAAGCTATGACGCATTGTTGTATGGCGAAGCATTAGGAGCTGAACCCGACCTTTACCCATTTTGGTACTCATCACAGAAAAATGATCCGGGGTTGAATCTTTCTTCGTATGAAAATAAAAACGCTGATGTATTGTTAAAAGAAGCTAGGGAAGCGGTGGATGAACCGGCAAAAATACAAAAATACGAAAAGCTGCAGGATATTATTATTGCCGATGCCCCTGCCCTCTTTTTGTACAACCCCGACTATGTGTACTGGGTATCACAAAAAATTGAGGGGGTGGATACGGTAAAAATAATAGACCCGGCAAAAAGATTTTCAAACATCACGGAGTGGTTCATAAAAACCAAACGCGCATGGAAATAATTCAATTTTATCGCTAGCAATAAAATTCGCAGATTAACGCAGACTTCACGCAGAAAAACGCAGATTACGTAACGTATCCGCGAAAATCCGCGTAAAATTCCGCGTCATTCAGCGATTTTTACGAAGTAAAAATGATTGACGAATCAAATATGAAACAGGTGATTATTGATTCAACCGGACAGTTGAAGAAAGGTTTAGATTTGGCGAAACATGTAAAAGTAGCGGGTGATATTAAAAATGTTATTATTTGCGGCATTGGCGGGTCTGCGTTGCCGGCCGATATTGTATATGCAACCGCAAAACTAAATGTTCCCCTTTATATCCATCGAAACTATAATTTACCGGCGGCGGCACATGAAAATAGCCTTGTGATTTGCATTTCTTATTCAGGCAATACCGAAGAAACTCTTTCTGCGCTGAAAGAAGCTATTGCCAAAAAATATAAGGCGATTGGAATTTCTGCCGGTGGAAAAGTTGAAGAGCTCTGCAATGCAAATAATCTTCCGCTAGTTAAAATCCCTTCGGGGATACAGCCGCGCTGCGCTACCGGGTACATTTTTTCGGCGTTAGCCCAAATACTTATCAATCAGGGGCTGATTGAAGATATTTCAGGGCAAATAGTAGAAACTTCAAACCAATTAGCGGCCATTAATCCCCTGCTTGAAAAAGCGGGCAAGAAATTGGCCAAGAAAATTGCGGGCAACATCCCCATTGTATACAGTTCTGACAATTTTAAAGCGGCAGCCATGATTTGGAAAATTAAATTCAATGAAAATGCAAAAATCCCCGCTTTTTATAATTATTTTCCGGAATTAAACCACAATGAGATGGTGGGCTACACCGGACTAAAAAAGTTAGGCGCCAAAAACTTCCAAGTGATTATCTTGCAAGATTTAGCCGAACATGAAAGGATAGTAAAGAGAATTACATTGACCGCCACTATTATCAAAAAAGCCGGCGCCAAAGTTGAAATTATAAATATGCAAGAAGGTCCGCATCTTTTTAAAATGTTCTCTATATTGTTGCTTGGAGATTGGGTTTCTTATCACACGGCGTTAGCAAACAACGTTGACCCGACTCCCGTAAAAATGGTTGAGGAATTTAAAGGGTTAATGGCAAAATAGCAGATTGCGGGTATGGCGGAACAGCAGACGCACTGGCTTCAGGAGCCAGCGAGAGCAATCTCATGAGGGTGCAAATCCTTCTACCCGCACAAAGGGTTCGCCAAGTGATAAACACCTGGCGCCCAGTGTTAATCACTGGGCGACTCCTGTCCCGGGCACAAAAGCTCTATATATTATGAATAAAAAATCACTGGATCCAGCTGGACACCTATCTCTCGCTGTCAGCGACTTTAAAAAAAGTAGGAAATTCTATAAAGATCTGTTTGAAGAGATCGGATTGAAACAAATTCGCGATGCCGAAGGTAGTATAGCTTGGGCAACGCGGGAAGGTTTTGGCATTTGGATTAGAAAGGCAAAATACAAAAAACCACGCCATACTTATTTTGCACCCGGACTTCATCACCTTTGTGTGAAAGCAAAATCAAGAAAAGTTGTAGATGAAATATATAAAGACATGCTAAGACAGAAGGTTTTTATCTTTGACGAACCGAGATACTATCCTGAATATACCCCAACATATTATGCTGTTTTATTTGCCGACCCGGATGGAATGAAAATCGAAATCGCATATTACTAATCGAAATCTTTAAAAAATAAAACTCGTCATGAAAACCGTAGGTATTATTGGAGGACTAGGACCAGAAACAACGTCTGAATTTTATTTGGATATCGTTTTTTCCTGTCAAAAATTAGAAAAAAGTGCCAGACCGCATATTATCATTTCAAGCGTGCCACTTCCCTATCAAATAGAAGAGGATGCGATTTCAAAAAATGTCGGCATGGAAAGATGCCTGCCCTTTTTGATTGAAGAAGCCAAAAGACTGGAAAAATCCGGCGCTGATTTTATTGTGATGCCTTGCAATTCTTTACACGTATTTATTGAAGATATAAGAAAGTCAGTGAAAGTCCCCGTACTAAGCATTGTAGAAGAAACGGTAAAATTCCTGCAACAGGAAAAGATGAAAAAAGTTGGAATCGTTTCAACATCCGCGACCATTAAAAATAAGCTCTATGAAAATGCATTTGCAGAAAAGAATATCGCGTATGTAGAACCCGACGACTTCGCTCAAGCCAAAATGGGTAAATTTATTTTAAATCTAGTAACGGGGCAACAAAAAAACCAAGACCGCGAAGAATTAATCAAGATTATTAATGAATTTGAAAATAAAGATGTGGATTGTGTGATTTTAGCCTGCACCGATTTACAACTACTAATTCCCTCGCATTCAAACCTAAAAATCTATGACACAATGAAAATCCTCGCTAACGCGACCGTACAAGAAATACTTAAAAAATAAAACTAAAATTAATTGCGCATGTGAACTCATAACGTGCGCCTGAAAATTCACCCCGTTAAATAATTTCGCTCGCGAAATTAAAATCCCGAAGGATTTTATTTAACCAGGGTAAAAAACTATGATACAAGAACAGAAGAGGCCCTCGGGACAATCCCAGGGCAAACCCATGCAACCGCATGGCCAAAGACCAAGGCCTCAACGGTCCGGTTCAAAAAGATTCCGCCGACCCGAGCCTTCGGCTATCGGCCAAAAGTGGACGGAAGCTCCCGGCTTAAAGCCCATGGTTTGGAAGCCCGAAGATAATTTAAAAATTATCCCGCTGGGCGGATGCGAAGAAGTTGGGCGCAACATGACGGTGTTTGAATACGGCCAAGATATTGTCATTTTAGACATGGGCCTGCAATTCCCCGAAGAAGACATGCCCGGCATTGATTATGTCATTCCCAACACCGAATATTTAAAGGGCAAAGAAAAGAATATTAAAGCGGTGATTTTTAGCCACGGCCACTTAGACCACATTGGCGCCGCCGCTATTTTGTTGAAAAAGTTAAACTATCCCCGTGTTATCGGCCGTCCCTTAACCATGGAAATGATCAAGCACCGCATGGAAGACAGCGACAGAGGCAGCAGCAAAAAACTAAAAACTGACTATATCAAGTCGTTGGATGAAAAAGTAGACTTGGGAAATTTTAAAGTTTCCTGGTTTGCCATTGACCACGCCATTATGGACGCGGTGGGAGTGATTCTAGAAACACCGGTGGCCACCGTGGTGCACCCGGGCGATTGGACGATTGAGAAAGACCCCATTGGCAGAGAGGTGTTACACTATCACCATTTAGCTAATTTAAAACGCCCCACTATTTTGATGCTGGAGGCTTTGGGGGCCGTTAATAACAAACCACCCATTACCGAGCAAGAAATGCTTGATAACATCAACAAATTGATTGGCGGCGCGCCTGGCAGAACCATCATTGCCACTTTTTCTTCCCAAATAGAAAGAATCAAACAAATTTTGGAATTTGCCGCCAAAACCAATAAAAAAGTGGCGTTGGATGGGTTTAGCATGAAACTCAACATAGAATTGGCCACTAATTTAGGATACATCACCATCCCAAAAGGGGTCATTATTCCTGTCGATAGCATTAAAAACCATCCTGACAACAAGGTGATTGTCATTTGTACGGGCGCACAGGGAGAAGAAATGGCTGCCCTGCCCCGCATCATTGCCGGCAACCATAAATATATCACCATCAAAAAAGAAGATACTATTATTTTCTCATCATCAGTTATTCCGGGCAACGAAAGAACCGTACAGCGGGTAAAAGACAACGTATACCGCCTTTCTGACAACGTGTACCACAACGACATTATCAGTGTCCACGCTTCCGGACACACCAATATTGACGGTATCAAGCAAATGTTAAGCGAAGTAAAACCGGATTATTTTATTCCCGTATACGGCAACCACTTCATGTTAAAAGAAGCGGCTCGTATTGGTTGGGGCATGGGAATTTTAAAACACAAAGTATTTGTGCCTGACAACGGTTCTGTCATTAAATTCACCAAACAAAGTGCTGAGGTGCTAAAAGAAAAAGTGCCCTCAAGCTATGTGTTTGTGGACGGCTTGGGCGTTGGCGACGTGGGCGAAATTGTACTCCGCGACCGCCAAGCATTGGCCCAAGACGGCATGTTTGTGATTGTGGCCATTATTGACAGTAAAACCGGCAAAGTGAAAGGCAGTCCGGACATTATTTCCCGCGGCTTTGTGTACTTGCGCGAATCAAAAGATTTGTTGAGCCAAACTCGCCGCAAAACCGTAGAAATTATTGAAAAGTCATCGGGTCATGGTCAGCAAAACCCCATTAACTGGTCATACGTAAAAGAAGAAATCCGTAACAAAGTGGGTGACTTTTTAGCCACAAAGACATCCAGACGACCCATGGTATTGCCCGTGGTAATTGAAGTTTAAAACTAATATAATATAACCATGCGAATATTTTCCGGCATTCAGCCGACTAACCAGCTTCATATTGGAAATTATTTGGGGGCCGTAAAGCAATGGGTCCAACTCCAAGAAAAAAATGAGTGCATTTACTGCATTGTTGATTTGCATGCCCTAACTATCCCCTATGACCCTAAAACAATGCAGGAAAAAGTAAAAGAAACGGTTGTTGCCTGCATTGCCGCCGGCTTAGACCCCGAAAAATCCATTATCTTTGTACAATCACAGGTGAAAGAACACCCCGAGTTAAGCTGGCTGTTAAATACCATTTGCCCCATGGGAGAATTGGAAAGAATGACCCAATACAAAGACAAGTCTAAAAAGTTTAAGGAAAATATCAATGCGGGGCTATTGGGCTACCCGGTACTCATGGCAGCCGATATTTTGCTGTACAAAAGCGACGCGGTGCCGGTTGGCAAAGACCAGGAACAACACCTTGAACTAACCAGAACCTTGGCAAAAAAGTTCAATCAAAAATTCGGACAGGCATTTAAAGAGCCCGAATCCTTAATATTGAAAGAAGGCTCAAAAATCATGAGCCTGGTTGACCCGAAGAAAAAAATGTCTAAGTCTGATGAACCTAAAAGCTGTATTTTCTTGTTTGATAGCCCGGAAGACATCACCAAAAAAATTATGTCGGCTACTACCGATTCGGGCAAAGACATAAAGTACAACATCACCAAAAAACCGGGCATTTCAAATTTGCTGACGATTTACAGCTTACTGACCGGCAAAACCACCCAGCAACTGGAAAAAGAATTCGTTGGGAAAAATTATGGAGAATTTAAAGAATCACTAGCGGGGGTGATAGTAAAATACTTGGAACCGTTCCGCCGAAAACAAAAAGAGCTGATGACCCGCGAGGTATATGTACAAGAAATTTTAAAGCAGGGCCAAGCCAGGGCCCTAACTATTGCTCAAGAGACCATGAGAGAAGTGCGTGAAAAAATGGGGTTGGCTTAATTATTTTACCCGCAACAAAAAACAGCCCGGCGTCTCGCCGGGCTGTTTTTTTTGATTCTATATATCTTCCAACAGTTTTAGTATCTGATCGTGCACCTTTCCATTTGTTGCAACTACAGAGGTTGATTCATAGGTGATTTCTCCTCCTTTGATGTCGGTCACTTTTCCACCCGCTTCTTCAATCAGCAAGGCTCCGGGCAAAATGTCCCAAGGTTTAAGGGAAACACTAAAATACACGTCAAATTTTCCATTTGCGATATAACTCAATGAGGCAAGCGAACTACCGAACAGTCGCATGTGCATGCTCTTGGAAAATATATTATCTAATACTGACAGGGTTTTTGTTCTTGCTTCCTTTCTTGAAGAAAGGTGAGTCATGATGACAGAATTGTTAAGATCGGTGTTACCACTTACCGTAATTTTTTTATCATTTAAGAATGCTCCCTCGCCTTTTTGCGCAACGTATAATTCATCTTTTGTCGGATTATATAATACATTAAGAATCGGCCGCTTATCTTCCAATAAACATATCCCCACCCGATAGGGATTCATTCCGTAATAATAGTTGGTGGTGCCATCTATAGGGTCTATAACCCACGTATATTTTGCGGTGTTATCTCCGATCAATCCGGCTTCTTCTGACAAAATATCATGGTCGGGGAAATTAGACTTAATCATATCTAAAATGATTTTTTCTGCCTTTAGATCCATTTCCGTTACAATGCTACTCTTGTCCTTTAAGGACATGTTCTTTTTACTCAAAAAATTATCGCCAAGCACTTTTCCGGCTGTTTTTGCCCCAGATATGGCAGTTGTTTTCGCTAATTCAATATCCATTTTTACAACCCTATTGATTAATAAATTTCGTGAGTTCCTCTACTTTTTGATCCAACAATTCCTGAGTGTCAGTTTCAATGGTTAATCTTAACAATGGTTCTGTGTTTGAAGCGCGAACATTAAACCACCAATCTTTGTACTCCACCGTCACACCATCTAAATAATCCTGTTTCCCATCGGCGTATTTTTCTTTAACTTTTTCCAGTACCGCCTGTTTGTCTTCTATCTTAAAATTCAACTCTGATGGCTTTATATACGGAGACAGTTCCTTGACTATTTCTGAAACTTTTCTGCCATCCTGCGCAATGATTTGCAGTAAAACCAAACATGCCATCAGACCCGAGTCCATGTAAAAGTAGTCAGCAAAACAGTAATGCCCTGATAACTCCCCGCCCATCACGCCGTTATGTTCCAGTAACCCGGCCCTGACATTTACAAAGCCGACTTTGGTGCGCAAGGGTTTGCCCCCCCATTTTGTCACAAACTCCGGCACAGCTTTTGAGCAAATAGCATTGTAAGCGATAAGCGCTCCGGGATTTTTTACCAGAAAGTATTTTGCCAAAAGTAAAAGAGTAACATCGGCCCTAACTAATTCTCCCATTTCATCAACTAAAAATACCCTGTCGGCATCAGCATCAAACATAAAGCCAAAATCAGCCTTTTCTTTTTTTATAAGCGCACTGATTTGGTCTGACGAGCCCTTTTCCAAAGGGTTGGGTGAATGGTTTGGGAAATTTCCATCCGGCTCAAAATTTAAGGGGATAATCTTAACGGGTAGCTCACCTTCTATCTTTTTAATAACTGGCCCCATAACACCATTTGAAGGGTCAATGATGACATTAAATGGTTTGCTACCCCCGGAAAATGGTAAAATATATTTTATATAATCGTCCCAAATATCTTTTTTTAAAATCTTATTTTCATCCACAAAAGACTCTAATCTGGCAGAAATGGACTCATCGATGGCTGCTAATAAATCTTTGATGTTAACATAATTGATGGTGCCACTATCCTTTTTAAGCATTTTAAACCCGTTATATTCTTTTGGATTATGGCTAGCGGTAATCATGATCCCTCCTTCAAAATCATACTTTGCTACCGCAAAATAGAGACATTCGGTAGGCACTTGCCCGATAGTGGTCACTTGTGCGCCACCGGCTAAAAGACCTGCTGCAAGCGCTTTAAACAGCGTTGGCGATGATAAGCGGGCATCATGACCCACTGCCACTGATTTTGCGCCGGTATTTCTTACAAAAGCCACGCCTACGGCAAAAGCCGCCTCTTCATTTAATTCCAAAGGATATATACCCCTAACATCGTATGACCTAAAAATAGATTGATTTAACATACATAAATAGTATTACAATTAATTGACTTTTACAATAATTTAGCCTATATTACCCAGTATTACCCAGTAATGAAAACCCCCAAGCACCTTGAAAGGAGGTAAGCCATGCCAACTGCGCCAATAAAAGTCTTACTGGTAGACATCAGCGTAAAATACTGGCAGGAATGGGCAAAGGCGCTGGAAGAGAAAGTGGAGTTCATCCACGAGCTCACCATTGAGACCGCCCGGGAAAGTTTTGCGGAGCACCATGACATTGCCGTCATTATTACCATCGCCTGCATGGCAAGCGACAAGCCCAACACCATGGATATGGTCAAGGGATTCAGAGAGAAATTCAAGGGGCCAATGGTAGCAGTTTCCCAGTATCCCAAATACCGAAAAAAACTCAGGGATGCCGGCTGCGACCATGCATGCCCCCGCGAAGACGTGGTGGCCAAGATCTTGGAACTCCTGAAGAAAAAGGCAAAGTAAGCCAAGACCCATCTTTTAAGTAAGATGGGCTTTTTTATAATGGAATCTTGCCAAATTAGCTATTCTTTGCTATACTACGGCCATGAAAACATACGAATTAACTTACATTATCTCATCGGCAATGACCCAAGAAGACGCGGCTGCCGTGTCAAAAGAGATTGAAG